>Ga0268298_10003615_pt1 | contig 15643 bp, 11 predicted proteins | sample WWTPWeurt_MetaG_FD_194462 | JGI IMG/M metagenome (GOLD analysis project Ga0268298, IMG submission 194462) | Activated sludge microbial communities from WWTP in Nijmegen, Gelderland, Netherland - WWTP Weurt | ecosystem: Engineered > WWTP > Aerobic digester > Activated sludge | place... | reverse complement strand
AGCTTCGAAAACTGGATGTGATGTTAAAGGATGCGGCTGAGATCATCCGCTCCAGGTTTGATCTTTACTATGTTCAGGTATATCTGACAAACCCCAGCAAAACCTACCTCAACCTGCAGGCTGGTACTGGCCACGTGGGAGAGGAATTGCTGGCTCGCAATCACCGCCTGCCCATCAACACAGGCTCGATCAACGGTCGCGCAGCGGTTGAAAAGAGATCGGTGATCATCGCTGATACATCCACCAGCACTACCTTCCGCCCCAATCCCCTTCTGCCGAACACCCGCTCTGAAATGGCCGTCCCCTTGATCCTTGGTGAAACAGTGGTGGGTGTGCTGGATATGCAGAGCGAAACAGCAGGTGCATTGAATCACGAAATGTTATCCGCCTTTGAAGCATTGGCTGGTCAATTGGCCATCGCCATTCAAAATGCAAACCTGCTGGCAGAAGCCGAGCAGGCACGTGCCGAAGTGGAAGCGCAGGCCCAGCGCCTCACCCGCACAAATTGGGCAAGTTATCTGGATGCCATCCACAAGCCCGAAGAGTCTGGTTATGTATTTGAACAGAACAAGGTCATGCCAATGGTTGAGGCAGAGGATCAAACAGTGAACGATGATGCACTCACTGCCCCGATCGCCATAACTGGAGAAACCATTGGAAACCTGGTGGTGGAATTGGAAGGCCAGTCTCCGCTTACCCGTCCAAATGAATTGGTCAACATTGTAGCTCGCCAGGTTGCCCAACAAATTGAAAACCTGCGTCTGCTTGAAAATGCTGAACGCTACCGTGCCGAAGCTGAAGAAGCCTCCCGCCGCCTGATCCGCGAAGGTTGGAAAACCTATAAAGAGGGTGCGAAAAACAACCTGAGCTATCTATACGATCTCAAGGAAGTACGCCCGCTGAATGGAGACAGCACGTCAGAACCTGGGCTTTCCATTCCGCTTAAAGTCCGTGATGAGTTGATCGGCGAACTGGCCATTCAGGGAATGAATCTGGAAGATGGAGACTCAGCCAGCCTTGCCGCCGCTGTTGCGGATCGTCTCAGCTCCCATATTGAAACTTTGAGGCAATACGATCAGGCACAATCGGCGCTCGAACAATCAGAAAAACTGTTTGATGCCAGCCGCCGCCTGACCCAGGCGACCAGCCTGCAAGACCTGGTAGCCGCCACGGTAGAATCGCTTGATATTCCAGTTGTCAACCGCGCTGTACTGGGAATCTTCAACTACGGAGCAGAAGATAAACTGGAGAGCATGTCCATCGAAGCAAATTGGTGGAATGGTACAGGCCACAATGTCACTGCCATTGGTGTGCGTTATCCTGTGGCGGTCTTCCGTACGGTTTCACTCTTTGCCAGCCCGGTACCGCTCTTTTTTGCAGATGCATTCAATGATGAACGAGCCGATGCAGCCACATTGCAGCTTGCCAAACAATTGAATCTGCGTGCGGTGGCGGTTCTGCCGCTTTACATCGGTACCCGTCAGGTGGGTGTGCTCATGCTTGAAGCAGAACAGCCCTACCATTTCAGTCAGGATGAAATCCGTCTGTTCTCCTCGCTGGCGCCGCAAATTGCCACCGTGTTGGAAAACAGACGCCAATTCGACCGCGCACAACAACAGGCTGAACGTGAAAGTACCTTGAACCTCATCAGCCAGAAGATCCAAAGCGCAACTACAGTGGATGCCGTGCTTCAGATCGCCGCCCGTGAATTGGGGCACGCCCTCGGCGCCCCCATGACCATTGCTCAACTGAGCATGAAGGATAAAGAAAAGTAAATGGCCCCAGCACAGGAGTCGAGTATGCACCCTGAAGATAAATCACAAAAGCGGGTGGAAAAGCTCTTCTCGGATCTGGAACAGATCGCGGGGCAGGCAGTCCCTTCCAGCGGGGATTCTGCCGCAGCACGCCCGACCAGTTTCCCCGTCCGACAGGAAGCGCCGCCCGTTGATCCTGTGGTAACCGCATTGACTGCACGCATCCATGAGTTGGAAGCAAAACTCGAAGAGAGCAATCTGCGCATTGCCATGGCTGAGGCCATGCTTGCCACAGAGAAAACAGAAACGGCCCGCATCCCTGCCATTGTGTATGAAAAAGAAAAAGTTGGGTATGCCTTCAAGGATGAGAACATCCTGCCGCTTCGAGATGCACAGATCGCAGCGAAAGAACTTGAAGACGCAGTGGATGCCCCATTGATCATGGGCGGAGATGTGATTGGCGATATCAAGATCGAGCCGCCTAGTGACCGCCCATGGACGGAAGAGGAAGAACGCCTCGCCAGCGCCGTTGCCCAGCAGGCATCACTCCAGATCCAAAACCTCCGCCTGCTTTCAGCGACAGAACGCGCACGCACCGAAGCACAGGCTGCCACCCGTCGTTTTACCCATGAAAGTTGGGAATCGTTTTTGGATGGCATTCGCAACAGCGAACGCATTGGATATCTGTACGATCAATCTGCAGTGGAGCCTGTTCGTGATATTCCCGAGCATGACCACAGGGAAACCGTGAAAGTGCTTGATGAACAGATCGGAAACCTGTTCATCAAATCGGACCCCGCCCGCCCATTGAGCGAGGAAGATAAGGAAATGGTCGCCGCGATCGCGCGCCAGGTTTCGCAACAGGTTGAAAACCTGCGCCTGCTGGCAGATGCCTCCCGCGCCCGTGCCGATGCCGAAGATGCCACCCGCCGCTTAAGCCGTGAAAGCTGGCAATCGTACACCCAGCGCAATCAATCTTCCCTCGGTTATGTATATGATTCGATCCAGGTCAGCCCGCTGACAGATGAATTCTCCAATGCTGAAAACATCAGCCTTGTACAGCCGTTGACGGTGCGCGGCGAAACCATAGGTCGGCTTGTAACACTCGCTCCGCAGACCCATGCAGGCGGAGCGACGCCAAACCGCATCACACCTGAAGCGGAGGGGCTTGCCGCTCAAATTGCCGAGCGTGTCAGTGAACAACTGGAACGCCTGCGCCTGACAGAGGAAATTCAAAAACGCGCCGCAGAGCTTGCCACGGTGGCCACAGTATCCACCGCAGCATCCACTGTGTTGAATCCAGATGAACTTCTGCAGCAAGTCGTAGACCTGACCAAAGAACGTTTCGGCTTGTACCATGCACAGGTCTTCCTTGCTGACGAAGCCTGGAACACCCTGTTGCTGGCTGCAGGTTCAGGAGATATCGGAAAACAGATGGTGATGTCTGGCAACACCATTCCGATGGAAAAGAATGAACTGCTTGTCTCCCGTGCCACACGTGAACGCAAAGCCCTGATCTCGAACGATGTGCGCAGGGAGGAAAGTTTCCAACTCAATCCCCTGCTGCCCGATACCCGCTCCGAAATGGCGATCCCGATGATCGCAGGCGATAAGGTGCTGGGAGTGTTCAACGTCCATTCTGTAAACCTCAATCACTTTACAGAAGAAGATGCCAACATCTACACCACACTGGCTTCACAAGTGGCAGTGTCACTGCAAAATGCGCGGTTGTATGCGGAACAGGCCGCAACTGTGGCGCAGTTGCGCGAATTGGACCGCTTGAAATCATCCTTCCTTGCCAACATGTCGCACGAATTGCGCACCCCGCTCAACTCCATCCTCGGTTTTTCAGATGTGATGCTCGAAGAACTCGATGGTCCGCTCACAGAGAACATGCGCAACGATCTGGGCCTCATTCAAAAGAACGGCCAACATCTGCTCCACCTCATCAACGACGTGCTCGACATGGCAAAGATCGAATCAGGCAAGTTGAACCTCAACATCGAAAAATTCAACCTGCAGGAAGTCATCGAAGAAGTGACCAGCATCACCGCCCCGTTCGCCAGCGAAAAGAATCTATCGCTCTTCCTCGAACAGGATTCAGACAACGAAGTGCAGATCAGCGCCGACAAGATCCGCATCCGTCAGGTGATGATCAACCTTGTCAACAATGCCATCAAGTTCACCGAACGCGGCAAAATCTCCATCCGTGCCGCGTGTGAAGATAACCACGTGCTTATCAGCGTCAAAGATACAGGCATCGGCATTCCGCACGATCACCTCGATAGCGTCTTCCAGGAATTTACACAAGTCGACACTTCCACCACCCGCAAAGCAGGGGGCACGGGGTTGGGGCTGCCCATCAGCCGTCGCCTGATCGAAATGCACGGCGGAAAATTATGGGCTGAAAGCAGCGGCATCAATGGTGAAGGCTCCATTTTCTATGTGTTCCTGCCCATTGAAGCAAGGCTCAGAACCGAGGAAGAATTGAAGGTAAAATAACGGCATGGCCAAACCTCAATTCCTGCAATGTGCCATTTGTGGCAACCAACAACCTTATGAACCTTTTGTCCCTGCTGTTTGCAAATCCTGCGGGTCGCAATGGCTTGAAGCAAAATACGACTACGCGGTTTTCAAACGCAACATTCTGCGCGGATTACCAGACCGCCCCAGAAATCTCTGGCGGTTTCAGGATGTCCTGCCGCTTGAGAATCCCTCCGCTTTAGACCTCTACCCCGCAGGCGGCACACCGCTCTGGCTTTCACAGCGCTTCGCAACCAAGCTGGGGCATGATCGGGTGTATTTCAAGGATGAACGCTACGGCCCGACAAGTTCCTTCAAAGACCGCCAGGCAGCCGTTGCAGTCGCGGCAATGAATGAAAACAACATCCGTGAAGCGGTCATCGCCTCCACGGGAAATGCGGCAGTGGCTTATGCTGCGGCGTGTGCGCGGGCGGGTATTAAACTTTGGGTTTTCATGACCAGCCTGGTACCGCAGGAAAAATTGCGCGAGGCCGCCCTTTTTGGTGCGGAGGTGATTCGCGTCAGCGGCAATTACGACCAGACCAAACAGATCGCATCGCAATTTGCACAGCGCCGCAACCTGCATCTTGACCGTGGCGCAAGTTCCATCGCCGCCCGCGAATCGATGAAGACCATCTCCTACGAAATTGTGGAACAACTCGGCTGGCGCGCGCCTGATTGGTACATTCAAGCGGTCAGTGGTGGGATGGGGCCGTTGGGGGTGTATCAGGGCTTCAAGGAAATGCTCGATATGGGGCTGATCGACCGCATTCCCAAGATTGCGATCATTCAAGCCGAAGGCTGTTCACCGATGGTCAAAGCCTTCAAAGCCGATAAAGAAGTGGCAGACCCCGTGGTGCCTGATACCCGCATCATCATCCTCTCCACAGGTGACCCGGGCAAAACCTATACCTATTTGTATGGCATTCTCAAAAAACACGGCGGCACCATGGAATCTGTGACCGACGCTGAAGCTTTCGACGCCATGCGTTCTCTCGCTAAAAGTGAGGGAATGGCCGTCGAACCCGCAACAGCTGTCGCCTACGCCGGGCTTGAGAAAATGCTGCGTGAGAAAATCATCACCAAAGATGAAACGGTGGTCGTCAACTGCACAGGCCACACCTTCCCCGTTGAAAAACATGTCCTCGGCGATCAATGGGCTGTGGATGTCCACCTCAGCAAAGACCAATCCCCTGCTCCACAGGAAGGCCTGCAAGCCGCGCTTGAAAATCTGGATGAAAAAGCAACCACGGTTCTGCTTGTGGATGACAATTCCGACGATGCTTTGCTCATCCGCCGTTTGCTTGAGGGTAAAAAATCCTACCGTGTTTATCACGCCAAGGATGGCTGGGAAGGGCTCGCCATGGCACGGCAGCATCTGCCCGACCTGATCATTAGTGATCTGACCATGCCCGGTATTGACGGGTTTGGCTTTGTGGAAGAACTAAAACTTGACCCGCGTACGAAGGAAATTCCTGTTGTTGTCGTCAGCGCAAAAGACATCACTGCAGAAGAACGTCAGCGCCTCAATGGACGCATTGAAGCGCTATATCAAAAAGGTTCACTACCCACCCGTAAATTCGTGGATAAGGTCATCAACGTCATCGAAGATAAAAACGGGGCCTAAAGGAGCAAACGAGAATGGGAAACAACGTTTTATACATTGAAGACAATCCAGACAACATGATGCTGGTCAGGCGCGCCCTTGAATCACGCGGATACCGACTGGTGCAGGCCCTGACGGGTCTTGATGGAGTCAACAAGGCTGAAACAGAAGAGGTGGATTTAATCCTGTTGGATATCAACCTGCCCGATATTGACGGGTACGAAGTAGCCCGTCGAATTCGCAGCAGTGACAAAAAACACGCCCTGGCTTATGTGCCCATTATTGCCGTAACAGCCAATGCGCTCAAAGGTGATGCAGAAAAGGCACTCTCTGCAGGCTGCGATGTGTACATGTCCAAACCCATCAACATTCGCGAGCTTTGGGCACGTGTCGAAGCATTTGTTCCATCCCCCAATTCGAAATAAACAATTCAAGACCACCACTTACAGGTTGAATATTGTGAAAACATCCTATCTTACCGATCTGACTTGTTCGGATTGTGGAAGAGTCTTTTCCATCAATGAAGTCCTTACATTTTGCCCTGATTGCCAATCTACACTGATTTCAAACTACGATCTGAATGCCGCCCGCGCAAATGTGGACCGTGACGAGATTCACACGCGCTCAAAAGGGATGTGGCGCTGGCATGAAATGCTCCCCATTCAGGATCCTGAAAATATCGTAACCCTCGGGGAGGGAGATACGCCCTTACTACGTCTCCCCCGCGTTGGAAATGAACTTGGGCTTTCCAATTTCTTCGTCAAGGACGAGAGCAGCAATCCCACAGGCTCATTCAAAGCCCGTGGACTTTGCGCCGCCGTATCCCGTGCAAAAGAGCTCGGCGTCAAAAAGGTCATCATCCCCACCGCAGGCAATGCAGGCGGAGCCATGGCCGCATATGCCGCGCGTGCTGGCTTGCAGGCAATGATCTACATGCCCAAAGACACACCCAATGCAAACATTCAGGAAAGCCGCATTGCAGGCGCCGAGGTCATTCTTGTGGAAGGCCTCATCAGTGACGCGGCTGGTATGGCGGGTGTCAAAGCGCGTGAAGAAGGTTGGTTTGATGTTTCCACTTTCAAGGAACCGTATCGCGCAGAAGGCAAAAAGATCATGGGTTATGAGCTCGCCGAAGCTTTTGACTGGACTCTGCCCGATGTCATCCTCTACCCCACTGGCGGCGGCACGGGTCTGGTGGGCATGTGGAAAGCCTTCGCAGAAATGGAAGCCCTTGGCTGGCTGAAAAATACAAAACGTCCGCGCATGGTTTCGGTGCAAGCGGAAGGCTGCGCCCCGATTCCCAAGGCCTTTCATGCTGACGCCTCGTTTTGTGACTTTTGGCTGGGTGCCCAAACTGTGGCATCTGGCTTGCGTGTGCCAAAAAGCTTCGCCGACCGTATCATCCTCTCAAATATCCGTGAAAGCAACGGCACAGCGGTAGCCGTCAGCGATAAAGCCTTGATGCAGGCCCAGAAAAAACTCGCCGCCATGGAAGGTATCTTCGCCGCCCCAGAAGGTGCTGCATGTCTGGCAGCCCTTGAGGAATTGGTCAAGCAAAAATGGGTTCAGCCCGATGAAAAGATCGTCATGTTCAACACAGGGTCGGGGTTGAAATATCTCGACACGATGAATTAGAAACACAAAAAAGCCGATCCATTTTACAGGATCGGCTTTTTATATCTCGTCTGTGTCTTGCAATTCATTTGACCTCTTGCATAAGTTACGTTGCAAGGAATGTCTTTGAAAAGCTGTTTTGAACCACTGAGGTTTCTCTATGTCTTCGTGGCTCAGTGGTTGATCTTTCAGACTTTTGCAAAATTCGCGACTGATTCCTTAAGTTTTTTTGGAATCATGTTTAAAACTGGATCACATTTGGTTTCAACCCCAGTTCATCGATCAAACCATTCAATTCATCGTCGGTCAGCCTGCGTCCTTTGCCTGCATAGGCGGTGAGCATGGCTTCGGTGGTGTTCGTGCCAAAGGATCGGCCGTCATAACGCGGCGTTGTTGTGATGACCGTCTTCACGCCGCGCTCTTTGAGCAGGGCAATATTCTCTTCGGTGGTGGTATTCGTCACCACGGTTTTTCCTGCGAGGCTTTTCGGCATGTATTTTCGCATGAAAAGAAAATCGCCCGCGATCAGGTCCGATTCTTCAAAATATTTCACGTACTTTGGCTCATGTTCCGCGCCGTCACTGCCGTAGAAGATCATGCTCATCGGAAAGTGACTGACCATGGGCAGCATGACCCTTGCGACTCGTTTGAAGGCGGGAATCCCATAAACGGGAATCGGGACCCCGAGCGCAACCATCAAATCACCGAACACGGTTCTTTCGCTGACCCCGGCAACAGCTTCAGCCAAACCGAGTCGATCCACCGCCACTGGGACGAACGCCTGTTTAAAGTGGATCTCTCCCAGTGTGGATCTCGCCAGTTGAAACACGCGCCGTTCAAGGGTGTGCTTGAGGCCGCGACCGTCACAGAGTGGAGTCTGCTTGACGCCAGAAACAAGTTTCAGCGCGGCATAAAGCGGATACTCCTTTTGGTCAAGCCGCAGATATAGATCCACACCACCGACACCGAAGGCATCCACTTTGCCATCGAGGTCAAGATACATCTGGCGTGCCTTTTCCACATCGCCATCGGTGCCGATGCGCTCGACTTGAATCTCAACTTGATTGAGATGGACAGTGACCTTTTTGTCACGTTTCGAACTTCCAAGGCTGATGCCAACAGCTCGTTTCATTTTTTTACTCTGAAAAAATATTGGGGTGGAGAAACTCCACCCCAAACGATTATGGGTTCACGTTGAATGTAGGCAGGGTACCGTTAGAGAAAATCAAATTCGGGAAGACGCCTTCCTGTGTGAAGATGAATTTATCTGTGGGTTTGATGGCAGAGGCATTTGCAAGGGCGATCTGCAAAGTTACGAACGACGGATATTTTTCATACAATGCAGCCAGAGCCAATTCCTTGGCAATATCCACCAAAGCCTGTTCATCGGCAACCTGTTGCAAAAGATCGGTCAGTTCCAATTTGGCTTGTGCATTGATTTGTTCCTGCTCGATTACGGCAAGTTCAGCTTCCAGTTGTTGCCGCTTGATATCCTGCAAAATGGCTTGCTGTCTGGCCTCTTCCTGCAATTTGGCTTGATCCACCCGAATGCGACCTTCTTCAACTGCCTGTTGGGCAATGGCTTCCTGTTTTGCTTTCTCGGCATCCTGCTTGGCTTTTTCAGTGGCTAAACGGCTTTGGACGATGGCATCCAAACCCGCCTGTACTTCGGGCGAAATCGTTATTTGCGGCACCGCCACATTGCGCACTTCAAGGCCCAGCGGTTCGGCCAGCCCGCTCAATTCATCATCAATACAGGCTCGCAGATCATCACGCCCCGATCCAATGACTGCTTCATCAAATTTCTTATCACCCACACAAACCTTCATTGCTTGCAGGGTAAAAGCAGTCATACGCTGTTGAAGCGATTCGTCATTCAGATAGATGTTGCGATAACGCGAATAATTAGAGATGACAATATCCGCTTCACGTGGACGAAACACATCCGCGGTGACCTCCAGCCCAATGCGCTGTTTGTCGATCGTGATCAATTCAGGGTCATCCACAGTGATCGCAACCGCGCTGGTGGTGATCTTGACCAGATCCACAAACAGGCCGAAATCGTAGGCAATGCCAGGTTGCAGCACGCTCTGAATTTCACCCGCCTCGATCGTAATGCCAACTTGATCGTTCTCGATCACTTCAAAGTACCAGAAAGACTTGCTCACACTGGCAAGCAAGGCAACAAAAATAACCGCCACCACCAAACCGACCACCCAACCAGGGATCACAGAGAAGAATGAAGGCCTCGGATTGGGATTGGAAGGTGGTGTTGATGGAGCAGAATTCGTTTTTTGGTTTTGAGCATTTGGATTTTTCATTTTTACCTCCTGTTGATTGGACAAATTATAAGGGAATCACCCAGTTCTTACAAAGGGATTGTACATTTTTTCGTGCCCCACTGTCGTTTCAGGTCCATGACCAGAAAGCAGGCGGGTTTCATCGGGCTGTGTGTAAATCTGAGTATGGATGCTATTTTCCAGCGTGGCAAAATCGCCGCCGGGCAGGTCTGTGCGGCCAATGCTGCCATTAAAGATCACATCACCGCAAAAGCAGATATTTTCGCTGGCAACATATAAAACGCAATGACCTTTGGTATGCCCGGGCGTATAACGCACTTCGAACTCGTTCGAACCGAGTTTGAGGATCATGCCTTGCACAAAATCAATGGTTGGCTCGGGGCCAGGGTCAATATTCAAGCCGAACTTTGCCCCGCCGCCCCCCGCCCGCCAGAGGACATGGTCATCGGGATGCAGGGCCACATGCGGCAGCGAATTCAAGGCATCGGCAATCGCAGCCGCGCCGCCGATATGGTCAAAATGTGCGTGTGTGTACCAAAGATGACCGATACGCCAGCCGCGTTTTTGCGCCTCTGCCAGAATGATATGCCCATCCCACGATGGATCGATCACCACGGCTTCTTTTGTGTCAGGGTCAGCCACCAGATAAGCATTGGTTTGTGCGGGGCCGAGGGTAAAGGAAACGATCTCAAGCATGTTGCACCTTTCGATAGGAAAAAATAAATGTAGATATCATCGCCAGCGTAATCAAACCCATCGCCAGCGGATAGATCGAAAACGGGTCAATTACAAAAAGATAACCAGCCAACGGCGGCGTAAAAATAAAAATGGTCGCATTGACGGTTTCAAGCGTGCCATACATCAAACCCATCTGCGACTGATGCACAAGTTCACGCCCCTGCGCCTGTGCCATTGGGCGAGCCGCACGGAAACCACCCAGAAGAAAATACCCCAGCATGAACAGGGGCAGGCCGAAACCCTTCCACATGATCAACGCAAAAAGCACCACCAAAACCTGCGCGAACAAAAATCCCCTGCGCGGATCAAGGCGGCTGAAACCGATGGCAAACAAGGCATTTCCCAACGCGCCTGCTGAAAAAATCCACCCTGTATCACTCAGTGAGAATTTACGCACACCTTCCAGAAAATTCGGCGTGAGCGGTTGTGCCAGATACATGGCAAATACTGCAAACCCAACCATGCCTAAAAACGAAATGAAGCCGCGGTTCTTCCACAAAGTAACGGGTGGAGCCTCGGGGTCATGTTTATCAAGCGGTTGATTCTTGATGAAAAAAATACTCGCAACAGAAAACAGAAAAATCACTGCCGCCACCAGATAACTCATGCGCATGCCGTAATGGTCACCGATCCAACCGCCTGTCACAGGGCCGAGCGCCATGCCGATATTGAACGAAGCCGACACCAGCGAAAGCGCAGTGCCCACTGGCATCTCGCCGCGTGCCGCAGTGACATAACTGCTCAACGGTGAAGAGACAAAAGCGGTCAGGCCATAGCCAAACAAGCCCACCAGATAAAAAGGCAGAGCGGTTGAAATTCCCATGGTAAATGTGGAAGCAAGGCCCAGGATCCATGCTGTGATCAGCAAAGGCCGCCTGCCGATGCGGTCAGCAAGATAGCCGCTTGGCATGTGTGTGATCGCACTGAAAAAACCAAACATCCCAAGAGCCAGCCCGATCTGCTCCTCCCCCAACGCAAACTCCTTACCCAGATAGATCGGGACAAAATTCAAGAACATCCCTTCGCCAATTCCCCAAAACAAAAGGGACACCACCACAAACGTCAGATTTCGATTCAAAGTTTCCTCTTGGAATTACGACTGATTTTCAACTCTGCGGATAAAATCCCGCGCCGCTTCAAACACTTGATGACGGGCCGCATCCCGCGTAACCACATGGCCTGACCCAGTCACGAGAAGCTTTGTCTTGTCTGAAGCATTGACCAGCCCAGCATAAATTTTCTCCACGTTTTCAGGCAGCACATACGGATCATCTTTGGAATGAATCAGCAAAACGGGCATGGTCAAACGTGGAAGAGCCGCCTGCATTTCACCGAGCAACAGCTTCAACTCCGCAATCGAACGGATGGGATTCTGTGGATATGAAATGTGGTCTTTGAAGGCTTCCTTGTCAAACCATGAAGCGCCAGGCACTTCACCCGATTTGGGCATGTATTTTACAAAATGACTGTACAGACTGATGTATGCGGGCGAATAGTCCTTTGGGTCATTGGGCAGCGAATACGGCGTAGACATGGCCACCACCCCCGAAACACGATCCGCAAATTTGGTGGACATCAGCAGAGACAATACTCCCCCCATCGAAAGCCCTGCAAAGAAGATTCGGTCGAAACTGCCCGAGAGTAGATGAAAGCCATCTTCAACAGAAGCAGTCCAATCGGTCCAGCGGGAGGCGATCATATCTTCGGGTGTTGTCGCATGCCCGTGGAGTCGAATCCCCAAACAGGTGTATCCCTGCCCATTAAGATATTCCCCCATCCAGCGCATTTCCTTGGGCGCGCCTGTAAAGCCGTGGATCAGCAATACCCCCGTTCGCCCGCCAGGAAGAAAAAAAGGTTCAGTTGTTGGAATGATTTGAGTGTTCACGACCTGATTATATCAATCAGCCCGCGTAACCCCAATTCGTAAGACTTCAAACCAAAACCAGTGACAGTACCTTTGCATACCGCCGAAATCATGGATTTATGCCGAAACTCTTCACGCGCATGCACATTCGAAATATGCACCTCGATCACAGGAATTTGAATGGCTGAGATCGCATCGCGCAGCGCCACCGATGTGTGAGTGTAACCGCCAGGGTTGAACACCACGCCATTCGCCTGTGTCCGTGCTTCATGCAGGGCATCGATCAGCGCACCTTCATGATTCGATTGCAGGCAGGTCACTTCTGCATTGAATTCTTTTCCAAGCGCGATCAAGCTTTCATTGAGTTCGTGCAATTTCGTTGAGCCGTACACTTCAGGCTCACGCGTGCCGAGCAAATTCAGGTTGGGACCATGCAAGATCAATATTTTCATCTTTACTCCAAAACAGATTCCAAATCGTCCACATTCACCAGTTCAACTTTACCAATTTCAACAGGCAGCGCAAAACGGATCGCCTTTGCAGTTTTCTTTTTATCCACCCGCATTGCGCGGATGATCTCGTCACGGGGCATGGCATCTGGAATTTGCACTGGCAAGCCAAGTGACTTGAAGGATGAAGTCACCGCATCCACCAACCCGTGGCCTGCTCTGCCAATTTGAGCCGAGTATCTCGCCTCAACCACTGTGCCAATGGCAATTGCCTCGCCATGCCGCAAATTGAACCTGCTGACAAGCTCCACTGCATGACCAACCGTATGCCCCAAATTCAAGGCCGCGCGGACTCCCTTTTCATACGGGTCTTCCTCAATGACTTTGATCTTCACCGCCATCCCACGCCTGACCACTTCTTCGAGGTTGGCCTTCACCCAATCCAACCCGCGCCCACACAGAGAGAACAATTCAGGGTCAGAGATGATGCCATGCTTGACCACTTCAGCCATACCAGAGATCAACTCGGCTTCGGGTAATGTATCAAGCAGCTGTGGGTCCGCCAGTACCAGTTTCGGCGGATAAAACGCGCCGATGAGATTCTTTCCCTCGGGCAGGTCAAAGCCCGTTTTTCCGCCAAGCGAGGCATCCACCATTGAAAGCAAAGTGGTCGGCACCCCCACCCATGCAATTCCACGCATGTAAGTGGAGGCGGCAAATCCTGACATATCGCCGATGACACCGCCGCCGAGGGCAATGACCGTGCTTTTGCGGTCCAGCCCTGCTTCGAGAAATCCCTTCCAGATCTGGCTGATGGTCTCCAGCTTCTTGTAAGCCTCGCCCGCAGGGACGGTCAACACTCTGGGATCGAAACCTGAATTCCGTAAAGCCGTGACAGCTTTTTCAGCATGGAGATTCGCAACATTGTCATCCGTAACAAGGATCGGATTTTGCAATCCGCGTGCTTTGAGCATTTCGCCAAGCTGGTCAATTCCGCGGCTTTGAACCACTGCATCATACTCCCCCATTGCCGAGAGGTGATGCCTGCCTGCAGCCAGTTGGGCCTGATAGGCGTTTTGTTCGGCAGATTTCCCATCCACATGGATCATCAATGGAAAGGAATGATAATGCTCCCGCCGTTTTTCAAGCAAGGCTGTCAGTTTTGGTTTCAAATCTCCTGCCAATAGGGGGCGCTTTCCAGCTTCATAGTGCAGCCTTTCCAACAAGGTGGATAATTCCGCCATGAAAAGAATAACCCTGCCATGCTTTTCTGCAAAGGCACGGTTTACATCACGCAATAAAGCGCCGCCGCCAAGGGCCACGATACTTTCCTGTTCGCCCGCCAATTTTTTCAACGAAGCGGTTTCAAGGTCTCGAAATGTCCCTTCCCCTTGTTGTTCCATGATCTGCGGAATGGACATCCCTGCCTCTTCTTCGATCACACGATCCAGATCAATGAATGGCAGGTTCAGGTTTTGAGCAAGTTTTCTCCCAACCGTGGATTTGCCAGTACCAGGAGGGCCATAGAGGAAGATGTGTGTCATGGGGTGGAGGTTTCAGGTTTCAGGTTTCAGGTTGAAGGTTGAAGGTTGAAGGTTGAAGGTAGTGAGTGGAGGGTTGAATGCGGGCGATAGTCGGTGGTCTGTCGTCAAATTATTCCCAAAAAATATGCGGAATGTTATCCATCGGCAAATCTTCCAGCGTTGCCTTACGCAGGGTTTCAAAGCGTGGCTTCATTTCATTCATTGAGTCACCGCCGATCTTTTCGAGGAGCGCATCAGCTAAAACGAAAGCGACCATCGATTCCAAAATCGGAACGGCACGCGGAACAGGACAGAAATCAGAACGCTCGTATTTGGTGGGTGCATTCTCGCCAGAGGCAAGGTCCACGGTTTGTTGTGGGACAAGGGTAGTGGCAATCGGTTTCATCGCCGCGCGGATGATAATGGGCTGTCCATTGGAAACGCCGCCTTCGGTGCCGCCTGCGCGGTTCGTGCTACGCTGTAATTGGTGATTGGTAACTGGTAATTGGATGGGGTCGTGGGCTTCAGTGCCAATGCGTTTTGCATTTTCAAATGCATCACCTACTTCTACGCCTTTGATGGCTTGCACGGACATGATCGACATGGCAAGTTTGGCTTCGAGGCGGCGGTCCCATTGCACGAAACTGCCTAAACCAACTGGTAAGTTCAATGCAACGATTTCAAGGACACCGCCAAGTGTGTTCTTGCCGTGGATAGTCTTTTCGATCTCGGCGCGTATTTTTTCAGCGGAGGAGTCGATTGGGCAGCGCACATCCGATTCTTCGGCGCGGGTGAAGCGTTCTTCGTAGGGCATGTCACCAAAGTCCGCGGTCACTTCGCCGATGGAGGCAACGTATCCGCCCACGATGATCCCGAACTGTGAGAGAAAATGTTTACACACGGCTCCAGTCGCGACACGCATGGTCGTTTCTCTGGCAGACGCACGCTCCAATGCGGGGCGCAAATCTTTGTATCCGTATTTGACCGCCCCCGTTAAATCCGCATGACCTGGGCGTGGAGCAGTCATCGGTTCAATGGCTTTGCCCTTCCATTTGACATGGTCATCGTTTTGCACGAGCAGCGCAAGCGGCGCGCCTGTGGTTTCGCCACCCATCACACCACCAAGGATTTGTACTGTATCTTTCTCGATCTTCATGCGTCCGCCTGAGCCGTAGCCTTGCTGACGGCGGGCAAGTTCTTTGTTGATAATGTCTGGTGAGAGGGAAAGCCCAGCGGGGAGTCCATCGAGAATGGTGGTAAGTGATGGTCCGT
>Ga0268298_10003614_pt1 | contig 15644 bp, 9 predicted proteins | sample WWTPWeurt_MetaG_FD_194462 | JGI IMG/M metagenome (GOLD analysis project Ga0268298, IMG submission 194462) | Activated sludge microbial communities from WWTP in Nijmegen, Gelderland, Netherland - WWTP Weurt | ecosystem: Engineered > WWTP > Aerobic digester > Activated sludge | place: Netherlands... | reverse complement strand
CTCGCACCGAGCGGCAGCTCACCCTCAAGGCGATGCAAGAAGACGTGCGCGCGAAGCTGGTGAACGCGCTCCCGACGGGCACCGACATCGGCCTGCTCGACCCGCCGGTCATCGAGGGCCTGGGCGACTTCTTCCCCATCATGCTGTCGGTGATGGGCAACGACTACGCGCAGATCTCCGCCGAGGCGAACCGCATCGCCGGCATCCTCCGCGACCTGAAAGGGCCCAACGGCAAGACCCTGGCGAACGACGTGCGCGTCGCCGCGAACCCGCCCAAGTCGGAGCTGGCGGTCACCATCGATCGCAGCCGGGCGAACGACACCGGGCTCACCAGCGCGATGCTGGGCATGCAGATGCGGCTGGCGATGAACGGTCAGCTCGCGGGCAAGCTGCGGCAGGAAGGCGTCGAGACCGACATCATGGTGCGGCTCTCGGAGAAGGACCGCGCCACGCCCGAGGCGCTCAAGACGATGGACGTGTTCACGCCGTCGGGGCTGCGGCCGATCACCGACGTCGCCGAGGTGGCGATGCGCGACACGCCCTCGATGATCGAGCGCTTCAACCGCGAGCGGCGAATCATGGTGCAGGCGGCCTCGGTCGGCGAGGGCGGCGCGCTGGGAGATCTCTCGACTGCGCTGAAGGACCGGCTCGCCAAGGAGCCGCCGCCGCCAGGCGTCACCCTCTATTACGACGGCCAGGTGAAGAACCTCGGAGAGATGGTCGAGGCCTTCCTCTTCGTCGGCGTGTTGGCCTTCGCCTTCGTCTACATGGTGCTCGCCTCGCAGTTCGAGTCGTTCAAGCACCCGTTCACCATTCTCGCCTCGGTGCCGCTCGCCTTCATCGGCGCCTTCCTCACCCTGATGGTGACGGGCTTCAGCATCAACATGGGCGCCTTCATCGGCATCGTGCTGTTGATGGGCCTGGTGACGAAGAACGCCATTCTGCTCGTCGACCAGGCGCTCCAGAACTTGCGCGCGGGAGAGCCGCTCGACGAGGCCATCATCAAGGCCGGCCCGCGGCGGCTGCGACCCATCTTGATGACCTCGGCGGCGATGGCCATCGGCATGGTGCCGACCGCGCTGGGCCGAGGGCAGGGCTTCGAGTTCCGCGCGCCGATGGCGATCGGCGTCATCGGTGGCGTCATCTCGTCCACCTTCCTCACCCTCTTCGTGGTGCCGCTCATCTTCGCCGTGTTCGAGAAGCTCACTCCGCGGCGCTTCCGCATCACTCCGGACGAAGAGCTCGCGCCCTCGGCGCACCATGAGCCCGAGAGCGACGTGCCCACCAGCCCAAGCCTCGCCGCCAAGGACGGCCGCTCCGTCGACGAGAAGAGCGCCTCCGAACCCGGACGCGCCGCGGCCCGGCCGGTGTGAGGACCATCATGAGAACCTCCCTCTTCGTTTCCGCCCTGCTCCCGAGCGTCGTGCTCGCGCAGACCCAGCCGACGCTCACCCCGACCGCGGTCTCGACCAACGAGCCGTCGGGCGTTCAGCAGACCCTCGCGACCGAGCAGGCCTTCGTCGCCAGCCGCCGGCAGGTGACGCTCAAGGAAGCGCTCGCCATCACCGAGAAGAAGAACGCCGATCTCCAAGCGGCGCGCACCGCCATCGCCAGCGCGTCGGCCGCCACTCGCAAGGCGCTCGCCATCGCGCTGCCCGAGCTCTCGCTCAGCGCGTCGTACGTGCACACCAGCGTCGAGCAGGTCTTCAAGGCCAAAGAGTCGGCGCAGGCCCAGGCCGACGGCACCATCGGGCTCGTGAACTACATGGCGCAGACCTTCGGCTTTCCGCTCAGCGAGGCCCAGCTCGCCCCGCTCAAGACGCAGCAGAAGGAGGCCATCGACAAGGTGGAGGACATCACCATCGTCGGCCGCAACTCGCTCTACGGGAACGTGCTGGTGAGCCAGGTGCTCTTCTCTCCGAACTTCCTCCTCTTGCCGGCGGTCTTCGAGGGCGGCGAGGCGGCGCGCTTGGGCACCTTGGAGGCACGCGAGCAGATCCTCCTCGCGGTGGCGCGGGTGTACCTGGGGCTCGAGGGCATCTCGCAGCTCGAGCAGGCGGCGCGCGAGGCCGAGCAGGTGGCGCTCAAGCGGGAACGCGACGCGAAGGCGCAGGCGAACGCGGGCACCTCGACGGAGATCGCCGTGCTGCGCGCCCAATCGGAAACGGCGCAGGCTCGGGCGACCCTCTCGGCGCTCTCGGGGCAACGGGTCGCCTTGATGGCGCTCCTCGAGGCGCTCGTCGGAGAACCAGTGCGGCCCATCGACGGCTCGCCCACCACCTTCGACGTCACTGCTGGCAACGAGCCCGACTCGCCGTGGAACCAGTCGTACGGGCTCAAGGCGCAGCAGGCGGGCTTGTCGATTCAGGAGCGCATCTCGGGCGTCGACCGGCTCACCTGGCTGCCGACGATCGTCGCGCAGGCGAAGGGCAGCTACAACTCGAACCGCGGCTTCGCCGGAACGAACTTCATCTTCGACGGCATCCTCGCGGCGGAGTGGAAGCTGTACGACCGAGGCCTGCGCTACGCGACGCTGCGGGAGAACGACGCGAAGGTGGCTCAGCAGCGCGCCCAGCTCGAGGGGACGCGGGCCAAGGCGAAGGCGAATTGGATCGGCGCGAAGACGAACCTCGATGCGGCGTCGGTCGCGCTGCAGCAGGCCGAGGCGCAGGCAGCGTTGGCGACGAGGGCGCAGAAGCAGGTCGGCGCGGCGTACGAGAACGGGCTCACCACCTCGCTCGAGGTGAGCGACGTCGACAACAAGCGGTTCCTCGCGATGTCGGCGGCGGCGCAGGCACGAGCGCAGCTCGAGATCCGCAAGGTGGAATTGGCGGCCTCGGAAGGCCGGCTCGCTTCGCTGCTCGGTCTGCCCGAGAACTGAACCTTCAGTCGGCGCGAGCCACATCCACCGGCACTCCGCTGAAGGCCGCCGTCGCGGTGAGCGGGTCGATGAGCCGTTCGTCGGTGAGATCGTTGAGGCTCACGCCCGCCCGCGCTGCGGCGACGTCGAGCTTGGTGCCTTCGCGATGATGGCCCCAGCCATGCGGAATGCTCACCACCCCGCGCGAGATGCCGTCGGTCACCTCGAGCTGCACCCGAACGCTCCCAGTGCGCGAGGTCACCTTCACCATCGCTCCATGCTCGAGCCCGCGGGCCTTCGCGTCGTCGGGGTGCATCAGCGCCGTGCACGCGTTCGGCCCCTTGGTGAGCCGGTCGACGTTGTGCATCCACGAGTTGTTCGAGCGCAGCCCCCGTCGGCCAATCAGCTGCAGGCTCGCCTTCTCGGCGCCGAGGCGTTGGCGAGCCCGGGGCAGCTCGTCGAGGAAGAGCTTCGCGTCGAGGTCGATCGGCGTCTTCAACCGTGGCTGGAGCGGACCAAAGTCGACCCCGTGAGGGTTCGCCTCGAGCTTCGCGAGCGAGGTCCGCTGCGGGCCGAGCCGCAACAGAAGGTCGAGGATGCGTCGAGTCCCCAGCGCCCGCGCGGCCCGAATCGTCCAGGCGTGCGACCGGCTCCCTCTCCGCTCGGCGACGCGCAGCCCCAGCTCGGTCATCACCTCGAAGTCGTCTCGCGTCTCTCCAGGCGGGGCGAAGACGGGCGCGGCGTACTTGGCCACGTTGCGAATCGCGTAGGTCGCGAGCGCGAGATCGTAGTGCGGCCGCTCGAGCCCGAAGGTCGTCGGCAGAATGAGGTCCGCATGGCGCGTCGTCTCGTTCAGGTAGAGGTCGATGCTCACCATGAAGTCGAGCTGGCCGAGCGCGGCGTCGACGGCGGGCCCATTCGGAGCGCTCAGCACGGGGTTCCCGGCTGCAGTGACGAGCGCGCGAATCTGCCCCTTGCCTGGAGTGGCGATCTCCTCGGCGAGCACCGCGACGGGCAGCTCTCCACCGAACTCCGGCAGGCCGCGAACGCGTGACTTGAAGCGGCCGTAGCTGCCCGCGAGCCCGAGGCGAACGCCGAGCGCGACGAGATCGATCGCCGGGGTGGTGAACATCTTCCCGCCGACGGCATCGAGGTTTCCCGTCACCGCATCGAGCGCGACGGCGAGATAGGCGGTGAGGCCTCCGAAGACCTGGGTGCAGGCGCCCAGGCGTGGATACGTCGTCGCGCCCGGCGTGCTCGCGAAGGCCCTGGCCAACCGGCGAATCGTCTCGGCGTCGATGCCCACCGTCGAGGCCACCGCGTCGGGCGTGAAGGCCGCGACCTCCTTCTCGAGCTGCGTCCAGTTGGCGACCGCCGCGCTCTTCCGCGTGCGCTGCTCGGAGAAGACGACCTGCAGCATCGCGAGCAAGAGCAGCGCGTCGGTGCCGGGCACGATGAAGTGATGCTCGTCGGCGAGCTCGGCCGTCTCGGTGCGTCGCGGGTCGATCACCACCAGCTTCCCGCCACGCGCCCGGAGGTCCTTGAGCCGCCGCTTCACGTCGGGCGCGGTCATGAGGCTCCCGTTCGAGACCGCCGGGTTCGCGCCGAGCACCAGGAGGAAGCGCGTCCGCTCGAGGTCGGGCACCGGCATCATCAGCTGGTTCCCGAAGAGCTGATGCGCGACGAGCATCTGCGGCAGCTGATCGACGCTGGTGGCCGAGAAGCGCGAGTAGGAGCCGAGCGCGCGGGTGAGCAGGACGCCACCGAGCAGCGCTCCATGGGAATGCACGTTCGGGTTGCCCGCGTACACCGCGATCGCGTGCGGCCCGTGTTGCGCTCGAGTCGAGGCGAGGCGGTCCGAAGCGAGCGCCATCGCGTCGGCCCAGGAGATCGGCGACCACTTCCCGGTGGCGCGATCGCGGCGCATCGGCCGGGTGATTCGGTTCGGGTCGGTGCGCACGTCGTCGAGGCCAGTCACCTTCGGGCAGACATGACCGCGGCTGAAGCCGTCGGCGTCGTCGCCTTCGATGCGCAGCTGGGTGTTGCCATCGGCGGTCACCTTCACGCCGCAAGAAGCTTCACAGAGCATGCAGGTGGCGAATGCCGTGCGGGGGGTTGGCATGTCGCAGCTTGGACTCGATTTCCCGCGGCGCGCTGCAAATTCGCGCTGCTCAGGCCCGGGCCTTCAGCTGGCTCACCCGCTCCTCGGCCGTCTGCACCCGGCGCCGCGCCTCGGCCAACTTCAGCTCGAGGAGCTTCACCTCGGTCGCCGCGGTGCGCGCCTCGTCCTCGGCAGCGCGGAGCTCGCGCGCTTCGGCCTCGAGATCTCGAGCCGGCGCCGCCGGAGCGACTGGAACCGCCGCGCTCGCCTGCGGAGCCTCCGGACCCGGCGCGACCGGAGCAAGGCCAAAGAACCCAACTGGCGCGTCGGGCAACTTCGAGAACCGCCCTCGCAGAATCGCCTCACTCAGCGCCGCATCGGCCATCGCGCCCTGAACGATGGGCAACAGCACGGGCAGCTCGCCGATCGGCATCTTCTGCTTCACCGCCTCGAGGGCCGCGCGTTGCCGCTCCAACGCCTCGTGAAAGGCCTTGCCGGTCGCGAGCGCACGGCCCGCTTCGAAGAGCCGCTCCAGCTCGGGTCGCGCCGCCCTCGCGAGCTGATTGAGTGCATGAGCCGATTGGGTGGGCTTGTGCTGCGCCTTGACCTGCGCCGCGCCGTCCTTGTCGCCTTCGGCCTTGAGCGCCTTCGCGAGTCGATCGCGCGTGGTGATGAAGCCTTCCAAAGAGGTCGCGAACAGCTCGTCCAGCGCGGCGTCCACCGTCATGCGCGGCATGGTTTCAGAAGCGGGCTCCGCCGTCATCGCCGCGCGCCGTTTTCCTTCCTCGTCGAACCCCGTGCAGCGAGTGCGTCACCCGATCCGCTGAAGGCGCGGAATCAGGAGGGCACACACGATGCAGTCACTTCCGCCGATCGCGCGCTGCGACGGCGGCTCGTCGTGCGGCGTCGCTTCGTCGCGAAGAGAGGAGTGATCATGCTCACGCTCACGAAGTGGACGACCGTCGTGGCTGCGCTCGGAGCGCTCGCCATGCTCGGCTGCGGCCCGAAGCCGGGCATCGACGCTGGCGTGGAAGAAGACGCCGGCGTCGTCGAACTCATCCCCACCACCAACGCCGAGCACCAAGACATGCTGCGCCAGCTCGGCTTCACCACCAACGTCGGTCCTCGCACCGGGCCGAAAGGCGAGGCGCTCGCCGATGGCTGGCACCCGTTGAAGACGCGCTACGCCGCGTTTGCTCCGCGCATGGAGCTGTACGTCGCGGGCGGCCCGACCATCTCCAGCCAGAACGAGCTCTTCCTCGACGACAAGACGGCCAACCACGCCGCGCTCCCGCTCACCCGCTACCCCGACCAGACGTGGATCAACGCCGAGTTCAAGAACGGCATCGCGGTGGACGTCGACGACGACGGCCGCGACGAGTTCTTCGTCGTCTACTTCGCGCAAGGGAGCGGCACCCTGAAGTACCTGCTCCTCGACCCGAACGACGGCACCACGGCGTCCACCGGCACCATCGACGTCGGCATCACCCAGGCTGGCAACCTGGACCGGTATGCCCAACCGGCGCTCGCTGTCGGCGATCTCGATCGTGACGGCAAGCCGGAGATCGCGGTCGGCTTCGGCCGCCTCTACCTGCTCACCAACGTCGTCGATGGTCAGGCCCAGGTGACCAAGCGCTCGTACCTCGACTTCAACGACGTCGGCGTCGCCATCGGCAGCATCGATCGAGATCCCGCGGTCGAGCTGGTGGTGACCCACACCGAGACCCGCAGCAACGTCGTGCGCGGCTTCTACGAGGTCTTCGACGGCTCGCTCACCGAGCCCTTCGAGAACGGGGAGCTGCGGGTGAAGGACGCCACCTCGGCCGATCACTTCTTCGGCGAGAGCCGGGTGGCCATCGGTGACGTCGACGGCGATCACCTCGACGACGTCGTCTTCCACGGGCGCCGCGTCTCACCCGCCGACGACCGGTGGCACTTCTACCTGATGCGGTACGTGGCGAGCCCGGTCGCTCCGGAGACCAAGCACTGGGTCTTCCGCACCACGCTCTACTACTCGGATCTCGCCTACCCGACCTCTCCGCGCATGCTGGTGTTGCCCGACGTGAACGGCGACGGCGTTCGCGAGATCCACGGCTGGGGCCAGGTCCTCGGGCTCGCGAGCGATGGGAACCTGGTCGTCAAGTACAGCGGGCTGCCGGGGTGGACCCGCGCTGCGGTGGCCAACATCGACTCCGATCGCCGCGACGACATCATCGTGGCCGCGAACGGACTGCTGCAGATCTGGGGCCTCGACGCGCTCGACACCTGGAAGCTGAAGACGAGCTACTCGGGCGGCGGCGCGACCTACGACACCCCGGTGCTGGTGCCGGCCAACACCGACGACGACTCACCCATCGTCCGCTACGACGGCGAGTACGAGCTGCTCTTCACCGACCCGCACCTCATCACCGTGATGGCGTCTCCTCCGTGGCAAGACGGCATCGGCCAGAACGTCGACGCCACCCAGGCCACCTTCGGGAAGACCGAGAACAACGCGGTGGTGCTGACGAAGTCGCTCGGCTTCAAGGTCGGCTTCTCGGTCGGCTACGAGTACGAGAGCGACCTCTTCCAGACCGGCGTGTCGGCGAAGGCCACCTTCGAGTCCGCCTTCGACTTCTACACGACGGAGTCGCGCGCGGTCGAAACCTCGGTGAGCTACACGACGGCGCCCGGCGCAGACAAAGTCATCTTCACGACCGTGCCGTTCGACGTCTACTACTACACCATCGTCTCCTCGCCGCGGCCCACCGAGGTCGGCAAGAAGGTGACCCTGAACCTGCCGCGGAAGCCACAGATGATGGGCACCTCGGTCGAGTTCTACAACGCGCACAATGGCGGCGGGCTCGACGTGAACACCGCCATCCTCAAACACACCCCGGGTGACGTCTGGTCGTACCCGACGATCGACGATCGCAAGCGCCTGCTCAGCGCCGCGGAGCGCGACACTCCTGGCTACCTGCAGCTCTGGAACGGCCCGGTGAAGGTGGACGAGTCGGGCAGCAACGGCCTGGGCATCAACACGACCCAGGGCTCGGCGCGCGGCGCCTCGATGGACTTCAGCACCGAGTTCGAGTTCGAGGTGAAGGCGGGCGGCGCCACCGTCGGCAGCTCCGTCGGCTTCCACTACGGCCAGACGTACGAGACGAGCACCGAGCAGGGCGCGGTCTTCGAAGGCACCGTCGGCGCGATCCCCGGCGCGGCCTACGCGGCGAACGCCTACTGCTACGGCTTGATGGTGTACCCGCAGGTCCTCCAAGGGCAGCGCTTCGTGGTGCTGAACTGGTGGACGCAGAAGGAATGCGGCACCGAGTGACGTCGGCTCGAGCGGCCCGTCGGCAACGGAAGCGTCCGTCACCGATGGGCCGCGCCGCGTTTCCGCGTTGAATCGCTTCGCGCAGCAACCTGGCTCGACCGGGTGCGCGCTCGTGGAAACCTCCAGCGTCGCGCCTCCTCGATGGTGTATGGGGAGCGCGTGCTTCGGGTCCTCCTCCCCTTCGTTCTCGCCGTCTCGTCTTCGGCCGCCTGGGCCGAACACGCCATCATCGCGGGCGGCTTCACCGCGACGACGGCCGCGTCCTTCAGCTCGAGCCCCGGCGTCTCCGGCTTCTACGCAGCCTGGCAGTACCGCACTGGCTCCTTCGTCTCGGGGCTGGGGCTGCGGGTGAGCGGCGCGAGCGCGGTGAACCCGATTCCCCTCGAGGCGTTCTCTCGCAACGGGCTCACCATCGAGCTCGGCCCCTACGTTCCCCTGCTCGCCTTCGAGCTCGGCGTCAGCGGGCTGCAAGGGCTCGCGCTCCCGCCCTCGATGCGGCCGCAGGACTTCAACCGCGCCGAGAACCGGCTCACCGGCTTCTTCTACGTGGCGATGCACACCGAGGCGCTGCGATTCCAGTGGAAGCGCTTCACGGTGAGCGCCGCGGGCCTCGACGTCGGCACCTCGCTCACCGCCGCCGGTACGGTGCTGCGCCTCAACCTCGAGCTCGTCTCGGTGGGGGTGCGCTGGTGAGAACCGCGTTCCTCTGTCTCTGCTTCCTCGGCTGCGCGCCGCTCGGTGTCGACTCGGCCACCACGACGAAGGCGCGCGCGATCGCCCAGGAGGTCGACGGCCAACGCGTCATCGACGACGTGCGCACGCTCTCGACGCAGCACCTCGACGACAGCCACCTCGACTGCGCCGCGCTCAACTCGAAGCTCGACAGCTGGTGCAACCTGAGCAACTCGCGCTCGCGGGCGCTGGTGATGGCGCGGCTGACCTCGCTCGGACTGCAGGTCGAGCTCGAGAGCTCCGACACGCACCCGGTCACCACCAACGTCGTCGCCGAGCTGCGCGGCACCTCGAAGCCCGACGAGGTGGTGATGATCGCCGCGCACTTCGACGCCTTCTATTCGGGCGCCGATGACAACAGCTCCGGGGTGGCGGCGATGCTGGAGGTCGCCCGCCTGCTCGCCAACCGCCCGCTCGCCCGCACCGTTCGCTTCACCGGCTTCGACTTGGAAGAGATCGGCCTCGTCGGGAGCACCCGCCACGTCGCGACCCGCGCTCACCCCAAGGCCTCGCTCGTCTTCGACTGCATCGGCTACTCGGACACGAAGCCCGGTTCGCAGTCGAGCTTGCCCGGCTTCCCCACGCCGTCGGCCGGCGACTTTCTCGCCGTCATCGGCAACGACGTCTCGCGTGGGCAGGTCGAGCAGCTCTTCACCGTCGCGAAGGATCAAGAGGTGCCCACCCTGTTGTCCATCGTCGCGCCGGGCCGTGGCGCCGGGCCGCTCTCCGGCAACCTGATGCGCAGCGACCACGCCCCGCTCTGGCTCGCGGGCGAGAGCGCCGTCTTCTTCACCGACACCGCCAACTTCCGAAACCCGAACTACCACCTGCCCACCGACAAGGCCGACACCCTCGACCAGCCGTTCCTCACCGGCGCGACGAGGGCGGCCGCGATGGCCATCGTCACCTGGGGAGACGCGCCATGAAGGCCCTCGCACTCCTGGCGACGTTGGTGGCGGGCTCGGCTTCGGCCGAGGGCACGCTCTTCTCGCGCTTCACCTTGGGCCTCGAGACCCAAGGCGCCATCTCGCTCACCCCAGCGCGGACGCAGGGCGGCATCGGCGGCGGAGCGGTGCTCACCTTCTCGCTCGACGAGCACTGGCTGCTCGACGCGCACGCAGGGTGGCTGTTCGGGCTGGGGTCGCACTCCCTGTTCCGCGTCGGCGGTGGCTGGCAGCGCTCCGGCACCTGGCGTCCCCTGCTCCGCGCGGGACTGGTGATGGGCCTGGGTGGCTCGCTCGACTTCTCGGTGCGTGGGTCGCTCCCGTCTCGGGCGCCGACGCTCGGGCTGGTGCTCGGCCTCTCGGCGTTGCGGTTTCAGGTCGGCCGCGCCGTGGTCTCGGCGCTCGAACTCGAGGCGGGCGCTTCGACCGAGTTCGTCGCGGTCGGCCCACGGCTCGGGGTGACCGTCATCTCCATCTCCGCGCCGCTCGGAGAGTGACGCCGCAGGGCCTTCCCTGCCACCCGTTCCTCAGGCACGGTGCGCGCGAGGAGTTTCGCCAATGCGTCGCGCCCTTCCCGTCTTCCTCGTCATCCTCGCCTGTGGCCGGGCACCCCTCGACGCGGACGCAGGCGTCGACTCGGACGCAGGCCTCGACGCGGGGTTCGTCGCAGATGGGGGACTCGACGCCGGCTCGCAGGACGCCGGCTTGGGCGACGCAGGAGCAGACGCTGGTCTCGCCGACGACGCGGGCGCGCTCGACGCGGGAGACGAGGACGCCGGCCTTCGAGACGCGGGGGCTGACGCTGGTTCCTCGGTCGACGCAGGGGCGCGCGACGCAGGGCCGCTCCTTCCTCCGCCGTTGCCCACCTACCCCGGCAGCTGTCCCACCCTCGTCTCCGGTGCCACCGCCGCGACCGCGCGAAACACCGGCTTCCCCTCGCACGGAGACCAACGCACCTTCTTGCTCCTGGTGCCGAGCAGCTACACCCCAAACAAGCGCTACCCGGTCGTCTTCGGCTACCACTGGCTCAACTCCTCGGCGAACAGCGTGGTGCGCGACGCCGAGCTCGAGAGCGCCATCGCCCAGTTCGAGTTCATCGCGGTGGTGCCCGAGAACCTCGAGGTGAGCGGCCGCAAGGCGTACCAGTTCGACTGGCCCTTCGTGGAGACGATGTCGGCGCCCAAGGAGCTCGGCTTCTTCGACGACGTGCTCGCCTGCGTGGCGCAACAGTTCAGCGTCGACGCTTCGCGGGTGCACGTCTTCGGGGCGAGCGCAGGCGGGCTGTGGACGTCGTACCTCTCGACGACGCCGACGGTGAATCGCGTCGCCTCGGTGCTGTCCATCTCGGGCGGCCTCGGCCAGGAGTCGCTCACCAACCTCTGGCGCATCGACTGGGCGCCGCAGCAGAACAAGTTCCCCGCGCTGGTGGTGTGGGGCGGCTCGGCCGACTTCTTCATCCTGAACTTCGACCTCGCGTCACGGCGCTACCGTGACGCCTTGCGCGGCGATGGACACTTCGTCACCCAGTGCGTGCACAGCGCCGGTCACGGCATTCCGCCCTTCACCGCGCCGGCCGACGGCGGCACTCGTTTCCCGATGTTCTGGGAGTTCTTCCGCGATCACCCGTACGGCCTCGCGCCTGGAACGAGCCCGTATCGAACGGGCCTGCCGGGTGACTTCCCGTCGGTGTGCAGCGTCGTCCCGTAGTCGTCCTCTCCCCAATCGCCCAGAGAGCCGGCCGACGTTCCAGCTCGACCCAAACTCGGAACGACGCCCTACTTCTTCTTTGGTGGCGTCACTGGCGGCGGCGGCTTCTTCGTCGGAGGCGGCGGCGCCTTGGTGCCCTGCGGCTTGGCGGCGACCGTCGTCGGGGGCTTCAGCGGCACGAGCACCTTCGGCGGAGGCTTCTTCTCGGCGGGCTTCTGCACCACCGGCTCGTCCATCGCGATGATGGGCGCCGGCGGCGGCGGTGGCGGCAACACCTGCCCTTCGAGGACGAGCGAGCGGAAGGTGCACGTGCCGTCGAGACAACCGAGGGCCGCGCGCGGGGTCTCCGAGAACTCGGCGTGCCACTTGGCCCCGAAGTGAATCGGCTCTCCCAGCACCCGGCTGTCGCGTCCTTCGCCGACGATGGCGGTGAGCTCGTTCGTCGAGGGATCGAGCCTGAGGGTGAGCTGCTGCTTCTTGGTCGAGCTCGGCAGCGGCGCCGTCATTCGTCCCTGACGATCGGGCCCCAAGTTCCACTCGAGCTCTGGCGGAGAACCGCTGCCCGAGATGATCAACGCGACATAGCGCCCGGCGTCACCGAGGAGCATCAGGGCGCTGCGAGCCTCGGGGCGCGGGCCGCGGAAGAGCGCGAAGAGCGGCTCGAGGCGCGAGGGCGTGACGGCTTGGGTGTCGACGACCGCCGAGACGGTGAGGCCATCGCCTTCGACCGCCGCGTCGACGAGCGCCCGGCCGGCGGTCACCTCGTCGGGAGGCGGGAAGGTGACGGTGCCCTTCTCCATGGTGATGGCGCGGCCGCGCGCGACGACGGTGACGGTGTCGGGCCCTTCGCCCAGGGTGACCGTGCGCGCCGCCTTGTCGAGCCGGCCCGCGCTGGTGACCGGCTGCTGCGCCCCGTCGTCTCGCATCAGCTGCATGCCCGCAGGCTCGCGCTTCGTCTCGAGCCGCGCGCGAAGGAAGACGGTCGTCACGATGACCGCGGCGAAGGCCACGATGCCGATGGCCACCACCCGCGCCGCCTTCTGAACGCGCTCCTTCGCGAGCCGGAGCAACCGCTTCGCCTTCGTCTCCTTCGCGAGCGCGGTCACCGATGACATCGGCACCAGCGTCTCGAGCTCGGCGAGGAAGGCGGCGACGGTCGGGTATCGATCCTCCGGCGCGGGCTTGAGGCACTTGGCGACGATGGCGTCGAGGCGGCGATCGACCCCCGGCTTCTTCACCGACGGCGGGTCGAACTGGCCGAGCGGGACTTCTCCCGTCATCAGCTCGTAGAGCATCACCCCGAGCGCGTAGAGATCGGCGCGCGGCCCGGCCGACTTCGCGTCGACCCGTTGCTCGGGCGCCATGTACGAGGCGGTGCCCATCGCGACGTTCGTCTGGGTGAGGTTCTGCGGAACGGCGCTGCCCGCCTTCTCGTCGAAGCCGGCGAGCCCGAAGTCGGTCACCTTGGGAATCGAGCCGGCCTGCTCGTCGAAGAGAATGTTCTCGGGCTTCAGGTCGCGGTGGATGACGCCGCGGCCGTGCGCATAGTCGATGGCGCGACCGACCTGCACGAGCGTCTTGAGCGCCGCCATCGCGTCGAAGTCCGGGTCGCGCATGCGCTCTCGGAGCGAGGGCCCGTCGACGAACTCCATCACCAGGTAATAGGTGCCGCTCGCCTTGCCGCGGTCGACGATGCTGACGACGTTGGGGTGCCGCAGCGTCGCGAGCGCCGCCGCTTCCTTCTCGAAGCGCGCCACGAATTGCTCGTCTTGCGCGAGCTCGGGTTTGAGCAACTTCACCGCGACGGTTCGGCCGAGCGAGAGCTGCACCGCCTGGTGGACCTCGCCCATCCCACCCTTCCCCACCAACTGGACGAGGCGGTAGCCCGGAATCAGGTCGTCCTGACGAACGCGCGCAACCGCAGTGTCGGCCGGGGCAGTCACAGCACTCCTGGTTTTATGTCGAATCCTGGCGCGACGCGCTGTCCAACCGCTCGGGGTTGACGCGGCCCGTTCCCCACATGGACTCAGGTGGAATTGGCCGCCCGGGTCGAACGTCGTCGGCGCCGCAGGAAGAGGACAGGCGCGAGGAGGAGGGCCGGGGCGGCATCGCAGGAACACGGAGGCGGTTGCTGGTCGATGGGCAGCGGCGTCACGCCGGCGTCGACCTCGGTGCTTCCCGCGTCCATCGTCGAGCCACCATCGGCGGTGATGAGCCCGGCATCGTCGCCAGCGTCGAGGTCGACCGTTCCCGCATCGTTCTCCGAGCCACCGTCGGCCGCTCCGGCATCGGAGAGGCCCGCGTCGGCGAGGAGCCCCGCGTCGACGACCCCAGCATCGCCGAGGCCCGCGTCGAGGAAGCCGGCGTCGAGGAAGCCGGCGTCGAGGAAGCCGGCGTCGAGGAAGCCGGCGTCGAGGAAGCCGGCGTCGAGGAAGCCGGCGTCGGTCAAGCCAGCGTCGGTCAAGCCGGCGTCGGTCAAGCCTGCGTCGAGCGAGCCAGCATCGATGGCACCCGCGTCGGCGCGCCCTGCATCGACGACGCCCGCGTCGAAGGTGCCCATCACGGTCGTCGCGCTCGTTCGCGCTCCGAGCGAGTGATTCAAGAAGGTGCCGCTGCCCGTCGTCTCGCGCACCACTGCGACGACTCTCCAGCGGTAGCTCGTGAGCGGCATCACGTTGGTGTCGTCGAGGGTCGTCGCCGAGATGGGCGTCGAGGTGAGCCGAATCGGAGCCCCCGTCGTCGACCGATAGACGTGGTAGCCGACGAGCGCGCCACTGCCTGTGTACGGAGCCCACTGCAGCCGCACGAAGCCCAGCAACGGCTGAGCGGTGAGCGAGCTGAGCCGCGGTGGATAGAAGAGGCGGAGCGTCGGATCGCCGAGGAGCGCCTGGTACACCGGCATGCCGCGCGCCATGAAGTTCGTGTCTCGGCTGAAGGCACGGCCGAACGACTCGAGCCCACCGAGGGCGAACAGCTGCACCTGGGGGCGGGCGTACCAGAGCGACGTCACCGTCTCTCCCGAGCCGAGCGCGGCACGCAGCAGACCGTCCTGGTAGTTCCAGTCGCCGAAATACGAGCCGAACAAGCCCATGAAGCGAGTCTGCGCAGCGCGCGTCGCGAGCTCGGCGGTGGTGGTGACGTTGCCGCAGGTGGTCGGCGAACCGGGCCCATCGCCCCACGCGAGCAGCACGCCCCCATCTTCGAGCACCGGGAAGAACGGCGCGTTGATCGGCTCCTGGCCGAGGATCGCGGTGCCATCGCGATAGCCCGCGCGGCCGAAGGCCTCACCGGAGAAGTAGCCGAAGGTGGGTCGCACGAGCGCACGCCGAGGGAGCGGAGCAGCGCCGATGCGGAAGCGGTGCACCTTGTCGAGATAGCGCGCGAGCTGCACCGTGCCGGCGTCGGGCCCAAAGGCGGGCATTCGCTCGAAGTCGACGCGCCCCACCGCGCACTCCACTGGCGAGGTGTAAGACTGATCGAACTTGCCGTCGCCCGCGTCGTTGGTGAACGCGCCGACGCCTCCAGCGTTCGCATCGGTGAAGGTGAGCCCGGTGAGATCCGCGTAATAGGGATCAGCCGGCCAGGCGCCGAGGTGATCCGGGTGGCCATCGGGGTTCTGGATGCCGGAGAACGCCCGCGGCACCGCGCCGAGGAAGAGCACGTGGAGCGGCCGACCCGCAGCCGTCGTCAGCGCAGCCGCGAGGCGGGCCTTCACCTGAGGCGGTGCTTCGGCGCGCGGCACCGACTGCAGCACCACCTCGAAGCCGTCGTCGAGGAGATCGGCGGTGAGCACGTCGAGCTGCGGCCGCACGAGCATGGCGTTCGTCTCGTCGACGAGCACGAGCACGATGCCAGGGTCGTCGGTGAACGGCGCCTCCACGCCTGCGAGCAGCATCGACTCGCCGAAGAGCCCGTTCTGCTGGGTGCGCTGGACCCGATAGAGGGCGCGTTGCCCGACGGCGAGCGGCTCGAAGAGGGAGGTCACTC
>Ga0268298_10003613_pt1 | contig 15644 bp, 12 predicted proteins | sample WWTPWeurt_MetaG_FD_194462 | JGI IMG/M metagenome (GOLD analysis project Ga0268298, IMG submission 194462) | Activated sludge microbial communities from WWTP in Nijmegen, Gelderland, Netherland - WWTP Weurt | ecosystem: Engineered > WWTP > Aerobic digester > Activated sludge | place... | reverse complement strand
TTCAATGCCGCCCAGGATCTTGCTGTATCAAGCCGTGGCTTTGGCGCCCGGGCCTCGTTCGGTGTCCGCGGTATGCGCATCTACGCCGACGGTATCCCAGTGACGATGCCCGACGGACAGGGGCAGACGGGCACTTTCAATCTCGACACGGCGAAATCAGTCGAATTCATGCGCGGCCCGTTCTCCGCACTCTACGGCAACTCGTCGGGGGGCGTCGTGCAGATCCTGACGCGTGACGGCGCACAGGAACCGACTTTGAGCGGCGCCTACACGGCAGGCAGCTACGATACGCGCCGCGGCAGCCTCAGCTTTGAAGGACAGGCGGGCGGGTTGAACTATCTCCTTAACACCACGGATTACGATTCGGATGGCTATCGCGATCACGGCCGTTCCTCACGTGAGACTTTCCACGCCAAGCTGCGCTACGCCTTCGGCGATGCGACGAAAATAACCCTGGTCGGAACGTCACTGGATCAGGATGCCCAGGACCCCCTTGGTCTGACCCAGACGCAATATGACCAGAACCCCCGCCAGGCCGGCACCGACGCCATCGCCAGAAATACCCGCGTCAACCGCAAGCACGACCAGGCTGGCGTGGTTTTTGAGCATGCATTTTCTCCCGAGAATAGCCTGACGATGATGGGCTATACCGGTACTCGCGACAACAAGCAGTTTCAGACGCTCGGCGCCACTGGCCGTGTCGCCGCCATCGACCGGGAGTTCTCCGGTACCGAGCTGAAATGGGCGCACCGATCAACGCAGGCTGGACGACCGTTCAGCCTGGTGGCCGGCATGAACTACGACAGGATGGAAGATGTGCGGAAGCAGTTCAATGCAGTAGGCGGCGTGCAAGTGGGAAATCCAACGCGCAACGAACTTCAGGAGGCGCACAATTTCGACCAGTTCGTGCAGGCGTCTTATGAGCCGGGCGACAAATGGCTGGTGATTGCCGGCGTGCGGCATACGCGCGTAGAGTTCGACATCAAGGACAGAATTCCCGTGCCTGTCGACGGTGGAGGCAAAATCGACTATTCGAATACTTCGCCGGTGCTGGGCGTTACCTATCGCCTCACGCCAGCGGTTAACCTTTATGCGAACTACGGCCGCGGTTTCGAGACGCCGACCTTCATCGAAATCACCTATATCGGCAACCCAATCACTAACGGCGGTGCCGGCCCCAACTTGGGATTGTCGCCGAGCAAGAGCAAGAACTACGAGATCGGTGCCAAGGCGCTCATTCTGGACAATACCCGTGCGAATCTGGCGCTTTACCGCATCGACACCGACGACGAAATCGCCACGAATCTCGGCAATGGCGCGACGGCTTCCTTCAAGAACGTCGGCAAGACGCAGCGTACCGGGGCGGAGCTTTCGATCGATAGCGCATTACCTTACAACTTCAATGTTTATGGCGCGTTCAGCTGGATGAACGCAGAATTCAGGGACAACTTCGTCACGGGGGTTACGCCGATCAATTCCGGCAACACGATTCCGGGCACCTATCGTTCCACTGCTTACGCGGAGATTTCCTGGGCCCATCCGGCTTCCGGCTTCTCCACCGCGCTTGAAGGGCTGCGTTTTAGCGACACCTACACCAATGACAGCAATATCCAAAAAGCCGACGGCTATACTTTGTTCAATCTTCGCGCCGGGTTCGTGCAGACGCTTTCCGGCTGGCAGCTACGGGAATTCCTGCGGGTCGAAAACCTCGCCGACAAGACTTATGTCAGCTCGGTTCGGGTGAATTCCGCTCAAAACACCACTGGCGCCGCATTCGAACCGGGTGCGGATCGCAACTGGTTCGCGGGTGTCTCTGCCAGTTATGCTTTCCACTGAATAAATTTGGGCAACCACCACCCGGATCATCTTCTCGGCAATCAGGTGTTCGCCGACGCAGCCACAGCCACCCTGGCCCCGACTATAGCTGGACAACGGCAGGAGGGCATGGCGTTTACCGACAACGTTTATCGCCTCTCTGGCGACTGGATCAAGGGAACCGAGTCGACGCCGGCTCGCGAGACGATTAACCCGGGAGCGAAAGTCATCGGGAATCACGAACTCGAACTGATCGCCCTGTCCAGCCATACAGAAGGCGACTTGGTGATTCTTGACCGTAGCACTGGAGTGCTTTTGGTCGGCGACCGGGTGCGGCGCGCGTACTGATGTTCAGCATGCACGAGGATCCGGTGTTCGTCGCCCGCGCGCTGGACGGGGGTGCTATGGGATACCTGACCAAGGCCAGCGCACCCGACTTGATGGTAAGAGCCGTGCAGGCAATCGCCGCGGGACACCGCTTCGTCCCCGTCGAACTGGCGCGCACGCTGCGGGATCGCGAGTTCTGCGCCGAGCGACAGAATCTCGACGCGCTCACCGACCGCGAGTTTGAGATTCTGCGCTTGCTGGCAGCCGGTCACCGGCTGACAACAATCGCCACGCTGCTTTGTGTCAGCGGCAAGACCGTGGCCAACCACCAAACCAACATCCGGCAGAAGCTTGGCTGCGACAACGCCATGCAACTGCTGCGAATCGCGCTCGGTTGCGGTCTGGCCAGCACACGATCGCCGTCGATCACCGCCCTGGCGGAAAGCCATGGCTGACGTTCTACTCGAGAAAAACTCCCTTTGTCGGTACCGCGCTCGGCGGCAGACTCCCGTCTGTTTCCAACGCCGATTCGGAGTCCCCAGATGATTACTATGAACCGATTGCCATTGCCGATTGTTTTCCTGGCGCTTGCTGCCGCCGGGTCGATGCTGCCGCCGCCAGCCACTGCTGCCGACATCGACGCACCTACCGTGGATGTCGTCGGCCTTTCGCCCGTCAAGGGTCTCGAACAGCCGCGCGACGAAGTCGCGGCCCACATCCAGTCGCTTGACAGCCGGGTGTTGCACGAGAACCGGCTGCAGCCGCTGCCGGAACTGCTGGGCAGCCGCATCTCCGGCATCAACGTCAATGAGATACAGGGCAATCCCTACCAGGCCGACGTGAACTTCCGCGGCTTCAGCGCCAGCCCGCTGCTGGGAACCCCGCAGGGCATCTCGGTGTACCAGGATGGCGTGCGCATCAACGAGCCCTTCGGCGATACCGTGAACTGGGACCTGGTGCCACGCGCGGCGGTCAGCTCGATCGACCTGATTCCCGGCTCCAATCCGCTGTTCGGCCTCAATACCCTGGGCGGCGCGCTGTCGATCCGCACAAAGGATGGTTTCGCCAATCCCGGTGCTTCGATCGACGCCAGCGGCGGCAGCTTTGGTCGTCGCCAAGTCGAGGCCGGGTTCGGCGGCAAGCAGGGCGACCTCGGCCTGTTCGTGGCCGGCTCGACCTTCCGCGAAGATGGCTGGCGCGACTTCTCGCCGTCGCGGGTGGACCAGTTGTTCCTCAAACTGTCGCAGCAGCGTGGGCCTCTGGAGTGGGATCTTGCCTACACCCACGCCAACACAGACCTGGTCGGCAACGGGCTGTTGCCCGATTCGATGCTGCAGGCGCGGCGCGGGAGCATCTTTACCAAGCCCGACAACACGCGCAACCGCCTGCACCTGCTTAGCTTCGGCCTCAGCTACTGGCTCGACGACAAGGCGCGCCTGACCGGCACCGTCTACCATCGCAGCAACCGCGTAAAAACCCTGAACGGCGATGCCAATGATGCCTTCGAGGGCGACGCCGCGCTGGACGGCGATGCGGGCGCCAACGGCGGCCTCGGCTTCAATACCGACACCGCCGCCAGCAACCGCACCGCCACCGATCAGCGCGGCTGGGGCGGCGCCCTGCAGTGGTCGCGGATCGACGACAACAACCACGTCGCCTTCGGCCTGACCGGCGACTTCAGCCGCTCGAGCTTCCAGCAGACCACCGAGCTGGGCATTTTCGATAGCCAACGCGGCGTGATCGCCGCCGCTGCGGGAGAGGCGCTGAACAACCGCTTGAACGGAAAGTCGCGCAGTTGGAGCCTGTTCGCCACCGATACATACAAGCCCTGGACCGACCTGGCGATCACCACATCGCTGCGCCTGAACCAGACCCGCGTCACCACCAAAGACGAACTACGCGCCGCGGCGCCCAATCTCGACGGCGACCAGCTCTACACCAAGCTGAATCCGGCCATCGGCGCCAACTGGACAGTCGCGCCGGGATTCTCGGTGTTTGCCAACGCGGCCCAGGGCAATCGCGCGCCGAGCCCGATCGAACTGGGTTGCGCTGACCGCGCCAACCCCTGCTCGCTGCCCAACGCCATGCAGGCCGACCCGTTTCTCGCGCAGGTGGTGACGCAGACTTTCGAGGCCGGCGCACGCGGCAAGGCAGGCAAGTTGCGCTGGAACGCGACGCTGTATCGCGCCGACAACCGCGACGACATCCTCTTCGTCGGCACATCCACCAGCCAAGGCTACTTCACCAATTTCGGCCGTACGCGGCGCGCCGGGATCGAACTCGGCGCCGCCACCGATATCGGCACCGTCTCGTTGCGCGCCGACTACGGCTACGTCAAGGCCACCTACCAGTCGGCGGCCTGCCTGCTGGCAGCGAACAACAGCACGCGCGGTCAGACCGCCGCTTGCACGGCCGGCGGGCAGGACGACGAAATCCTGGTACAGGCCGGCAACCGGATCCCCGGCATTCCGCTGCACAGCCTCAAGCTCGGTGCCGACTGGCATGCTGGCGCCGACTGGACCCTGTCTGCCGACCTCGTCGCCTATTCGAGCCAGTTCTTGCGCGGCAACGAGAACAACGCGCATCAGCCCGGCACGTTCTCCGACATCCTCGGCGGCGGGCCGCGCAGCTTTCTCGGTGCCGGCACCGCGCCCAGCTATGGCGTGCTGAACCTGGCGACGCGGATCAGGCTCGATCGGCGCTGGCAATTCTCGGCACTGCTCAACAATCTGTTCGACACGCATTACGCGACTGCCGGCGCCCTGGCCGAGAATCCTTTCGCCGCCGCCGGCACGTTCCAGACCAATTCGGCCAACTGGACGCGGGAAAGCTTCTACGCCCCTGGAGCGCCGCGGAGTATATATTTTGCAGTCAATCTCAGCCTCGACTGAGCCCCTCAAGGAGCCCGAATGAGAATTCGTCACCTCACTCTCCTGCTTTCGATGTTTGCCGTTTGGACAGCGAGCGCCGAGAGCTACACCATCGACCCGCGCCACACCTTCCCCGCCTTCGAGGTCAGCCACTATGGCTTTTCGCTGCAGCGCGGACGCTTCAACAAGCTCGCCGGTAAACTCGATCTCGACGCCAGCGCGAAGAAAGGCTCGGTCGAGATCACGATCGACACGTCATCGGTGGACATGGGCTTCGAGGATTGGAACAAGCACATGCGCGGCGAACGATTTTTCCAGACCGACAAGTTTCCGCAGGCGCGCTTCGTCGCGCGCGATTTCGCCTTCGATGCCGACAAGCCGACGCCGGTAAGCGGCGAACTGACCCTGCTCGGAGTCACCCGCAACGTGGTGCTCAAGGTTTCCCAGTGGCGTTGCGCCAGGCATCCGATTCTGCCGCGCCAGCTTTGCGGCGCGGATCTCGAAACCACCATCAGGCGCTCGGATTTCGGCATGAACAGCAACCTTCCTGGCATCGGCGACGAGGTCAGGATCACCATCCCCATCGAAGCACTCAAGGACTCATGATGAAACCCAACCCGCCCCACCCCGCCCGTCTGCTCCTTGCTGCCCTCGGGCTGATCCTTGCGCTGCCGGCTTTTGCCGGCGGTGTCGCCTATGTCAGCAACCAGAAGGGTAATGTCACCACCATCGATCTGGACAGCTTCGAAACCGTCGGCGAAATCGACATCGGCGGTGCCTCGCCGCGCGGCCTCGGCGTCACCGCCGACGGCAAGCTGCTGGTGGTCGCCGCGCGCGACAAGGGCGACCTCGTCGTGGTCGACCTGCAGACACGTATGGTGATCAAGCGCATTCCGATCGGCAAGAACCCAGAGTTCGTCCGTGTCCGTGGCGACCAGGCTTTCGTCTCCTTCGAACCGGCCTCCGCCGGTGGTCCGCCGCCCAAGCCGGGCTCCAAGGAAGCCGCGGAACTCCAGCAGAAGCGCGCTGACGAAAAGGAGGAGCCGGCGCGGATTGCGATCGTCGACCTCAAGATCGGCAAAAAAACCGCCGAGATCACCGGCGGCATGGAAACCGAGGGCATCGAGTTCTCCGCCGACGGCAACAAGATCATCGTCACCAACGAGGACGACAACAACCTTACGGTGCATGACATCGCCAGCGGCAAACTACTGAACACCATCGACACCAGTCCGTACGGCAACCGGCCGCGCGGCATCAAGATGGCGCCAGACGGCAAGTCCTACGTCACCACCATCGAGTTCGGCAACAAGCTGGTGATGCTCGACGCCAGCTTCAATGTGGTGAAGGTCGTGGCGACCGGCGACACGCCCTATGGCGTGGCCTTCGGCCGTGACGGTAGCCGCGTCTACGTGGCGCTTGCCAGGGGCAAGACCCTGCAGGTGTTCGACGCCGCGAACCTTACCAGCATCGCCGAATACCCGATCGGCGACCGCTGCTGGCATTTCACTTTCACCCCCGACGACAAGCACATCCTGGTCGCCTGCGGCCGCTCGGACGACGTGGTGGTGCTCGATGCCGCCAGCGGCAAGCTCGTCAAACGCATAGCCGACAAGCAGATGCCCTGGGGCATCGTCACTTATCCGAAATCCTTCGGCAGCCTCGACACGCCCTGAGACACGGGCACTTCAAGGGTTGATGATGGCGACACGGAGCGCCGCTGTCATTCGATGCTAAGGATCGGCAGTTAGTGGCTGTGCTAATCACCTGGACTCAGGTCGACGGCGCGAATCCGGCTCTGGCGCCGCTCGACGGGAGCGCTGTCGGAGGTAATGAAGGGATCCATGTCGACATCGTGCAGTTAGGGAAAGACTGAATAAGGTAAAACACTGTGAACGATTTCTTTGTCATGGAGTCAGGCGGAGAGTGGTGATCACAAGGGACAAGACGATGAAGCAAATGACGCTGGCAGTGACCAGAGGATTCGAGAAGCACAACCGGGCGACGCGCAAGGCGGAGTTTCTGACGCGCATGGAAGGGTTGATGCCGTGGGCCGAGTTCTGTGCCTTGATCGAACCGAATTACCCGAAAGCCGGCAACGGCCGTCCGCTGGTGGGCCTGGAGCGGATGCTGCGGATGTACTGCGTCGCCAACTGGTTTAACCTGGCCGACGAAGCTTGCGAAGACGCGCTCTACGATGTACCGGTGTTCCGCGAGTTCTGTCGTATCGATCTGGGACGCGAGCGGGTACCGGACGCCACGACCCTGCTTCACTTTCGTCATCTGCTGGAGAAGCATGACTTGGGCGCGGCCTTGTTCGCCAAAGTTGGCGAGTTGCTGCTGGCCAATGGCATGAAGCTGTCGGGCGGCACGATTGTCGATGCAACGCTGATCGCCGCACCGCCCTCGACCAAAAATCAGGAGAAGAGCCGCGACCTGGAGATGCACCAGACCAGGAAAGGCAACGAGTGGCACTTCGGCATGAAGCTGCACATCGGGGCGGACAGTCAGACCGGCTTGGTTCATAGCGCCAGCTTCACGGCGGCCAACGTGCATGACAACCACCAGGTGCCGCATCTGCTGCATGGCGAAGAGACTGGCTTTTATAGTGACAGCGCTTATCGGGACAAGGAACAGCGTGCGCGGCTCAAGGCGATTGCGCCTAAGGCGAAGGACTTCACCAACAAACGAGCCTACAGAAACTGCCCCTTGACGGATGCCGACAAGGAAACCAATCGGCGCAAGTCCAGCGTCAGATCGAAGATTGAGCATCCCTTCTTTACCGCGAAGCGCCTATGGGGTTTTGTCAAGATTCGGTATCGTGGCCTGGCGAAGAATGCCAACCGCGCCTTTGCCATGCTGGCGATGATCAACAGCAACAAATGGAGACGACCTCTGACAGGAGAGGCGCGTCCGGCATGAGCAGAATGAGGCGGAATACCCTGCGTTTTTGATCAAGACAGGCCAATTATTTGATGGAAACGACATTAATGTCACAATTTCGTCTCGATTTCAGGTTGCCGCTGAGTTTTGCGGCAGCTTATTCAGCGTTTCCTTAGCATTGCTGCATGAATACTGCGGTACTCGGATATCCCTTCGGCTTTCCCGACCGAAGTCTGCCCAAGTCCGGAGGCGACTGGCACTTTGGCGCGGCTGTGCTCGCCTCGTCGCTGATCCACGGCTTCGCTCTGGGCTGGCTGCCTGGACTGGACGACCGCATGGTGGAGCAAGAGCCACGACCTCCGCTCCATGTCCGCTTTACCGCGCCGGAACCTGAACCGGCGAAGCTCGCCGTTCCGCCAGCGCCAACTTTCGCGCCGGCCGCGATACAACCGGTTCGCCGCGCGCCCGAACCTAGCCCGCAGCGCGCCTTGCCTGTGCTCGCAAGCCCGGCCGCCGACGCGGGGCAGGAGGCCCGTCTAATACTTGGCACGGAGCCGCTTGCCGCCACAGTGACACCCGTCACAGCGCCACGTTCCAGCCCAATCCTAGCAGTACCCGTGGCGTCGCGCCCGACCACCGTCGACGCGGAAGTGCTGGCCGCCTACGGCCGCGAATTGGCCGGCGCGGTCGCCACGCAACAGCGCTACCCGCGCATCGCCCTGCTGCGCCAGTGGCAGGGTACGGCCGTGTTGCAGCTGGAGCTTGCCGTGGACGGCCGCTTGCTCGGGGTCCGCTTGCTAAGCTCAAGCGGCCATGAAACACTTGATCGGCAAGCACTGGAAATGGTGCGCGCGGCCGTCCCCCTGCCGTCCTTGCCAGCGGCCTTGACGGGCCGGCCGCTTACCGTCGATGTGCCCGTGGTTTTCCGGATCACGTCCTAGCCCGGATATTTCACCGGCCCCGACAAACAGGCCGCGATGCTATGCCGAATGTGTTTATTCCTGAGTTCGCTGAGCGATCGGTGAAATGTTGATCAAACAAGCAAATTCTGGACGGACCTCCCCCAACCCCCGAAGCGTCAGCATGTCGGGGACGCACTCGGCACGAGCTATGGAGAGGCCAAGGCGCGAGCGGCGGTGAAAACGATCTCGCGCAGCGGATGGTGCGAGGCCAACATCATCCGCACGCGACGGGTGTTGCGCAGGATGGCGGCGCCGATCTTGAGCAGTCGCGCGCGAATGGTGGCGGCGGTTGCCGTGGCCAGTTCGGTGCCGGCCAGGGCGATCTCGCGCAGACGGCACATCAGGGTCTAGTCCAGCGCGGCGAACATCAGTCGCAGCCAAGTGACCAGGAACGCGTGGCAACTGGCACGGGTAGATATTCGTACGCGACGAATTTTCTAAATCTGGCTATTGGCAATAGCTGCAAATGGAGGACACTTAGCCCCGCATTCTTATAACGCTGCATTGCGTCCCGGACGCATTGTGTAGGTCGCCCATGTTCACCGATACATTCTTCTATAGAGCTAGACGCTCAGTAAGCGTGCATATCAAAAAGGTGCTAAGAACCGCGAGAACGGAGAGACTTTCGTTGCGACGTGACGGCAATTTGAATATCAGTTCATGATTGGAGACATAAATTGGCTGCTCGATCTAAGAGTATCGTTTTAGGATTTAGCTCGGTGTTGTGTGTGGCGCTGACATTCTTAATAGTTGGTGCAGCAGGCAATGCTGTTTCCGCAGCGACTCTCAATTCGAAGCAGGAGAAACGCTCCAACACGTCCGTTATCTCAAGGCTAACTGATCCTGCAGATATATTTAACGCAAAGTGTGCGAGTTGTCACGTTCCCGGAAAGTTCGGCCCAACAATCCCACAACTGAGCCGTTTAACGGCGGAAGAGATCGAGAACGTATTATGGAATGGCGCGATGAAGGAGTTCGCTCTCGATCTCGATAGCAGTCAGCGCGTAATTATTGCACAGTGGCTAGCTTCGCTTGGGCAGGATAAAGGAGATCGAACTTCCGGAGTAAAGAAGTGTACTGATGGAACAGCATGGGTGCCGGATGCAGGACCGTCTTGGAGCGGCTGGTCAAATGATAATAGGCTAAATCGGAATTCTAAAGAGTCGGATATAACATCTGCTCAATTTTCTGGAACGAGATTGAGTTTAGCGTTGCCGTTACCCCCAGGCCAGCCTGTAGTGGGAGCAGCTAATCCCGTAGCGGTTGTGGGAAACCGATTGTTCGTGGGTAATACAAATCGCTGGGTTTACGCTCTGAACCCAGAATCTGGGTGTGCTTACTGGACTTTCCGCGCTGAGGGGCGCATACGCTCAAATGTCGCCGTAGAAAAAGACATTTTGGTCTTTGGCGATCTACTCGGCAATCTTTACGGTATTAATGCGAATTCAGGTGCTTTACTTTGGCAGCGTAGAGTCGATGCGAGTTCGACTTCTCGAATAAACGGTAACGTGACGCTGCACAATGGAGTCGTATATGCGGGAGTGTCTGGACTTCAAGAACTCTCAGGTATGCGCAAAGATATCGCATGCTGCAGTTTTCGTGGATCAGTCGTTGCAATGAATGCGAGAAGTGGCGAGCGACTTTGGAAAACCTCAATGGTTGACGAGCCGCTTAAATTCCTAGGACGTACTAAAGATGGGGTGAATCGATATGGACCATCAGGCGTACCCGTTTGGTCTGGAATAGCCGTTGACGAGAAGCGCCGAGCGCTTTACGTCTCAACAGGTAACCAATATACGGAGCCACGCGTTAAGGAGTCGGACGCCATAGTGGCATTGGACATAGATTCCGGAAAAAAGAAATGGATTGCCGAACTCGCACCCGAGCAAATGAATAGGACGGATATCTACCATCTTGGTTGCGAAACGTGGGTTGATCCGAAACGAAGCACTTGCTCTCCCGTCAATCCGAAAGGCCATGGAGATCGCGACTTCGGCGCGCCTGCATCTTTGGTTACGCTAGCTGACCGCTCGGAGTTGGTGCTCGCCGGTTCAAAAGATGGAATGTTTTACGCACTGAATCCAGATAGTGGCCAAACCATTTGGCAATTGCGCGTAGGAAAGGGCGGCGAAATCGGAGGTATTGAATACGGGTTTGCAACCGATGGCGAAAACGCCTATGTGCCAGTTGGGGACGTTGACCTAACAACAAATAAAGCTAGCGGCACAGTTACCGCAATTTCATTGAAGACTGGAAAACCAGTTTGGCGTTATGTTGCGCCTCAAGACGTATGCATAAACAAGCCAGAACCTTGCAATAATTCATTTTATCTGCCACCGGTCGTTGCTGGAGAGGTCGTGCTGAGCGGGACTAATGATGGCGTGTTACGAGCTCTTTCGCGATCGGATGGGCACCTCATTTGGAGCTTTGATACAGCAATCGAATTTGTAGGTCCAAACGGCTTGAAGGGTAACGGTGGAAGCTTGGGTTTCGGCGGTCCGGTAGTCGTTGGTAACCGGATCTTTGTCATGTCAGGCCACGACGTCTTTGGGCTTGGTATGCCTGGCAATGTATTGCTGTCTTTCACCATTCCAAGATAATTACTGCGTTCGTGAGTCTATTTAGAGAGGACCGACGTCATGGTGGACAATAAACGGCGAGCTATGCTGGTAGCAGCTGCTGGCAGCATACCGGGAGCGAGCGTTGCGCTTGAAAATAAAGCGCGTCGTTTGGAAAAGAAAACGCGTACCTTGGGAATGCCGTGGGAGAAAGAATATGGATATGCTCAGGCGGTTAAATCCGGCGACATAATTTATATTTCTGGCCAGATCAGTCACGATAAATCTGGAAAGATCATAGGCATTGGAGACATTGAGATGCAAATTCGCCAATGCTATAAAAATATTGAGGAATTGTTAGGTGGTTATGGCGCCACATTGCAAAACATGGTGGAAGAGGTTTTGCATGTTACTGATATGGATGCTGCTTTTGCAGCAGCATGCCGATGTCGGCACGATATATTTGGGGGAACCCCTGTGCTTGCAAGCACTATGGTTCAAGTGCAACGGTTGGCATTTCCAGATTTGATGATTGAGATTCGGGGCGTTGCCAGAATTTAAACTAGTAGGCTCCAAAGAATTCATCTGACATCCGTACATGACTGATCTCACGCCACGTTTATGCCTGCTGCCCTGTCTCATTTCCGGCCTGTTTCCCTTCTCTACCCAAGCCGCCGAACTACATGTGACCACGGATCAGGTGGTGGTGACCGCCACCCGAATGGAGGAGAAGAGCTTCGACCTGCCGGTCTCCATCGACCAAGTCAGCGGCGAGATGCTGCGCGACAGCCGCCCCATGGTGAACCTTACGGAGACGGCTGTCCGCATTCCCGGCGTAGTCGTCAATAATCGCTTCAATGCCGCCCAGGATCTTGCTGTATCAAGCCGTGGCTTTGGCGCCCGGGCCTCGTTCGGTGTCCGCGGTATGCGCATCTACGCCGACGGTATCCCAGTGACGATGCCAGACGGACAGGGACAGACGGGCACTTTCAATCTCGACACGGCGAAATCAGTCGAATTCATGCGCGGCCCGTTCTCCGCACTCTACGGCAACTCGTCGGGAGGCGTCGTGCAGATCCTGACGCGTGATGGCACACAGGAACCGACTTTGAGCGGTGCCTACACGGCAGGCAGCTACGATACGCGCCGCGGCAGCCTCAGCTTTGAAGGGCAGGCGGGCGGGTTGAACTATCTCCTTAACACCACGGATTACGATTCGGATGGCTATCGCGATCACGGCAGTTCCTCACGTGAGACTTTCCACGCCAAACTGCGCTACGAATTCAGCGATGCGACGAAATTGACCCTCGTCGGGACATCTCTCGATCAGGATGCCCAGGACCCTCTTGGTTTGACCCAGGCGCAGTACGACCAGGATCCCCGCCAGGCCGGCACCAACGCCGTTTCCAGAAATACCCGGGTCAACCGCAAGCACGACCAGGCTGGCGTGGTGTTGGAGCACACATTTTCTCGCGAAAATAGTCTGACCTTGATCGGCTATACCGGTACTCGCGACAACAAACAGTTTCAGACGCTCGGTGCCACGGGCCGTGTCGCCGCCATCGGCCGGGAGTTTTCCGGTACCGAGCTGAAATGGACGCATCGGTCTACGCTGGCCGGACGGCCGTTCAGCCTGGTGGCCGGCATGAACTACGACAGGATGGAAGATGTGCGCAAGCAGTTCAATGCGGTACGCGGCGTGCAAGTGGGAAATCCAACGCGCAACGAGCTTCAGGAGGCACACAATTTCGACCAGTTTGCACAGGCGTCTTATGAGCCCAGCGACAAGTGGCTGCTGATTGCCGGCGTGCGGCATACGCGCGTAGAGTTCGACATCAAGGACCGGATTCCGGCGCCTGTCAACGGCAGTGGCAACATCGACTATTCGAATACTTCGCCGGTGCTCGGCGTTACCTATCGTCTCACGCCAGCGGTCAACCTCTATGCGAGTTACGGCCGCGGTTTCGAGACGCCGACCTTCATCGAAATGACTTACATTGGCAACCCTACCACTAACGGTGGTGCTGGCCCCAACCTGGGATTGTCGCCGAGCAAGAGTAAGAACTATGAGATTGGCGCCAAGGCTCTGATCATGGACAATACCCGTGCGAATCTGGCGCTTTACCGCATCGACACCGACGACGAGATCGCCACGAATATCGGCAATGGCGCGACAGCCTCCTTCAAGAACGTCGGCAAGACGCAGCGTACCGGAGCGGAATTGTCGATCGACAGCGCGCTGCCCTACAACTTCAATGTCTACGGCGCGTTCAGCTGGATGGACGCCGAGTTCAAGAACAACTTCGTCACAGGGGTTACGCCGATCAATTCCGGAAATACGATTCCGGGCACCTATCGTGCCACCGCGTACGCGGAGATTTCATGGGCTCATCCCGCTTCCGGCTTCTCCACCGGGCTTGAATGGCTGCGTTTTAGCGACACCTACACCAATGACAGCAATATCCAAAAAGCCGACGGCTATACTTTGTTCAATCTTCGCGCCGGATTCGTGCAGAAGCTTTTCGGCTGGCAGCTACGGGAATTCCTGCGGGTCGAAAACCTCACCGACAAGACTTATGTCAGCTCGGTTCGGGTGAATTCCGCTCAAAACACCACTGGCGCCGCATTCGAACCGGGTGCGGATCGCAACTGGTTCGCGGGTGTCTCTGCCAGTTATGCTTTCCACTGAATAAATTCAGGCAACTACTACTCGGATCATCTTCTCGGCAATCAGGTGTTCGCCGACGCAGCCACAGCCGCCCTGGCCCCGACCATAGCTGGACAACGGCAGGAGTGACCTGCCATCGAAATTTCGAGCCATTTATTCTTGGAGGATGGCATTGGTTTGATCTATGCCCTCCGTTCGTCCAATTCTACGAATCGTCGGACTCTACTTCTTCCAGCCTGCCTCAGCCGACTGGCGCCCGTTATCTGTGGGCGCCAACCAAGCAAAGAATTCTTGTCAAATACCTGCGGACTTGAGTGCTTCATCCCATGCCGGACACGTGCGTGTATCCAGCGGTATGTCGAGCTTCTTATAGTTCGACTTGTCGACCACGGTCGCGCTGAACACTATTTCCGAAGGAACCGGTTGGCCACGAACCGCGCGAATCGCCGCCATGGTGCCGACACAGCCTTGCAGGAATCCGTTGTAGTCACCCGTCGCAAGCATCGTTCCAGCTTTGATTGCGTCAATTGCTTCCTGAGTTCCATTTATACCGACCACCAAGGCCTTCCGGTTGGCACCATTTAGTGCCTCAATCGCGCCGCTGGCCATGGCGTCATTTGCCGCCATGACACCGTCAATTGCGGAGTGGCTCTGTAGTAGATTCTCGGTGACTTGCAACGCTTGTAGGCGCAAGAAATTTCCTGGCTGCGATGAGAGAAGCTTAACATTCGGAAACTCTTTCAATGCGTCCATGAACCCACGCACTCGATCGGCGCTTGTCAGTGAGCCTTTGACGCCCTCCAGAATTACGACGTTCCCTTTGCCTCCCATTGCCTTTAGAAGGTAACGGCCTGTTGTTTGTCCGAGTTGGTGATCGCTGGAACCCACGAATGAAACTACTTTGCCCGCTTCAGTACGATCGGTGACCGTAACGACCGGAATTTTCGCACTGTTTAGTTTCTCCACCCCGGCACTCATGGCCTTATAGTTAACCGGAATCAGAACCACCGCGCTGGGCTTCTTGATGATGACATCATCTATTTGGCTGGTTTGCTCAGGAATGCTATCGGGCTTTGTAGGGATATAGTGAATGACCTTGGCACCCAGTTGGCGGGCGGCGGCATCAGCTCCCTTGCGTACCACTTGGAAGTAAGGATTAGTCTGGTTTTTCGTGAAAACCGCAATGCTTTCCCCACCCGCCTGGGCCATCGCACCAAGCGAGAGTGTTGCCACAAGGGCGCCGAACATAATCTTGGTTATTTTATTGTTACGATTCATATAGGTTTCCTTTTTCATTTGTAGTAACTACTTTCCTGTCACATCACTACGTGACATCACACTCGCCGGCGCCGGCCCAGGGAGTCGAACAGCACCGAAACAATTACGATCACTCCCGTGATGAATGGCTGCCAGTTAGCGCTGATACCAAGCAGATTCATACCGTTTAGTACCATGGCGAGAATCAATGAACCCAGTAAGGTGCCTGCCAATGTTCCCCTCCCGCCAAACAGCGAGGTTCCCCCGATCAAGACCGCAGCGATTGCTTGCAAGGTCAGCGCCT
>Ga0268298_10003612_pt1 | contig 15649 bp, 12 predicted proteins | sample WWTPWeurt_MetaG_FD_194462 | JGI IMG/M metagenome (GOLD analysis project Ga0268298, IMG submission 194462) | Activated sludge microbial communities from WWTP in Nijmegen, Gelderland, Netherland - WWTP Weurt | ecosystem: Engineered > WWTP > Aerobic digester > Activated sludge | place... | reverse complement strand
CACGTCGTCGGGGATCTCGATCGCCTCGCAGCTCATGCGCAGCGGGATCACCCCCCCGAAGGTCGTCACGATCGCGCCCGTCGCGAGATCGACGCGCATCACGTCCCCGCCGGCCCCGATGACAGCCGTCCACGGCCCGACGCGCGCCCCCGATCGAAGCGCCATGCGAAGCGGCGAATCCCCGCTCCCGAAGCGCGGATCCGGCTTCGTCGTCGGCGTCGTCGGGGGCATCGCGGACATCTCGACGAACACCCCCGATCGCTCGAGGCGCAGCGGGCGAGAGCCCTGCCGATCTCCCAGCCACAGCTCGCCCTCGCGCACGGACACATCGCTCGGCGAGCCCTGGAGCTGCGCGCTCGCGTTCGTCCACGTCTTGCCGCTGTCCACGCTCACCGACACGCCGCCTCCCTCGAGGATCGCGATCGCTCGCCCGTCGTCGAGCGCCGCCACGTCCGCGAGGCCGACGGGCGTCGGCGCCTTGCGCGCCCCTGTCGCGAGATCGATGCTCCAGCGCTGCCCCGCGTAGTCGCGCACGAGCGCCGAATCCGGTCCGAACGAGACGCTCGAGATCCCGCCGATCGTCACCACCGGACGCAGCGGTCCGTCGAACGTCGGGCTCGCGTAGAGCGCGCCGTTTGTCCGAAAAAGAAAGCCTCCGCCGAGCCTCGCCGGGATCCTCTCGACGACGCGGATCCCCGAGTCCGCCGTCTCCGGAACGATCGTCACCCCGCTCTCCGTGGCGATCGCGCGCGCGCCGTCGATGAGCACGCCGTAGCGCCCCTTCTCGAGCAACACCCACGTGCTCACCGCGCGTCGCTCCACGTCGGGGAGCAGGTACTCCGCCACCGGCGAGGTCGCCGCGATCGCCGTGGCCGACGGCGCCTCGACGGCGCTCGTCGCGGCCGCGCCCACCGTCCGCACCGGCGCGGGCTCCGCCGAGCATCCGACGATCATCGCGGCGCCCATCACGGGGACGAGCGCCGCCCCATGCGAGCGCCTCGCGCCGGCTCCCGCGGCCTTCGTTCGCTGGATGCTCCCCGATCGGCTCATCGCCGCATCATCGTCGATTTCCCCGGGCGCTCCCAGGCTCGGCCGCACGATCATCGACCTTCGACGCGGGGCCTCCTCGAAAGGTGTGGCCGCGCGTCGCGAAGGTCAGCGCGCCTCGAGCGAGGCCTTCAGATAGTTCCGTGCGCGCAGGGTCCACGGCCCGTCGGGGTTCGCGGAGAGGTGCCGCTCGAACGCCATCGCCGCGGCCTCGAAGCGCCCGAGCCGGTACTGCACCACGCCCTCCGCGATCGCGCCTGGAAAGGCAGGATCGATGCGCGACAGCTCACGGATCTTCTCGAGCCGCTTCTGGTTCGCGAGCACCTCTCGCTGGAGCACCGCCGCGCGCTCCGCCTCCGGGCCCGCGCCCGCGCCGAGCGCCGGGGCTGCGATCGCCGGGCGCGCGATGAGGAAGCCGAGCACCGCTCGCTCCTCGTCGAGCGACAGCGCGAACGCTGACCCCGCGAGCCCGGTGATCTCGTTCCATCGCTTTTTGTAGAGCGCCGCGAGCACCCCGTCGTCCATGAGGAGCCTCCGCTCGTCCGCGTCGTACCACCCGACGGCGACGACCGATCGCGCGAAGCTCCCCGCGAGCTCCCCCAGCTCCGCCGACGCCTCCCCCGACTCCGCGAAGCCGTGCATCTCGCGCAAGAACGCCCGCGTCTGATAGGCGCGCAGCCCCAACACCGCCTCGGGGCTCCGCGCGATCGCCGTGTGGGCCAGCTCCGCGAGCCTTCGGTGAGCGCGTTCGATCGCGGCTTCGTCTCCTTCGGCTTCGGCCCTCCCGAACGCGCGCACGGCGTCCCCCATCGCGCGCACGTCGTGGTCCAGCTCTCCTCGGTCGGCCTTCGTGGCCACCTCCCTTGCGAGCGTCGCGTCCGCGCGCAGCGACGCCGCGATCTTCTCTGGCCGAACGGCGGGCTCCGGGATGTCCACGACAGGGACCGCGCGCGGGACGGCGAGGAGCGCGCCGGTGCCCGCGAGCAGCACGGCGAGCGTCCCGGCTTGCCAACCCTCGAGGTGACGCTGCCAACCCTTGACAGGAGAGGGTGCTGCTCGTGACGATTCGAGAACCCGCGTCCGCACGGCCACGAGGGATTGTCGCAAGAAGTGGCCGGCGGACAAAGGACCGAGGACGCACCCGTGACCGAGCACCGCCAACACCCGCGCAAGCCGCTCAAATTGTCCGTGTCTTTCGCGCCGATCGGCGGTGATCGAGTCGAAGGCTCGTGCCGCGACATCAGCCTCGGCGGCATGTTCATCGAGACGATGGAGCCCATCGCGTACGGCGCGGAGGTCATCGTCTACCTCTCGTTGCCGGGCATCCACGCGGAGACGGCGGTCAAGTCCATTGTTCGCTGGACGCAGCGGGGCACGGGCATGGGCGTGCAGTTCGGCATGATGGGCGCGCGCGAGACCCACGCGTTGCTCGAGCTGCTCCACGGCGCCTGATCGCGAGCGTGCCTCGCGCGCTCATTTCCCTCGACGATCTCCTGGCGCACAAGCGACGGCGGACGAGCCTTTGGGTCGAAGGAGCGGGTCGTTGTTTTTCTTTGTTGCCCACCCCCGGCCGGTGCTCGCGGCGCGGCCCACCTCGTCTTCGAAGTGACCACGGGGCGCGCCGCTCCGCGCCGTCCGCCCCGCCCAAAGCGGCCGCTCGCGCGGCCGCAGGGCGGGGTCCCGACTTCGGTTACTGGCTGAGATTGACGGGGATCGAGAGCGTGTAGCCCGCGGGCGCCGAGGCGAACTTCCCGCTCCACACGAACGCTGCGCACCCTTGAATCGAAGGCAACGGCGGGTTGAACTGCGCGCCCTCGAGCGTGCCGTCGGCCTTGACCTTCAGCGTGAAGGTCGACGTGGCTGTCAGCTTGGGCCCGTCGACGCTCGTCGGAGGGTGCGCCTGCACGAAGCACCGCCGGAGCCCAGCTTGAACAGAGGCCGCGCTCATGAGCGACTTCGGCGCCTCGGTCGCGACCTCGGGGGCCGGCTCGTTCGCTTGCGTGCCCGCGGTGCCCGCCGTCGCAGGAGCGTTCGATGCCACCGGCGCGGAGCGCGCGTGCGAAGGCGCGGGCGGATCCATCATCGAAGGCGTGTCATCCGAAGGCGGCGCCACTTGCGGAGCGACCGTCAGCGCGGGCGCCACGTCCGGCGAGCGCACGTTCGCCGCCGCGATCGGATCGCTCCCCTTCGTCACGGACGAGCCGAGCAGCCGAGCGTGCTTCCCGCCATCGAGCGAGAACGCCGCGCGCGAGCCCGCGGGGAGCTGATAGCCCGTCGTCGCGCCTCGCTGTCCAGCCGGACCGACAGTCACGACGCCGTGCTCCACCTCGACGACGATCTCGTCCCCGCGGAGCGTGACGGTGAAGGCCGTCCCATGCACCGCGACGCGCGTGTGCCCTGCTTCGACGGCGAGCACATCGACGAGCCCGTTCTTCACGAGATCCGGCTGCACCTCGACGCGCACCGAACCGCGCTCGAGCCTCACCACGTGACCCACGCCCGCCTCGAGCGCAGCGGTTTGCCGTGCGGCTCCTGGCTTTGTCGCTTCGCCGTCACCGCCGATCGGCGACCGCACCACGAGCCGGCTGTCCGGCGAGAGCGTCCACCGCACGCGCCCCGCGTCTGCGAACGAAACGGCTTGATCCGAAGCCTCGACGGCGTCGCCGCTCTTGAGCGCGGTCAGGTCCCGATCCCCTCGAGCTCCGGCTTCGCCCTGCGCGGCCGCGATCGTGGCGACGTCCACCACGTGCGCCTGCTGCGCGACAGCGGGCACGTCGGCCGAGCGCGCACCGAGGGACAACCCGAGCGGCACGATGGCCGCCGCCGCCGCGAAGGCGAGCACTTGCCACGCCCCCGACGTGGCTCGCGGCGCAGGTCGCGCGCCCTCCCCCTTGCGGATCCGTTGCAGCAGCGACCGCTCGACCGCGTCCCAATCCACCTGCGGCGGCTCGTCAGCGCGGATCGCGTCGACCATCACGTCGACCGCCCTCATCGCTCCGTTTGATTCGCTCACGTTGCCTCCTCGGCCCCGCTTCGTGCAGGGGCGTCCCCGGCTGTTCCGGGGCTCTGCAAAACTTCTTCTTCGAGCTCATCCGCGACCTGCGCGAGCGCCGGCTCCTCACGGATCATCGCCGCGAGCTCCCGTCGCGCGTAGAACAGCCGCGTGCGCACCGTGAGCACCGGCGCGTCCACGATCTCCGAGATCTCGGCCGGGGATTTCCCCTCCAGCTCGTGCAGCTCGAACACCGTGCGCTTCTTCTCTGGCAGCCGATCGAGCAGCCTTCGAAACGCCTCGATCCGCCGTCGTCGCATCGCGTCCTCGTCGGGGGCGAGCCCGGCGTCCGGCTCGTATTCTGTGGGCGTCTCGCCCGTGAGCACCGGCCTCGATCGCGCAGCTCGTCTCGTCATGAGCACCACGTTCACCGTCACGCGATGGAGCCAGGTCGAGAACTTCGCCTGGCCGCGAAACTCGCCGATGCTGCGGTGAACCTGGAGGAAGACCTCTTGCGTGATGTCTTCCATGTCCGCGGAGGGCCCCATCATCCGGTACACGAGCCGCGCTACGTCGGCGCGATGGCGACGAAAGAGCTCGGTGAACGCCCATCGATCTCCGCGCTGCGCTCGAGCGACCAGGACGTCCGCGTCCACGGGGGCGAGGGCGAGCTGGGGTGCTGGGCTCGATGCTTGTGAGCCGCGACCTGTGTCGTTCACGGCTCGCAGGGTAGTCGGCTGCGCGCTGTCACGCGACAACGTTGCGGCGCTCATTGGGGCCCGAAGGGCCGACGTTGCGGCCTCCATTGGGGCCCGAAGGGCCGACGTTGCGGGGCCCACTGGGGCTTGTCCGTCGCCGTTGATGAGCCGGAGGATCGGTCGCACCCCGCTCGACGGAGGTTGCGGCACGCGCCGGACGAGGCCCTCGGAAGCGCCACGAGCGCCCACGGCCGGCTCCGACTCGGGCCACGAGGTTTGTGCTTGGGCGAACGATCGCGTCACGCCCGGGTCCGATGCACGGCCTTTCGGCCCCATTCACGCCGAAAAAAACGCGCGCAAAATTTGGCCCGATCCCCCGATCCGGCGTGTGGTGGAGCGCATGTTGATCATCGCCCTGGGAATCGCCCTGTCGCTCGTGGCCATGGACGTCATGGAAATCACGCGCGTTCGCAAGCCGTAGCTCGACGGAGCGCCCCATCCGCGCAGGGAGAGACGCTGTCCGGAAAAGGCGGGGAGGGCGGGGACCCTCCCCAGGACCCTCACTCGGAGGTCTTGGCCTTCTTGGGCTTGCCGGGCGTCGGCTCGAACAGCGCGACGAGCTCGATCTTCTCCTGCTTCTTCTGCTCGAGCAGGCGGTTCACGGCGCGCAGCATGCGGGTCTTCGTCGGGCCGCTCACGTGCTTTCCGACCATCGCCGCGTCGATCGCGCGCTGCGTGACCGGGCGACCGCTGCGAGGCTTCTTGGCGGCCTCGCCTTCCTTCTTCTTCTGGCCCTCTTCGCTCTTGCGGGCGGCGGCCTTGGCGAGCCGGATCTTCCGGTCTTCGATGCGGAATTTCTCCAGGTCGTGCGACGCGGCGATCAGCCGGCGGGGATCGATCTTCTTCTCGGACAGGAAGTCGGCGAACTTGGTACCCATGGTCAGTTGAGGATCCTGCAAATTGCCAGCGACGATACCGGGGAGCCGAGGCTCGTTCCTCAGCGCCATTTCCCGGATCCGGTCCCCCGCCACTGAGCGAGGAGACCGAGCGGGAGCGCGCCCCCGGCAGAAAAAGGGTCCGGACGATTACCACGAGCGAACCGAAAGGCGCCAGGTCTTCTTTCGGCTTGCGAGCTGAACCCTTGGCCAGTATAGGTCGGGCCAAGCGCACATCCCCTCTTCGCTCCCTCTCCGCTTCTCCGCCCGCGAGGACCCCGCCCATGCAAGACGAAAAGACTCAGAAGCAGAAGAACACGGCCCTGGAGCTCGCGATCGCGGGCGTCGAGAAAGAGTTCGGCAAGGGCTCGATCATGCGCCTCAAGGATGGTCAGTCCATCCACGAGAACGTGCTGTCGGTGCCGAGCGGCTCTCTCTCCCTCGACATCGCCCTCGGCATCGGCGGCTACCCGCGCGGGCGCATCATCGAGATCTACGGACCGGAGGCGAGCGGCAAGACGACGATGACGCTCCACGCGATCGCGAGCGTTCAGCGGCAGGGCGGCACGGCCGCGTTCATCGACGCGGAGCACGCGCTCGACGTGCACTATGCGAAGAAGCTCGGCGTGAAGACGGACGAGCTCCTCCTCTCCCAGCCGGACCACGGTGAGCAGGCGCTCGAGATCGCCGACATGCTCGTCCGCTCCAACGCCGTCGACATCGTCGTGATCGACTCGGTCGCTGCGCTCGTGCCCAAGGCCGAGATCGAAGGCGACATGGGCGACAGCCACGTCGGCCTCCAGGCCCGCCTCATGAGCCAGGCTCTCCGCAAGCTCACGGGCACGGTGTCCCGCTCGCAGTGCCTCCTCTTCTTCATCAACCAGATCCGCCTGAAGATCGGCGTCATGTTCGGCAACCCCGAGACGACGGCCGGCGGCAACGCGCTGAAGTTCTACTCGTCCGTCCGCCTCGACATCCGCTCCATCGGTAAGATCAAAGAGGCGGCCGAGGGCGGCAAGGACCCTGTCGTGGTCGGCAATCGCACTCGCGTGAAGGTCGTGAAGAACAAGCTCGCTCCTCCTTTCCGTGAGGTCGAGTTCGACATCCTCTATGGTCAGGGCATCAGCCACACCGGCGACGTCATCGACCTCGCGACCGAGGCGAACATCGTCGAGAAGAGCGGCGCTTGGTTCTCCTACCAGGGCGAGCGGATCGGCCAGGGGCGCGAGAACGCACGGACCTACCTGGACCAGCACCCCGCTGTCATGGAGAAGATCGAGGCGGCCGTCCTCAGCAAGTACGGCATCTCTCGTGGAGGCAAGCCCATGGATGGATCGAGCGCGCCCGCGGGCCCCTCCTCTGGCAAGGCCGCCAAGAACGACGCTGCCAAGAGCGACGCTGCCAAGAGCGACGCCGCGTCCGCCGCCGAGGGCAAAAGGGCAGCTCCGCCGAAAGCGAACTGACTCCTCGCGCGTTCTGTTATTCAGGCGCTGCGTGATCCTCTATCTGATGCGTCATGGGGCTGCGGAGGACCGAGCCCCCACAGGACGGGACTTTGACCGGTCCCTCACCCCGGCCGGTCGGGCGACGGTGAGCAAGGTCGCCCTCGCGCTCCGCGACGCGCAGCCTGCGCCGATCGAGCGCCTGATCGCGAGCCCCCTCGTGCGGGCGCAACAGACAGCCGAGATCATTCGCGGCGTCCTTTGCCCCGACATCGAGATCGACACCGACGAGGATCTCGCGCCGGACGCCTCGGCCTATGACCTGGCCGTCCGCGTCGCGACGAGCTCCCGTGTGGTGTTCCTTGTCGGGCACCAACCCAACATCGAGATGGTCGCCCGAGCGCTCGCCCGCCCCACGCTCAACCCGCACACCCCCCACTCGGTGCGCATCGCCGCAGCCGTCTCCGGACGCGCGCCGCTCCGGCTCCCTGTGGGCTTTCGCACCGCCGCTGTCGTGGGCTTCCGGCTCGAAGGGCGGCCGCCTCCATACGCGATCACTGTCTCGATCGACCCGACCCAGCTCAGCGACTCGGGCCCGCCGTCCGCCGGCTGAGGAAGAGCTGTGGAGCACCTGGGGGAAACGCGTGCGTTGCCTGTTGCAAACGCGGGTTCGCAGCTCGTTCCGAAGGGCTCCCGTCACGCCGTGGACGCTGTCACCCAGGCCGGCGGCCGTCTCATAAATTTTTAATCATTCCAACTGGTTGGCCTGGCCGCCTTGACAGACCCGGCCCCCCGGCATACCCCGAGAGACCCCATGGCCGGACCCCAAGTCTTCCCGCTCACGCCACTCCTTCGGAGGCCGCCCAGGGGACCGGGTGCGGGCCTGGCACCGCGCGTATCACCCGCCGCCGTTCGCATCCCGGACCCTCGGCAGCTCTCGCTCGACATCACCTTTCCCTCGGGTCAGCCCCAGATCTTCGTCCACGAAGGGGCGCGCCAGGCCCTCGAGCGTCGCCTCGCGCAGGCGTACCAGCGTCCCGTCATGCTCAGCGTCACGGACAACTGCCGGCGGATGATCTCGTGCTCCCGGCGGAGCGGCATCCTCACGGCCCGCATCCACCACATGTTCCTGGATGCGTCCCCCGAGGTGCAGGACGCCCTCGTCCGCTACGTCGTGAAGAGCGAGCGCGACGCATCCCAGCTCGTCGGCCGGTACATCGACGAGAACGGTCACCGCATCCGCGCCACGCGCACCCTGTCGTTCAAGATCCGCACGCAGGGCGAGCATCACGACCTGCTCGCGATCTTCGACAAGCTGAACAACCGCTACTTCGCCGGTCAGGTCGACGCCCTCATCACGTGGGGCCGTCGCGTCCGCCGCAAGGCCCCGCCGGACAAGACCACCCGCACGGGTCGCGCAGCCCCGCCGGACGTCCGCCGCCAGATCAAGCTCGGCACCTACTCGGCGACAGAGCGGCTCATCCGCATCCACCCGATCCTCGATCGCCCCTGGGTCCCGCGGTATTTCGTGTCGTTCGTCCTCTATCACGAGATGCTTCACCACGTGATGCCGGCCACCATCGTCGGCGGGCGTCGCATGCTCCACCCCCCGCTCTTCCAGGCTCGAGAGCGCTTCTTCCGTGATTTCGAGCGCGCCATGGCGTGGGAGCGCGCTCACCTTCACCGCCTCCTCCGCGCGTAGCGCCCAAAAACTCAGATCTGTGCAGCCCGCCCCGCCTTCCACCACCGGTGAGCCCCGCCGCGCGCTCGAAGCCCTCGACTGGGCCGCCGAGCAGGCCGAGCGGCCTCGCCCGACCTCTCCTGAAGCCCTCATCGTGCAGGCCCCGGAGCCACGCCTCGTCGCGCCGATCGTGGCCTCCACGTCCGACTACAAGGCCGCTTCGACAGCGTACCTCCTCGACGTCCGCGCCCGGCTCGATCGCGTGATGATGGCGTACGACCCCGAGACAGGGCTCGACGCGCTCCTCGCGTGCGGGGCGATCAACGCGCTCTTCCCGGAGATCGAGGCGCTCGTCGGCTTCGGCGACGGCGAGTGGCGTCACAAGGACGTCTGGAAGCACACAAAACAGGTCGTGCGTCAGGCCGTCCCGCGCATCGAGGTCCGCTGGGCCGCGCTCCTTCACGACATCGGAAAGGTCCGCACGCGCTCGATCACGCCGGACGGCGAGGTCCACTTCTTCGGTCACGCCGAGGTCGGCGCCCGCATGTTCGACAAGCTCGATCGGCGCCTGGGCCTCTTCTCGAAGGAGGCGGCCCTCAAGACGTCGGTCCGCTTCCTCATCCTGCACCACCTGCGCGCGAGCCAGTACGACGCCTCGTGGACGGACAGCGCCGTTCGTCGGTTCGCGCGCGAGATGGGGCCGTGCCTCCTCGATCTCCTCGATCTCTCGCGGGCCGACATCACCACCAAGCGCCCGGAGAAGAAGAAGCGCGGGCTCAAGCAAATCAGCGATCTTCACGACCGCGTGCGCGAGATCATCGAGCAAGACGCCGTTGTCCCGCCCCTCCCGGGCGGCGTCGGGAACGCGATCATGGAAGCCTTCGGGCTGCCTCCGTCGCGCAAGGTCGGCGAGATCAAGCGGGCCCTGGAAGAGGCGATCGACTCCGGGGACGTCCCCTCGCACCAGCCGTCCGAGGTCTACGTCGCGTTCGTGAAGGAGAACCCCGCGCGCTTCGGGCTCGGGTGAGGGCCGCGTCCTCGCTTCAAACGCCCATCACTTGAGGCGCGCGTCGCAGGTCAGGCATCGGTCCGGCACCGCGTTCTTGTGATAGAGCTCGCCGCACCGGCCGCAGAACCGAGCGTCCTTCTCGAACGAGACGACCTCTCCGCTGCCCTTGCACGTGCGGCCCGCGATCTGCGGCGGATCGAGCGGATCGTTCGCCGGCTCCACGGCCCCTTCGGGCGCGGGCACGCTCACGTCCGCGTCCACCTTCTTGGGGATGCGCTCCTTGGCCTCTCGGACCACGCGCGCCGCCGCTTGCGGGTGCACCTTCCGCGACACGCTGATCGTCACGCCTTCGCCTTGCACGGTCACGACATCGTCGGTGACGAGCAGCCGCGACACATCGCACCACGCGATCCGTTCGACCGAATCATCGCGCTCGATCGCCACGCCGCCGTCCCCCACCCGCACAGGACGCGCCGTCGTTTGCCCGAAGAGCGCCACCGCGAGGAGCAGGACCGCGCCTGTCACGAGAAAATAGAGCGCCCACGGATGGGGCCCCACGTCTCCGCCCCGCAGCCACTGCGCATAGACGCCGGCCCCGAGCGCCACGGCGCCGAGCGAGAACAACAGCACCGTCGCGATCGCGAACGCCGACGCCGCGGGCTCGTAGCGACGCTCCGTCCGCGGATCGTTCATCCGGCGGAGGTTCTTCCCTTCGTCGGCGCGCCCAGCGCCGGGACTCCGTCCCCCAGCGGAGGCCGCGGGCTTCGAGGACTTGCGCTTCGGCTTGGGGCTCTTCTCGGCGGCCATGGGGCGGCTTTCGTATCGGAGGCACCGCCACAAAGCAAAGCCCACGATGAATTCCACGGGGATATGCTGCCCGCGTGGCCCATCAACGCGCCCTCTATCTGATGCCGAGCGTGGCTGTCCTCGCGACCGCGGCGCTCGTGCTCGGTCCGGGGCGGGAACGCCCGGCGATCGGCGCGCGCGTCTGGGGGGTGCCGGCGGAGGGGGCGACCGCCTTCGCGTGGCGCCTCGAGACCATGGAGCGTCAGTTCGGCTCGGATCGCGCCGTCCCTGTCGATCCGATCGAGATCACCGTCTCTCAAGGGTCGAGATCGATCGCCACGTGGAAGGGCAGCTCGGCCGAAGACGGCGTCGCCGAGGCCACCTTCGAGGTCCGAGAGCCTCTGTCGGGGACGATCGATCTCCTCGTGACCTCCGGACGCTCCCGTCTCGCGGAGGGCCCGCTCCCCCTCGCTCCGTCTCCTCGCGTCCAGATCGATCACCACCTCCTCGATGGCGTCGCCGCCGGCCCTGTCGCGCTCCGCGTCGAGATCGCTCGCGGCGTCCTCGCGTCCCCGTTTCCAGGCGTGGTCCGGATCCTCGCCAGCCGCGACGGAGCCCCCGCCGAGGGCCTCGAGCTCTCGGTCAAGGCCGAGGGCGCCGATCTCGACTCCGCCTCTCGCAAGGACATCCGAACAGACCAGAACGGCGAGGCTTCTCTCATCCTGACCCCGACGTGGCACTCCCTCGATCTGGACATCTCCGCTCGCGACGCGAAGCGCCCCGACGAGCCCCAAAGCACATGGAAAGGCGGCCTCCCCGTGCACCCGGGCGCCCTGTGGCTCCGCCCGGGAGGCGACGTCGCCACCGTCCTCTCCCCGGTGCCTCGCGACCGGATCTACCTCTCTGCGCTCTCCGACAAGGGCCGAGTCTTCGGAGCCTCCATCCCTGTCCAGAAGGACCCGACTGGCATCTTCACTGGCACCTTCCAGACTGCCGATCTCCTCTCCCGAGGCGCCCTCGCGATCACCCTCGCCGGGGATCCCCAAGAGCTAGGCTCCGGCACCGTCACCTTTCCTTTCGCCTCCACGCAGACGGTCCTCGCGTCCCCGCGCCTCACGCTGCTCCAGGACGGGGTCCCGTTCGCCGATCGCCTCGAAAAGAAGCGCGCTTCCATGGCTCGCCTCGTCTCCGTCGGGATCGCCTTCGTCGCGGCGATCTTCGAGGCTGTGCTGCTCATCCTGCACAGCCGCGAGTCGCAGGCCAGGCTCGCCGCCCACCTCGCCCGGGCGTCCGAGGACGCGGACGATCGCGCCGCCGCCGAGCGAATGACGCCGCCCGCCGCGAGCCGCGCCTTCACGCTCGTGGTCTTCGTCGGCATCGTCGTCCTCGGCTTCGCGGCGATCGCGGCGTTCACCGTGGTGCGCTAGCCCGCGCCGCGGTACGCTCGGCCTGTGCGTGCTCGTCTTCTCGCAGGGCTCTTGTTCCTGGCCGTCCCGGCTGTCTCGCTCGTCCAGCCGCCGGTCGCCCACGCTGATTTCGACCCCTCGGGGCGCGGCAAAAAGAAGCCCCCGAAGGTCACCGGCGGCGGGGGAAAGAAGGTCGTCAAGCCCAAGGGGGACGACGAGAAGAAGGGCCCCAGCACCGAAGCGCAGATCGCCAAATACACGAAGATCGCGCTGGAGCAGCCGGGCCAGCCCTTCCCCGTGCAGAAGCTCGCGCAGTACTACCGGGAGCGCGACGGCAACCTCAAGAAGCTCATCGAGGAGTTCGAGAAGAAGGCCAAGGAGCCCGGCGATCAATGGGCGACGCGCGTCGTCCTCGCGGGCATCTACAAGAACGACGGCCGCTACGACGACGCCATCAAGGCCTACGAGGCAGCGATCGCCGAGAAGCCGAAGGAGCCCGCCGCCATCCTCGCGCTCGCGCAGCTCAAGAGCGATCGAAGCGACAAGGCCGGCGCCCGCACCGAGTACGAGAAGGCCCTCCCGCTCCAGAAGCTCGCGGCCGACGTCGAGCAGACGACGCGCATCCTCCTCGCGCTCTGCCTGGACACGAAGGACTTCACCGCGGCCAAGAAGTACCACGACGCCCTCGTGAAGACCTCGAACGGCTCGCTCTTCGTCAAGGCCGAGCTGGGGCGCGAGCTCATGTCGCGCGGCTACTACGAGAAGGCCGAGTCCGAGTTCCGCGACCTCGTGAAGGCGGCCTCCGGCGACAACCGCGCGCTCGCCCCGGCCATGCGCGATCTGGGCTCCTCGCTCGCGAAGCAGAAGAAGACCAAGGAGGCGATGGAGGTCCTGAAGAAGGCCCTCTCCGTCGCGGGCAGCGGCGCCGGCGTGCGCAGCGAGATCCTCCTCATCATGACGGACGCCTTCCGCGCCGAGAGCAAGCTCAGCGAGCTCATCACCATCCTCGAAGCCGAGAAGGGCCAGGACTTTCAGCGCATCGTGACGATGGGCGGCCTCTACGAAGAGACGGGCGACGTCGAGAAGGCCATCGCGACGTACCGCAAGGCGCTCGCGCTCGACTCGAAGCACATCGACACGCGCGTCAAGCTCGTGCACCTGCTCCAGACGGCCGGCGAGCTCGAGGCGGCGATCAAGGAATACGAGCAGCTCATCAAGGCCGCTCCCAACAACCCCGATTTCGTATTCGAGCTCTGCGAGACCCTCATCCAGCGCGGCGATCGCCCGAAGGCGCTGAAGCTCCTCACCGAGCTCGAGTCGCGCGCCTCCAGCGACGCCGACACCCTCGCGGCCGTCGCCGATTTCTATGAGCGCGTCGAGGAGAAGGACAAGGCGCTCAAGGTCCTCCAGAAGCTCGCGAGCGCGTCGGGCGGCGACCCCACGCACATCATCGATCTCGGCGATCGGTACTACCAGGCGAACGACAAGAAGAAGGCCCTGGAGACGTGGGCCCGCCTGAAGACCCTCATCCCCAACAAAGCGAAGGCCGCCGCGACCCTCGGCGACGTGTACCTCGATCACGACATGATCCCCGAGGCGCTCGCCGCGCTGAAGGAGGCCATGCAGCTCGAGCCCGCGAACGTCCGCTACAAAAAGTCCTACGCCATCGCCCTCGAGCGCACCGCGTCCTCGTCGCCCAACCCGCAGTCGAGCTACGCCGAAGCCCGGCAAATCTGGGAGGATCTGCTCGCCGGGGCCGCCGACGACAAGGTCCTCGCGCGCGACTGCCGCACGCACATCGTGAGCCTCTGGGCCCTCAACCACGAGCTCCAGAACCGCATCGCGCCCCTCACCACGGCCTTCAACAAGACCCCGCCCGACATCGAGTCAGGACGCCTCCTCGCCGAGGTGCAGCGCAAGCTCCACCGCATGCCCGACGCCGAGGCCACGCTCCGCCGCGTGATCACGCTCGCCCCGGGCGACGAAGAGTCCATGCTCGCCCTCGAGCGCGTCCTCGTGCAGCAGCAGAACCTCCTCGGGGCCATCGCCATCCTGGAGAAGCTCGTCGAGGTGAACCCCAAGCGCGCGCGCGAGTTCTACCAGCGCATGGCGCAGTACGCCGCGGAGCTCTACCACGACGACGACGCCATCAAGTACGCCGCCAAGGCCGTCGAGCTGGAGCCGAACGACGCGAACGGCCACCAGAAGCTCGGCGACATGTACCGCAAGCGCCAGGACATCACGCACGCCATCGGCGAGTACCGCCTCGCGATCCAGCAGAACGATCGCCTCTTCCCCGTCTACTTCGAGCTCTCCGAGCTGCTCCTCACGACAGGTCAAGTCGAGGAGGCCGACCGCCTCCTCCGCCGCGTCGTCCGCGCCTCCAACGACGAAGAGCTCGTCGCCCGCGCCGCGCGCATGAGCATGCAGGTCAACCTCGGCCGCGGATCCCTCGACACGCTCGAGCGCGAGCTCCTCCCCGTCGCCGTCGGCAACCCTCAAAAACCCTTGTATCGCCGCCTCCTCGTCGAGCTCTACGGCGCCATGACCTTCCCCATCGTGCAGAAGGTCCGCGCCTCCGTCCGCCGCGCGCAGGACGCCAAGACGCCGGCCGCCTCCAAGGAGGCCCTCGCCACCGCGCAGAGCTCCCGCGCCGAGCTCGCCAAGATCGGCGCCCGCGCCATCAAGCCCCTCCTCGACGCCCTCGCGGATGACCGCGAATCGCAGCAGAAGATCGCCATCGAGGTGCTCGCATACGTCGAGAACAAGAGCGCCGGTCCGGCCCTCTTCAACTTCGCCACAGGCCAGGCGGACAAAGGCCTCCGCGTCCGCGCGATGATCGCTGTCGGCGCCCTGCGCGATCCCGCGATCCTCCCGCGCCTCGAAGGACTCCTCGTCCCCAAGGAGGGCACCACCTCGGTCCTCCCGACCGACGCGCTCGCCGTGGCCGCCGCGTGGGGCGCCGCGCGCATGAACGACAAGAAGGCGGAGCCCCTCCTCGTGAAGCTCCTCTCTTCGCAGTCCCCGGACGTGCGCGCCCTCGCCGCCATCGGGCTCGGCCTCACGCACGACAAGAAATACGCCGCGCAGCTCATCACGCTCGCGAAGGCCCCGGAGGCGGGCCCCGTCGCGCGCGCCGCCGCGGTGCACGCCCTCGGTGAGCTCGGCGGCACAGGGGCAGGCGATCTCCCGCTGCTCCAGAGCGTCTCCGACTCCAACGAGAATGTCCTTCGTCAGGCGGCCCTCCTCGCGATGGCGCGCCTCGCCTCCAAGGACGACGCGACGAAGACGAGCGGCCCCGCCGAAGCGATCGCCGCCGGCATCCTCTCGCGCAACGAGACCCTCCGCGCGAGCGCCGCGCTCGCCGCCACCGCCCTCGCGCACAAGACCTACAAACGCGCGGGCGATCCGCTCCCCGTGCCGGACGGTCCCCTCGTCGTCTCGGATGTCCTCACGGGCCTCGCCCCGGATCCCTTCGGCGCCGTCGAGCGCGCGCAGGCCCTCGTGATCATGGGCCCCGCGATTCGCAAGGCCGCCGTCGCCGCCGCCTCCACCTCGCCCGAGCGAGCCCGCGTCGTGGCCGATGCGCTCCTCGCCAACCAGAACGGACTCGCGCTCTCGCCCTTCGTCGAGGACACCGCGGAGCTCGATCC
>Ga0268298_10003611_pt1 | contig 15653 bp, 10 predicted proteins | sample WWTPWeurt_MetaG_FD_194462 | JGI IMG/M metagenome (GOLD analysis project Ga0268298, IMG submission 194462) | Activated sludge microbial communities from WWTP in Nijmegen, Gelderland, Netherland - WWTP Weurt | ecosystem: Engineered > WWTP > Aerobic digester > Activated sludge | place... | reverse complement strand
CACTGACCTTGTCTCCTAATTTTTGAATTTGTGGTTTTTCATTTTGCGCGTTTTTAACCAGATCAATTAGTTGAGATAAAATGCTATCCTTTCCAACTTTAGCGGTTCTAATTCTAAGTTGACCACTTACCAATAAAGATCCACCTATCACTTTATCGGCAACTTTTTTTTCAACCGGTATACTTTCCCCTGTTATAAATGCTTCATCAGCACTTCCGGCACCAGAAACAACGGTTCCATCGGCGGCTATTTTATCACCAGTATTGACTTGAAGTATATCGAACTTCAATAAATCGGATGCATTAATTTCTTTAAGTTGTTCTATTCCGTTTTCTTGAATTACGATTGTTGCTTTTTGAGGTCGCATAGCCACCAACTCACGAATAGCAGAACCTGTTTGTTTTACAGATTTATCTTCAATTAAATTGCCAAGCAAAACCAAGGTTATAATAGTTGCCGTTGTTTCGAAAAATAAAAAATTATGAATTTGTGCACTGCCCGAATACAAATACATTCCTGCTAAAGAATAGATAAAAGATGCGGCAGATCCAATACAAATTAATACATCCATGTTGGGATTTTTCATTCTTACAGATCCCCATGCACTCCTACCAAAATGGAGCATTCCTAAAATAAATACGGGAGCACATAAGATTAATTGAATTAAGGGGTTGTGCAGCCAGTGAAAAGGTAGCCACATCGATAAAAATAGGGGTAAGGTAAAAAGCAACGAAAAATAAAACTTCAATTCAAGTGTTGAAAAATGTGGGCGTTCGCTTGCGTTTTTTTTTGTTTGAATAACTGTATAGCCTAGTTTTCCGATACTTGATGTGATTTCATCAAGTGTGTTGCTGGGAGTTAATTCAAAGCTAACTTCCTTTTCAATAAAACTAACCTTTACATCGTGTAGGCCTTTTTTTTGAAGCGCTTTGGTAACAGTTGCAGCACAATTGCTACAGGTCATGCCTTCAACTTCTAGGGTTATTTTTTTGATTTCGCTCACTTCGCAAAGTTAGTTAATTGTTTAAGTTTTGTGTAACACAACAGGTTTAGGAAGCAATTTGATATCATAACCTTGGAAATGAAGGAATAAAAATTTTGTGCAATGCACGATTTTAGTTGCAGAAAAAAAATTAATTATATCTTTGCCGCGCTTAAAAATAAACGGTGGTTGTAGCTCAGTTGGTTAGAGCATCGGTTTGTGGTACCGAGGGTCGTGGGTTCGAGCCCCATCATCCACCCTTCTAAAAAAGTCCTGTTATCGTCTTTGATACAGGACTTTTTTGTTGTTGTATATTGCTTCAATTCTGTTCTATCAAAGCATTTAAAAAGGTCAACTAGCTAAATAAAGCCATTAATTCATTTCTCCATATTAAAATTACAACGCCCGAAATTGCAACTACGGCTCCTATTGCTGATTTGAAAGATATTTTTTCATGATAAAAAATTATAGCCAATGGAAGCACCATTACCGGTACAAGTGAAAATAGTGTTTGTGCAACCGAAACATTAATTAAAGAAACAGCATACATGGATAAAACAACTCCCAGTGTTGGCCCAAAAAAAGTACCTGCAATTAAATATTTTAAGCCATTATTTTGATTAAGCAGAATGGGTTGGTTGATCTCTTTTAGTTTTCCTCTTCCAATGGTTATACCATAAGTAACCACAACCGAAACAAACAATCGGATAAATGTAGCATGAATGGAGGAAATACCTTGATCATGTATTGTAAAACTCATTCCCATTTTTGCAAATACCAAACCGAAGCCTTGACATAAGGCTGCTAATATGCCCATTACAATTCCTTTTTGAGTTGAACCAAATTCGCTTTTTGCAATTTTTGATTGCTCCTTTTTACTCATGTTTATCCATACAATTCCCGAAATAGTAATTACCATTCCCAGTATTCCTATAAAGTTTATTGTTTCATTCAACATGAAATAACTGAGAATTAAGGCCGCACCAGGAGCAAGGGTACTGAATACACTAGCTAAACGTGTACCTAAAATAGCATAAGAAGTAAATCCAAAATAATCACCCAGCGCTAATCCAACAACACCCGATAATCCAAACCAAAACCAATGTTGTGGCAAAGCAGACGTAAATAATTCTTTTGGGTTTAACCGATATAATAGCATCAGTAAAATGCCCAATGAAATCATTGCTAAAAGCATCCGAAAGTGATTCACAGCATTTGGATTCATGCGTCGTGAGGCTTCGGTAAAAGGAAATACACCAATGCTCCAGGAGAGTGCTGTAAGTAGAGCGATAATTTCGCCCCAGTAAGTGCTATTCATACAAGGCGCAAAACTAAATTAATATTTTGATGATTCAGGTAAAAGTTCCTCATTAAAGATTGAATATTTTAGGGTGAAAGTCTAATTTTTGTAAATTCGCAATCCAAAAATTAATTCGGTACTATGTTCGAAAATTTAAGTGAAAAGTTTGATAGAGCCTTCAAAGTTCTGAAGGGGCATGGAAGCATTAGTGAAATAAATGTTGCCGAAACACTCAAAGAAGTGCGTAAAGCACTCTTAGATGCGGATGTTAATTTTAAAATTGCAAAGCAATTTACCGACACCGTAAAGGAGAAGGCCCTTGGGCAAAATGTACTTACTTCAATTTCTCCCGGTCAGTTAATGGTGAAATTGGTGCATGAGGAGCTTACTACTTTAATGGGTAGCCAAAAGGTGGATATCAATATTAAAGGACAACCTGCAGTTATTTTAATGTCGGGTTTACAAGGTTCCGGTAAAACCACGTTTTCGGGCAAATTAGCTAATTATTTAAAAAGTAAAAAAGCTAAAAGTCCTTTGTTGGTAGCATGCGACGTGTATCGACCGGCAGCAATAAATCAATTGCAAGTGCTTGGCGAGCAATTGGGTATTCCTGTATTTGCAGATGTCGATTCTAAAAATCCTGTGGCTATTGCAAAAGCAGCAATTCAGTTTGCAAAAGACAATAATCACAATGTTGTAATTATTGATACCGCCGGTCGTTTGGGTATTGATGAAGCGATGATGAAGGAAATAGAAGCCGTAAAAAATGCAGTGAATCCTTCTGAAATTTTGTTTGTGGTAGATTCCATGACCGGTCAAGACGCAGTAAATACAGCGAAAGCCTTTAATGATAAATTAAATTTTGACGGAGTAGTTTTAACAAAACTCGATGGAGATACACGTGGTGGAGCTGCTCTTTCAATTCGTTATACCGTTGACAAACCCATAAAATTTGTTGGTACAGGTGAAAAAATGGAAGCCTTGGATGTATTTTATCCGGAACGTATGGCCGACCGTATTTTGGGAATGGGTGATGTGGTTAGTCTTGTTGAACGTGCTCAGGAACAATACAATGAAGAAGAAGCAAGAAAGTTAAGTAAGAAAATAGCACAAAACCAATTCAACTTTAATGACTTTTTAAGTCAGTTACAGCAAATCAAGAAAATGGGAAATTTGAAAGATTTGGTTGGAATGATTCCCGGAGTTGGTAAAGCTTTGAAAGGGATGGATATAGATGATAATGCATTTAAAGGAATTGAAGCCATTATTCATTCCATGACACCTTTTGAAAGAGAAAATCCTACAGTATTGAATGGAAATCGGCGTAAACGAATTGCATCAGGAAGCGGTACCAACATACAGGAAGTTAATAAACTGATTAAGCAATTTGAGGATACCAGTAAAATGATGAAGATGATGGGAAATAAAGAACAAATGGCGAGAATGATGAAGCAAATGCAAAATATGCCACAGGCTCGAAGGTAAGAAGTGCTTTAATTCATGATACTGTAATACCCTTTTCTAAACCCAATACACAAATGCAATTACTCGATGGCAAAGCCACTTCACTTCAAATTCAGGAAGAAATACGAGCTGAAGTAGAAGCGATTCGCAACAGAGGTGAAAAAATTCCTCATTTGGCTGCAGTAATAGTAGGCAACGATGGTGCTAGTGAAACGTATGTGGCTAGTAAGGTAAAAACCTGCGAGAAAATTGGATTTGAATCAAGTTTAATTCGCTTACCTTCCGAAACTACACAAAGCGAATTATTGGCAACAATTTCCAGCTTGAATCAGGATAAAAATGTGGATGGTTTTATTGTGCAATTACCCCTTCCCAAACACATCGACGAACAAACCATAATTGAATCAATTGCTTCCGAAAAGGATGTGGATGGTTTTCATCCAAGCAATATTGGAAAGATGGTATTAAATTTACCTACCTTTTTACCTGCAACGCCATACGGAATATTGGAATTATTGAAGCGCTATTCCATCACTACTGAAGGAAAAAACTGTGTAGTACTTGGTAGAAGCCATATTGTAGGTTCTCCAATGAGTATTTTGATGGCTCGTAATACTAATCCGGGCAATTGCACAGTAACTTTGGCGCACAGCAAAACAAAAAATTTGAAAGAAGTTTGTGCGCAAGCCGACATACTCATAGTTGCACTTGGTAGGGCCGAATTTATTACTGCCGATTTTGTTAAGCAAGGAGCTGTTGTAATTGATGTAGGTATTACGAGAGTAGAAGCTCCTGAAAGTAAAAGCGGATATAAATTATTGGGTGATGTTAACTTTACAGAAGTAGCACCAAAATGCAGTTTTATTACACCTGTTCCTGGAGGGGTTGGACCAATGACCATTGCCGCTTTGTTACAAAACACCCTTAGGGCTGCGAAGAGAAACTAAATTTATCAGTAGCAAAAGTACTTCTTAAGAAGTGTTAATTCAAACGAAAATTACCTTAGCATCCTTCATAGTATTCTAAATTTTCTATTTTTGTTCACTTTTAAAAAAAATGAAAATCCTAGTAAATGCATAAGCACAACCAAAATATGGCTGAGGGATTAACTTATGATGATGTACTTTTGGTACCTGCTTATTCAGAAGTACATCCCAAAGATGTTACAATAAGTTCGTATTTCACTAAAAGTATTGTATTAAATACTCCTATAGTTAGTGCAGCTATGGATACTGTTACCGAAAGCGAAATGGCCATTGCTATTGCGCAAGAAGGTGGGCTGGGTGTATTGCATAAAAACATGAGTATTGCCGAACAAGCCGAACAGGTGAAAAAAGTAAAGCGCTCAGAAAGTGGAATGATACTAGAACCAATTACCTTGCATATTGACGCAAAGGTTGGAGATGCATTTGCCATCATTAAAGAAAATAAAATTGGTGGTATACCGGTGGTGAATGATGCGCATGAATTATTGGGAATTATCACCAACCGCGATTTGCGATTCGAAAAAAACATGAATTTGCCAGTTAGTGAAGTAATGACCTCTAAAAACATTATTACCACTAGGGATGGCAAAGATCTGGTTAAAGCAGAAAACACTTTACGCGAACACAAAATTGAAAAATTACCGGTAGTTGATGCCTCAAATAAATTGATGGGGCTCATTACCTATAAGGATATTATAAAAACACGAATTCGACCCAATGCATGCAAAGATGAATTAGGCCGTTTACGAGTTGCTGCTGCTGTTGGTGTTACTCACGATACCATGCAGCGAGTTGAGGCATTGGTTAAAGCTGGTGTGGATGCTATAGTTATTGATACAGCGCACGGACACTCAAAAGGAGTTATAGATACATTGAAAAGTGTTAAGCAAAAATTTACCAATCTTCAAGTAGTTGTTGGAAATATAGCTACTGCTGATGCTGCGCTTGCACTTGCTGATGCAGGGGCTGATGCCGTAAAAGTAGGAATTGGGCCAGGTTCAATTTGTACTACAAGAGTAATTGCCGGGGTAGGTGTACCACAGCTTACAGCCATTATGGATACAGCCGAAGCGCTAAGAGGTAGAAATATACCGGTTATCGCTGACGGAGGAATTCGGTATACAGGCGATATTGTAAAAGCATTGGCCGCCGGAGCCAGTTCAATTATGGCAGGTTCGTTTTTTGCCGGAGTAGAAGAATCACCAGGTGAAACCATTATTTTTGAAGGACGAAAATTTAAAGCTTACCGAGGAATGGGTTCCATAGAAGCAATGCAACAAGGTAGCAAAGACAGGTATTTTCAAGAGGACGAGCACGATTTTAAAAAACTGGTACCGGAAGGAATCAGTGGAAGAGTTCCATACAAAGGACAGTTAAAAGAAGTGATGCATCAATTTATTGGAGGCTTAAAAGCAGGAATGGGCTATTGTGGTGCTGCGAATATAACCGCATTACAAAATGCAAAATTCATTAAAATTACAAGTGCAGGTGTACGTGAAAGTCATCCTCATGATGTAATTATAACACGCGAAGCACCTAATTACAGTAGATAATAAGTTAATTTGATCAATATAATAGTATATAAATAATAGAAGTATGAAAATGAATAGTATAAAAGGTTTTTTGACAGTTGCAGTAATTTCAGCTGCCGGAATAGTATTCGCTCAAGATAAAGACCCAGTGTTGATGACCATTGCGGGTAAAAATATCACGCGATCGGAGTTTCAATCAATTTACAACAAAAACAATCCAAAAAATACGGAAGCCGATTCTAAATCGATTGACGATTATGTTCAATTGTTTGTGAACTTTAAACTAAAAGTTAAAGAGGCTGAAGAAATGGGTTTAGATACAACTGCCGAATTTAGAAATGAGTTGGAAGGATATCGCAAGCAATTGGCACAACCTTATTTAACCGATAATGAAGTAAACGATCAATTGTTGCGCGAAGCTTATGAACGTTCTAAAACGGATGTGAGAGCTAGTCATATATTAATTAAATTGGATGCAAGCGCCTTACCAAAAGATACGCTAAAAGCTTACAATACAACACTTGCTCTTCGAACTCGAATTTTAAAAGGGGAAGATTTTGCAAAAGTTGCGCGCGAGAATTCACAAGATCCTTCGGCTAAAGAAAATGCCGGCGACTTGGGATATTTTACTTCCATGCAAATGGTGTATCCTTTTGAAACAGCTGCCTATACTACTAAAATTGGAGAGGTTTCAATGCCTGTGCGCACTCGTTTTGGTTATCACTTAATTAAGGTAGTTGATAAGCGTGAAGCGCAAGGACAAATAATGTGCGAGCACATCATGGTTAAATCTCAAAAAGGTCAATCTGCAGCCGATTCAGTTGCCGCTAAACAAAAGATCGAAGAGATTTATAGCAAACTTAAAGCCGGCGAAAATTTTGAAGAATTAGCCCGTCAACAATCCGACGACAAAGGTTCAGCAAAAGAAGGTGGTAAACTTCCTTTATTTGGTACCGGAAGAATGGTGATGGAATTTGAAAAAGCTGCTTTTGGGTTACAAAATAACGGAGATTATACTGCGCCCGTTAAAACTCAATATGGTTGGCACATTATTAAACGATTAGACAAAAAGCCAATTCCAACTTTTGAAGAAAGCAAAAACGAATTAAAAGGAAAAGTAACCAAAGATTCTCGTGCTCAAAAAAGCAAAGAAAGTTTAATTGCTAAAATTAAGAAGGAAAATAATTTTAAGGAAAACTTGAAGGCACGCGACGAATTCAATACACTTATTGATTCTAGCTATTTTGAAGGAACCTGGAGCAAAGACAAAGCAAGTAAATTAAATAAAGAATTGTTTTCAATTGCTGATAAAAAATATACCCAACTCGATTTCGCAAATTACCTCGAAAATCACCAAACTAAACGTCCTAAAATTGATGCAAGTGTACTAGTTAAATCAACCTATGAACAATTTGTAAACGACAACTGTATTGCTTACCAAGAAACTATTTTAGATAAAAAATTCCCTGATTTTAAAGCATTAATGCAAGAATACAGAGATGGAATTTTATTGTTTGATTTAACAGATAAGAAGGTTTGGGGAAAAGCAGTTAAAGATACTGCAGGTATTGAAGATTTTTATCAAAAAAACAAAAATAACTACATGTGGGAAGAACGAGTTGAAGCTACCATTTATACTTGTGCAAACACAGCAATAACAGACCAAACTCGTAAGTTAATTAAGAAGCAAGAGAAATCAAATATCTCCAACGATTCATTAATGAACATAGTAAACAAAGATTCTCAATTGAACTTAAAAATTGAAAATGGTAAGTTCTTGAAAAACGAAAACGACATGGTTGATAAGGTAAAATGGCAAGTTGGAATTTCAGAAAATATGACCAAAAACAATCAAGTGATTTTTGTGAAAATAAATAAAGTATTACCTCCGGATGTAAAAAAATTAAGTGAAGCCAGAGGTCTTGTTACCTCAGATTATCAAAACTATCTTGAAAAAGAATGGATTGAAAGTTTGCGTAAAAAATACTCCGTAAACATTGATCGTTCAGTTTTAAGTACAGTTAAATAGTTTGCCTTTTAAATTAATTGATACAGCCTTTCGGATATTCCGGAAGGCTGTTTTTGTTTATATTTGTGTCAAACCCTTCATTATGAAAATGAAACAATACTGGTTTTCTTATCGATTTTTTCTTTTTTTTATTTCAGCTTTTACCAGCGTTTCAGTTTATGCTCAAGAATTGCAATGGTCTGAATTCTTTTACAATAATGAACCACGTCTAATCTCTGTTCAACAAACAAGTGATTCTACTTTTCTCTTAGGAGGATATGAACGTTCAATCACATCTAGTTATTGGGATTATATACTGATAAAATCTGATTCATCTGGCCATCAAATTTGGAAAAAACAATTTGGGGGTACACAACAGGAAATATTGGCTTCAGCTATACAAGCACTTGATGGAGGCTATGTTCTTGGGGGTGTTTCGAGGTCGCCCATTTCAGGGAACAAGACAGAAAACTGTATTGGCTATGATGATTACTGGGTAGTAAAAACGGATTCGCTGGGGAACATACAATGGCAAAATACAATTGGAGGTGACTCAGGTGAATTCTTTGCATCAATAGTAGAAGCTGCTGATAAGGGTTTTTTATTGGTGGGATATTCACTATCCTCAATATCTGGAGATAAAACAGAAATATCTAGGGGGGAGACTGACCTCTGGATCGTGAAAATTGACTCTACTGGAAGCATACAATGGCAAAAAACCATTGGTGGTAGTGGATGGGAGGAAGCTAGTTCTGTTTTGCTTACAAAGGATGGTGGATATCTAATCGGAGCTACTTCAAATTCAGGTGTTTCCGGAGAGAAAACTGAAGCTGCCTTGGGTTACTATGATTGCTGGCTGTTAAAGCTCGACTCTGTTGGAAATATTATGTGGCAAAATACCATTGGAGGCAGTGGATATGATCGTTTAAGAGACATTGCCCCTTCAGCGGAAGGTGGATTTATTCTGCTAAGTGAATCAGGTTCGCCCGTTTCTGGAGATAAAACATCGCCGGCAAAAGGTGCAGGCTCAGATTATTGGGTAATTAAAATAGACAGTATAGGCAATATTATTTGGGATAAAACAATTGGAGGCAGCAGCTTTGATATGGGCCATTCTATCATTCAGAATTACAAGGGAGAATACGTTATTGCAGGAGAATCAATTTCACCCATATCTGGTGACAAAACAGAAAGTTTAGTTCCGTATTCAGAACATGCTATTTGGATTGTATGCCTTAATCCTAATGGAAGTATTAAATGGCAAAATACACTACAGGATAGTCATGACCCTTTTGCCTCTCACGATGAATACGAGCCAATGATTATTGAAACGTTCGATCATGATCTTGTATTGAGTAGTTATGTTGAGTATTGTTCTTTCTGGCCGAATTGTTACACTTATGGAGCTCTTCATAGAATTACTGATAAGGTAAGTAGTATTATAGGTAAAGTTTTTGTGGATTTAAATTCGGACGGAATTCAGGATTCCTTGGACTGGAATCTTCCAAATCAGAAAATCACGGAGAGTTCTAGTGGTAAATTTGAATTCACGAATACTGATGGAAATTATGTGTTTAATTTACTTAATACCGGTAATTATTCGGTGACTGCTCCCAATTTCAATTATCACTTACTCGCACCATCCAATCACAGTGGGAATTTTTCAACCATGCTTCAAATCGATTCTCTTAATGATTTTGCATATCAACCTTTAGGCAATTACAATGACCTCTGGATACAGATGACTGCTCTTGGACCTTCCCGGCCTGGATTTAAGGCGTATTACCAATTAAATTATGGGAATAATGGAACTACCATTTTATCACCTTCAATTAAGTTTTACCTAAGTCAAGATATGAATTTTGTGTCCTCAAGCATCACACCATCTTGGACAACAATTGATTCGATTGGATTTAACCTGCCTGTTTTAATGCCTTTTCAAACTGGAAGTATATTAATAATCGTTGATATAAATACTGGTGTAACAATCAACAGTCAAATTATTTCTAATGCTAGTGTTTTTCCTTTGTTAGGAGATGCAACTCCAGCTTCTAATAATGCACAATGTGTTACAGTAGTTACTGGAAGTTATGACCCCAATGATATCACTGTTGATAAAATTACCATAACCACCTTAGAACTGGCCGCTCAACCATTCTTAGAATACCTTGTGCGTTTTCAGAATACCGGAAATGACACAGCTTTTAATGTTAAGATCAGCAATCCAATTGACACTAGCCGTTTTGAAATTTCATCAATTGAATTTGTAAATTCTTCGCACCCTGTTAATATGCGATGGATCAATTGGGAGGGAAATTTGGAATTCAAATTTAACTCGATTTTATTACCTGATAGTGGAATAAACGAAGCACTTTCACATGGTTTTGTAAAGTATCGTATCAAGGCTAAAAGTAATATTAGCTTAGGTGACTCCATTTGTAATAAGGCATACATCTACTTTGATTATAATTCACCAATTGTTACAAATAAGGCTAAAACTATTATTGTAATGTCGAACTCCATTAGAAATGAGGGAAAAGTAGGTTTTGAAGAAATTACGATTTTTCCCAACCCTGTCAAAGATGAATTAATAGTTCATTTGAATTTTAAAGTAACTGGTGAGTCAATAAATATAAAGCTGTTTGATGTTACTATGAGAGAAATTGCATCAAAACAGATTACTTCTGATGATAACCATTTATCACTTAGCAAGTTTTCGAGTGGTATTTATTTTGTCGAAATAAATCACTGGATTTATAAAGTAGTTAAGCAATAAACTAAGTTTAAGTCTAGCAGCAGCAAATCAACTTTAATTTTTTTATTAGTATTTATATTTTTGAAACATATTGATATCCTAATTGAATTCCAATCAAAATGAAAAAACTTAAATTACTCATAGCATTTATGTGCTTTGTAGGGTACAATTCTTTTGCACAAACTCAACCGAGTCTTCTAAAAGCTGGACCGATGCTGGGTTATGTTGAACATCGTGAAGTACTAATATGGTTAGAAGTGGCACAAGAGGTAAAAAAGGTGGAGTTGGTTTATGCTGAAAAATTACTTCCTCAAACTTCTTATAAAGTTGCATACAAAGGAATCTTAGGACAACAATACAATCCTATAAAATTTGAAATTGGTAATTTAAAAATGAATACTGCATATGAATATAGTATCATGCTCAATGGCAAAAAAATAGAGCTACCATTTAATACCGAATTTAAAACTAAGGATTTATGGGAATGGCGTAAACCAGCTCCTGATTTTTCATTTCTAATTGGAAGTTGCACGTACATCAACGACAGTGCATACGATAGGCCTGGAAAACCTTATGGAGCATCACCTGAAATACTAACAACAATGGGTAATATGCCCAGTGAGTTTATGATTTGGAGTGGCGATAATTTGTATTATCGAGAAGCCGATTATAGTTCGGAATGGGGCATGCAGTATCGTTATTCACACGATTTTAGTATTCCTCAATTACAAAAATTACGTGCAACAAGAGCTAATTATGCCATTTGGGATGATCACGATTATGGCCCCGATGATGCAAATAAATCTTGGGAATATAAAAAAGAAGCCTTGCAACTTTTTTCTTCGTATTGGGGAAATAAAACTTTTGGAGAGCCCGACAATGAAGGTATCTATACTAAATTTAAATGGAGCGATGCTGAGTTTTTTTTAATGGACGATCGTTATCATCGATCACCGAATGAGTTGCAAGATAGTATTAATGGCAAACCAAATTATGCAAAGCAATTTTATGGGCAAAAGCAGTTGGAATGGCTGAAAACTAGTTTAATTTCATCAAGAAGTCTTTTCAAATTTATTGTAACGGGAGGTCAGATGCTCAATCCAATGGCTGATAAGGAGTGTTTTCGATTTTATGCTGCTGAATTTAATGAATTGATGAATTTTATTGTGGAAAATAAAATTAATGGAGTAGTATTTTTAAGTGGTGATAGACATTTTTCGGAAATGATAAAATATACACCGACCAATTTTTATCCGCTATATGATTTTACTTGCTCAAGTATCACATCCGGAATTCACAACATTAGCAACAAACCTGAATTTACTAATCCGAACAGGGTGGAAGGCTCATTGTTACTGGAGAATAATTTTGGTAAAATTTCATTACTTGGGAATAAAGGAGAACGTATTGTACAATTCGAAACTTATTCTGCAACGGGTGAACTAAAATGGAAATTTCGGCTTAGTGAAAAGGAGCTTAAAACAAAAAACTAAGGCTTGAATTTTTTATGATTCACGAATTAAACGATACCATTGTAGCACCAGCAACTGCTCCCGGAATAGGAGCCATCGCATTAATTCGGGTATCTGGAAAAGAAGCGCTATCACTTTGTGCTGCTATATTTTACTCGCCCATCGGAAAACAAAATTTAGCAACTAAAAAATCACATACTGCACATTTTGGAACTATTCGCGATGGTAGTCTTTTGATTGACGAAGTAGTAGCCACATTATTTTTAGCGCCACGTTCCTTTACAGGAGAAACAACTGTTGAATTAAGTTGTCATGGTTCGCCTTATATACAACAGCAAATTATTTCGTTGTTGTTGAAAAAAGGAGCACGTATGGCTCGTGCAGGAGAATTTACCATGCGTGCTTTTTTAAACGGGAAGTTAGATTTAAGTCAGGCTGAAGCTGTAGCCGATGTGATTGCTGCTGATACGGAAGCTGCACATAAGCTTGCTTTACAACAGATGCGAGGTGGATTTAGTAGCGATATTCGGTTGATGCGGCAACAACTCATAGATTTTGCAGCACTCATGGAATTGGAACTTGATTTTTCAGAAGAAGATGTAGAGTTTGCTAACCGTGAACAATTTGTACAATTAGTAAAAAGCATACAACTAAAACTGTTGCCTTTAATTGATTCGTTTAAATTAGGCAATGTTATTAAAAACGGCGTTCCTGTAGCAATAGCCGGAAAACCCAATGCAGGAAAATCTACTTTACTCAATACCCTGTTGAATGAAGAGCGGGCTTTGGTGAGCGAAATTGCAGGCACAACCCGTGATAGTATTGAGGAAGTGCTAAATGTTAACGGCATAGCTTACCGATTTATTGATACAGCCGGATTGCGCGATACAAATGATCGTATTGAAAAAATGGGAGTAGAGAAGAGCTATGAGAAAATAAAAAATGCCGGTATACTTTTGTATGTGATTGATGCTAGCGAAATTCATTCAGGTCAAGATTTGTCCGATGTTATTACCCAAGTAACTTCCTTTCAATTACCCTATTTGATCTTGGCGAATAAAAGTGATTTATGCCCTCCCGAAATGCTTAATTTGTTTAAGAAAACTGATAAGGTGCTAAGTATTTCAGCCAAGCAAAAAGATGGTATTACAGAAGTGAAAAATGCTTTAGGCAACTTACTTTTTGATGAAGAAACATCAAAACACTCGGAGGTAGTTACTAATTTGAGGCATTTTGATGGGCTGCAAAAATCATTTTTTGCCCTAGATGATGTATTAAAAGGGGTTCAACAAGGACTCACCACCGAACTAATAGCTTTAGATCTGCGACGAGCACTAGCTTACATGGGTGAGTTAAGTGGAGAAATATCGAACGAACAGGTGCTGGATTCAATTTTTTCCAGGTTTTGTATCGGAAAGTAATTTACTTTCTTTTGTTTGTTAAGTGCCTGTTTTTGTTGAGTTTCAGTACACTTTTCTTTCTCTTTTTTGTTGCCCAACTCTACTTTTTTACTTATATTTGTTGCCCAGTTGTTGCCCAATTGGCTATTTTGTTGCCCACATATTAGTTTGATGGAAGTCAGGCGAAATAATGCACCAAGTAGCACCACCCAGCAACATACTGCAACAAGTAGCAACAAATGAGTAGTACAATTAAACTTCCTAAATTCTGTAACCATTGTGGTAAGGCTTTCATAGCCCAAAAGACCACAACGAAGTATTGTGGCCATAAATGCAATAGTGCAGCCTACAAGAAAACCAAACGAGAAGAAAAAGTAAACGCAGAATTTAAGAACCAACAAAGCAAAATTGTTTCCGCTTCTCCAGTAGTTGCTACTGAAACCCTATCCAACCCGATAGCAGGTAATCACACTAATTTAAGAGAGAAAGAATTTTTAAGCATACTGGAAGTTGCTACCCTTTTGGGTGCAAGCAGATGGACCATTCAACGGATGATAAAAAGTAATCGTTTGCCGGTGGCAAAGCTGGGCAGTCGCACCATCATCAAAAGGGCTTCAATTGATAATTTATTTAACTGATAAGAAAATGAAAGTAACATTAAGACAACGGCTCAAAGGCGATAAAATAAGCCTTTACTTAGAGTACTACTCAAATGGCAAACGCCAATACGAGTATTTGAATTTATACCTAACACCCGACCCCGAAAAAGGGAAGCTTACCAATGCAGTAAAAGAAGAAAATAAAAAGATATTGGCATTGGCTGAAACCATCCGCAGTAAAAGGCATTTGGAGATACAAAACAGCACTTATGATTTCCACGATAAGGAGAAGCTAAAAACGTACTTCATTATGTATATGGAGGCATTGGCTGAAAAGAGAAAAGACAGCAAAGGGAATTATGGCAATTGGGATAGTACCATAAAGCACTTGAAAAAGTATTGCCCAAGAGATATACAATTCAACCAAATCAATAAAGCCTTTGTTGATGGCTTCAGGGATTATCTTTTGAAGGAAGCCAGTACCAAAACCAAAAAGGCAATTTCAACCAATACCAAATACAGTTACTTCAATAAGTTCAGAGCAGCACTCAAACAAGCTGTGAGGGATGGCATATTGAAAACCAACCCTGCCGAAATGGTAGAAGGCTTGCCACAAGGCGAACCAGTAAGAGAGTTTTTAACACTTGATGAATTAAAGACCTTAGCCAAAACCGAATGTAAAAACGAGTTGATGAAAAGGGCTTTTATTTTTGCTTGTCTTACAGGTTTACGTTTCAGCGATATTCAGAAATTGAAATGGAGTGAAATGCAACAATCAACAGAGTTAGGGCATTACATCCGTTTCGTACAGCAAAAAACAAAAGGATCTGAAACATTGCCCATATCTGATGAAGCCTATAATTTATTAGGAGAAAAAGGAAAGCCAGCCGACCCGGTATTTCCTGATTTGATTTACTCCGATAGTCGCAATGCTGATTTGTACAGATGGATGATAAAGGCAGGAATTGAAAAGCACATCACTTTCCACTGTGCAAGGCACACTTACGCCACATTGCAGCTTACTTTAGGTACTGATATTTTCACAGTATCAAAATTGCTTGGACACAGGCATTTAAAAACAACACAGATTTATGCTAATGTAATTGATGAAAAGAAAACAGTAGCAGCTAACAAAATAAATATTGGCTTATAATG
>Ga0268298_10003610_pt1 | contig 15654 bp, 13 predicted proteins | sample WWTPWeurt_MetaG_FD_194462 | JGI IMG/M metagenome (GOLD analysis project Ga0268298, IMG submission 194462) | Activated sludge microbial communities from WWTP in Nijmegen, Gelderland, Netherland - WWTP Weurt | ecosystem: Engineered > WWTP > Aerobic digester > Activated sludge | place... | reverse complement strand
GTCGAAAAAGATGAAATTGTGATCTGGGCCATCATGCATCTTCACCGGAAGCCGGACTATTGGCAGGTGCGCCGCGGACAGTAGTTTCCCATTGCCCCGGGTGGGCCGGGGGCCAAGCCTGCGCCATTCCATGAGCGACACTCCCCCGGACATTTCCCACGACCAGTATGCCGTGCGGCTGAAGAAGCTGCAGGACATGCGCGCCGCCGGCACCGATCCGTTCCGCGCCAACGCGGCACAGACGCATTTCTCGGGCGAAGCGCTCAAAGCCTACGTGGACGGCGCGGACTACACCGTGCCCGTCAAGGTGGCCGGCCGCCTCGTCGTCATCCGCGACATGGGCAAGAGCCAGTTCGTCAAGATTCTCGACCAGCAGGGCCAGCTCCAGCTCTACGTGAAGAAGGACCTGGTGGGCGACGAGGCCTACGCGGCGTTCAAGAAGCTCGACCTCGGCGACATCATCGGCGCCGAGGGTGTCCTCTTCAAATCCAAGAGCGGCGAGATCACCGTGCGCGTGGACAAGTATGTCCTCGTGTCCAAGGCCCTGCGCCCGCTGCCGGAGAAGTGGCACGGCCTCTCCGACATGGAGCAGGTCTACCGCCAGCGTTACCTCGACCTCATCGTCAACGCGGAGTCGCGCGCGCGCCTCATGCAGCGCAGCGCGATCGTCGCCAGCATCCGGCGCACGCTCGCCAACCGGAAGTTCTTCGAGGTCGAGACGCCCATGCTCGAGGGTGTGGCCGGCGGCGCCGCGGCGCGGCCCTTCACCACGCACCACAACGCGCTCGGCTCGGACTTTTTCCTGCGCATCGCGCTCGAGCTGCGCCTCAAGCGCCTGCTCGTCGGCGGCTACGACCGCGTGTTCGAGATCGGCCGCGTCTTCCGCAACGAGGGCGTCTCCCGCAAGCACAACCCCGAGTTCACCATGCTCGAGGTTTACCAGGCCTACTCGGATTTCCGCGGCATGATGGAGCTGCTCAAGGGCATCTTCAGCGACCTGTGCCGCGACGTCATCGGCGCGACCGAGATCAAGCACGCCGCCAGCGGCCAGCTGATCAATTTCGCCGGCGAGTGGCGCGAGGCGCGCTACTTCGACCTCATCGACGAGGCGGTCGGCTTCAAGCTCAGCGCCGAGCGCAACGCGCCCGACTACCGCGCCAAGGCCACCGCCGCCGCGCAAAAGCTCGGCCTCGAGATTCACCCGGGCTGGGAGACGCACGAGGTCGTCAACGAGATCTTCGGCAAGAAGATCGAGCCCACGCTCATCCAGCCGACCTTCGTCACGCACCTGCCCAAGGAACTCTGCCCGCTGGCCAAGCTCAACGCCGAGGACCCGGGCCTGATCGACGTCTTCGAGTGCATCATCGGCGGCATGGAGGTCGCGCCGGCCTATTCCGAGCAGAACGACCCGTTTGTGCAGCGCGAGATGTTCGAGAAGCAGGTCGGCGACGAGAAGCAAAACCTCGACAACGACTTCCTGCTCGCGCTCGAGCACGGCATGCCGCCGGCCGGCGGCATGGGTGTCGGCATCGACCGCCTCTGCATCCTGCTCACCGGCGCCGAGAGCATCCGCGACGTGATCCTGTTCCCGACTTTGCGCCCGGAGGGCGCAAAGTCGCAGGCATAAGGTTTAAGTTGTAAGCTGTAAGCCAGACCTTCGGGCGCTCGACCTTAGAGCTTAGACCTTACACCTTAAAACTCACCGCCATGCCCTGGCCCGTTTACCTCGCCTTCAAGCAGCTCTTCCCCTCGGGCCGGCGGGTGCCGTTTTTCACGCTGATCTCCGTGGCCGGCGTCGGCCTCGGCGTGGCTCTGATGCTCGTGACGATGAGCGTCATGGGCGGCTTCGGCCACCAGATCAAAAAGATGATCATCGACACCCAGGGCGAGGTGCAGGTGAAGGCCCGCGTGCTGCTGGACCAGCCGGCGGCCGCGGCGGTGGAGAAGGTCCTCGCCGCCTCGCCCGACGTGCAGGCCTTCGCTCCCTACGCCTCGGGCATGGTGATGCTCGAATACCAGAGCCGCCCGGCCTTCCCCGCCATCCAGGGTTTCGACTACGCGCAGATGAAAAAGGTCGTGCCGCTGGAGCGTTACCTGACCGCTGGCTCGCTCGACAACCTCGACGACGATTCCATCATCCTCAGCTCTCTGCTCGCCAGCTCGCTCGGCGTGCGGGTGGGGGATGTCGTCAGCCTCTACTCGCCGCTGGCGTTGGAGCGCGCCCGTCAGAACGAGCTGCTGCTGCCGCGCGACGTCCTCGTCGCCGGCATCTTCCACGTCGGCCACCAGCAGCTCGACAGCTCCACGGTGCTCTGCTCGCTGCGGCTCATGCAGGACCTCTATGGCCTCGAGCAGCGCGTGCACGGCTACAACGTCCGCCTGAAACCCGGCACCGACGAATACGCCGCGGCGGCCGCGCTCAACCGCCAGCTGCCCGCCGCCGCGCGCGCGCTCACCTGGTTCGAGGCCAACGCCGACTTCCAGGCCGTCCTCGCCTTCGAGCGCAACATGATCTTCTTCCTGCTCACCTTCATCATCGTCGTGGCGGCGTTCTCCATCACCAGCTCGCTGCTCGTGACGGTCGTCCGCAAGACGCGCGAGATCGGCCTGCTCGGCGCCATGGGCGGACGGGCCCGGCACGTGGCCGCGTGCTTCTGCGTGCAGGGCCTTTTCATCGGGGTGGCCGGCACGGCCCTGGGGTTGGCCGGCGGATTCGCGCTCCTGCATTTCCGCGATGACCTCGTTGGCTTCATCGCGCGGCTGACGATGGGCCCGGAGGCCTTCGCGAAGTTCTACCAGTTCAGCTCGCTGCCGGCGCACACCCTGCCGTCGGATGTCGTGATCATCATCGTGTTCTCCGTGCTCGCCTCGACCATCGCCGGGCTCATCCCCGCGTGGCGCGCGGCCAAGCTCCAACCCGTGGAGGCCCTCCGCAGCGAGTGACTCGCTGCGGAACGCTGAACGCTGAACTTTTAACGCTTAACTCTGAAGTTCGACCCGATGCCACCTCCTGAATCAGTGTCTGGATCCGGTTCCTTGGGCGTTGAGCGTTCCGGCGCGGTCCTCCGCGCCGTGAATGTCCGCAAGACCTACCCGAGCGGCGACCGCACGCTGGCCGTGCTGCAGGGCGCGGATTTTTCCATCAGCGCCGGGGAGACCGTCTCCATCCGCGGTGAATCCGGCTCGGGCAAGAGCACACTGCTCAACATCCTCGCCGGGCTCGATCGCGCTGACAGCGGTGAGCTCTTTTGGGGAACCGAGGCCGCGCACGGTCTTTCGCTCGGCGAGCTCACCGCCCGCCGCGGCCGGTTCCTCGGCCTGGTGTTCCAATCCTATTACCTGATCCCGGAGCTCGACGCGTTTGCCAACGTCTTGATGGGGGCGCGCATGCTCGGCGGGATCGGCGCGGCGGAGAAGGCCCGGGCGGAGGCCCTGCTCAAGCGCGTCGGCCTCGCCGAGCGCGCGACCCACCTGCCGACCCAGCTCTCCGGCGGCGAGCGCCAGCGCGTCGCCGTGGCCCGGGCGCTGATGAACCGCCCCCGGGTCATCCTCGCCGACGAGCCCACGGGCAATCTCGACGAGCGCACCGGCGAGGAAGTCATCTCCCTGCTGCTCGAGGTCTGCGCCGAGGAGCAGGCCGCACTGGTGCTGGTGACGCACAACCCGGCGCACGCCGCGCGTTGCGCCCGGCACCTGACGCTGCGCGCCGGCAGTTTTGGCTGAGGGTAACCATTGAGGTTTGCCCGAAGAAGTGACCGATGTCGGCGCCACGGGTAGGGCGAGTCGTCCCGACGAGCCGCTCGAAAACACGGCTCATCCGGAGGATTCGCCCTACCGCGCATCGTCTCTTCTTTCGGTAAGGATCAATAAGGTGGAACCCGGCCTCCGGCCGGTTTTTTCAGGATGCGCTCATGGCAGCAGCGCGACCCGAGGCCGCGTGCCACCTCAATGCAACGTTGCAACCGCGGCGGGATTTCCCTGCCATGCGGCCATGTTCTCGCGCAAACCCGGCAAGATTAAGTGCGGCGTCGCCGGCGTCGGCTCCCTTGGCCAGCATCACGCCCGCATCTACGCCGCGCTGCCGGGCGTGGAGTTCGTCGGCATCTTCGAAACCAGCGACGCCCGCGCGGCGGAAATCTGCGCCAAGCACAACTGCCAGCGCTTCGCCACGATTGAGGAGCTGGGCAAGGCCTGCGAGGCCGTCAGCGTCGTGGTGCCGACCGATCTCCACGCCAAGGTCGCGCTGCCGCTCCTGGCGCAGGGCTGCCACCTGCTGATCGAGAAGCCTCTCTGCGCCTCGCTGGAGGAGGCCGAGCGCGTCCTCGCCGCCGCCAACAAGGCGCAGCGCATCGTCTCGGTCGGGCACATCGAGCATTTCAACCCGGTGATGAGCTACCTCGAGAAGCACGCCGGTCGCCCGCAATACATCACCACCGAGCGCCTCGCGCCCTACACGCCGCGCGGCACCGAGGTGGGCGTGGTGCTCGACCTGATGATCCACGACATCGGCATCGTGCTCGCGCTCGTCGGCTCGCCCATCAGGAAGATCGATTCCGTCGGCATCAGCGTGCTGTCCAAGACCGAGGACATCGCCAACGCCCGCATCGAGTTCGAGAGCGGCTGCGTGGCCAATCTTACGGCCTCGCGCATGAGCCTGAAGAAGAACCGCGAGATCCGCGTCTTCCAGGACAACGCCTACCTGTCGCTCGATTTCATGAACCAGAAGGGTCATCTCGTGAAGAAGAGCGACATCATCGCCCACGGGGTGAAGCTGAAGGTCGGCCTCGCCAAGGCCGGCGACGCCTCGTCCATCCCCGTGCACGAGATCCCGATCGAGAAGGGCGAGCCGCTGGCCATCGAGCTGGCGCACTTCGTCGAGAGTGTGCGTGAGGCCAGGCAGCCCAAGGTCGGCGCCGCGCTCGGCAAGTCCGCGCTCGAGGTGGCCATCGCGATCACCGAGCAGATCCGGAAGGCGCAGAAGTGATTCCGAGATGAACCACGGAATACACGGAACACACGGAATTGGCCGAATGATTTTCGTCTGCGTCATCCTGAGCTGCGCGAAGGATCCATCAGGACCCAGACCGGCGCTCCGGTGCGGGAGAGCAGCTCGATTCTTCGCTGCGCTCAGAATGACAGGGGAGGGTGGTTGTGAGTGATTCCGCGCATGCTTCCGGGCTGCCGCTCCCCGCGTCCGGTCGCGTTGACCTGCTGGTCGTCGCCGGCGAGCACTCCGGGGACGAGCACGCGGCCCGCATGGTGCGCCAGTTGCTCGCGTCGCAGCCCGGCCTGCGCGTCTGCGCGCTCGGCGGTCCGCGCCTCGCCGCCGCGGGAGCGCAATTGCTGCGGGATCTGACCGTGGGTTCGGCCATGGGCTTCGCGGTCGTCGCCAAGCTGGCCCACTATCGGCGGCTGATCGCGGACATCGTGCAGTGGACCGGCCGGCACCGGCCGCGCGCGGTGTGTTTTGTCGATTCCTCGGGCCTGAACCTGCGCATTGCCCAGAGCCTGATGGATGGCGGGTTCGCCGCCAAGGCCGGCGGCCCGACACGGTTGCTCTACTACATCAGCCCGCAGATCTGGGCCTCGCGGCCCGGGCGGCGTTTCCAGATGTCGCGGCACCTCGACGGGCTGGCGGCGATCTTTCCCTTCGAGCCGGCGTGTTACGCCGACACGCGGCTGCCGGTGGAGTTCGTCGGCCATCCCTTTGTCGCGCCCGACTATGCCGCACCGGTGGCCTTCGACCCGGCGGGGCCGGTCCTGTTGCTGCCCGGCAGCCGGCGGCAGGTGGTGGCGCGGATTTTTCCGCTGCTGCTGGAAGCCTTCCGCCAGTCCGGCACCACGCGCCCGGCGGTCGTGCTTTACCCCGGCGAGGAAATCCGGGGCGTGCTGCAGGCGGCGGCGCCGCCGCCGAATGTCACCCTGTGGCGCACCGGGGGCGACTCCGCTCCGGTGCGGGCCGCCGCCGTGCTCACGGTCAGCGGCACGATGTCAATGCATTGCGCGCTGGCGGGCATCCCGGGGGCGCTGACCTACCGGACCGACGCGCTGACCTATGCGCTCGGCCGGCTGCTGGTGAACGTGGACCACATCGGCATCGCGAACCTGCTGCTCGGCGAGGCCATGTATCCCGAGTTCATCCAAGGCGCGGCGACCCCGGCGGCGCTGGCCGCGGAGCTGCGCGCCTGCCTGGAGAATCCCCCCCGGCGGGAACGGACCCGCCTGCTGGCGGAGCAGCTCCGGGCCTTGCTCAGCCGGCCGGCCGGAGCCTCCGCCGCCGGATGGCTGGAACGGCAGTTGCGCGCCTGAGTTCGGACGGAGCGCGATCGCTCGCGGCGGCCGCTCCCTATTCCCCGCGTCCCAGCGTCTGCGCGACCTGCGGCCACAGCGCGGCGGTGCGCTCGGCCACGATGGCGCGGCCTTTCGCCGCCTCGGCCTCGCGCCGGGCGAGGTTGCCTTCCGCGATCACGGCGAGGTCGTCGAGGTTGTAGAGAAACACGTTGGCCTCGGCGGCGGCGGCGGGGTCGATGTCGCGGGGGAGCGCCAGATCGATCAGGAACAGCGGGCGCGCAGGCCGGTGCTTCATGGCGGTGGCCACGAGGTCGGCGGTCAACACGTGGCCGGGGGCAGCAGTGGCGCAGGTGACGATGTCGGCCGCGGCGAGCAGCTCCGGCAGCTCCGCCAGGCTGGCGGCCCAGCCGCCCGTCTGCGTGGCCGTCGCCTCGGCGTTGGCGAGGGTGCGGCTGGCGACCGTGATGGTCCCGGCGCCCCGGCTCTGGAAAGCCTGGGCGGTCTTCAGGCCGATCTCCCCGGCACCGACCACGAGCACCTTGGTGGTGGCGAGGTCCCCGAAGATGCGGCCGGCGAGGTCCACCGCCACGGTGGCGACGCTGACCTGGCCCGCCCCGATGGCGGTGTGGGTGCGGATGTGCTTCGCGGCCTGGAAGGTTTTTTGGAAAACGCGGTTGAGCACCGGGCCGGTCCAATGGCGGGCGAGGGCGCCGTCGTAGGCGGCCTTCACCTGGCCGAGGATCTCCGCCTCGCCCACGAGTTGGGAATCGAGGCCGGCGGCGACGGCGAAGAGGTGCTCCACCACGCTGTGGCCGACGCGGGCCTGCAGCACCCCGGCCAGCTCCGCGCCGGTGCAGCCGGTGACCTCGCCAAGGGTGGCCGTGAGCTGCGCCACGCTGGCGGCCGGGGCCACGCCGTAAACCTCGACCCGGTTGCAGGTGTTGAGCAGGGCGAACTCGCGCAGCCCCGGGGTCGCCTGGAGCCGGGTGGAGAGCGTGGCGGCGCGGGCTTCGTCCAGCGCGAGTTTTTCCCGAACGGCCAGCGGGGCGGTGTGGTGGCTCGCGCCGAGGAGAAAGAGGACGGGCAGGGAGGACTCCATCGGTCAGCGTTCGGGGGTGAGGATGACCTGATGGCTCCGGCTGGAGTTCACCGGGCCGAGCGACAACAGCGCGAGGAAGAACAGCACGAGGCAGACCCAGGCGAAGCGCACCGCCACGAGCCTGGCCCGCCAGCGCAGGAGCCCGACCACCAGATAGACGAACCACACGCCGAGCGTCACGATGAGCTTGGGCAGATCCACCGAGGCGCTGTCCCGCAGCCACCAGGCCGCGCCGACCCCGAGGGAAAAGGTCAGCAGCAGCACCCCCAGCGCCAGCAGGCGGGAGTTGATCTGGTCGAGCTGCACGACGGAGGGGAGGAACCAGAAGAGGCCGTTGAGGCGCTTGTGCCGCAGGCTCCAGTTTTGCAGCAGGTGCATGAGCGAGGTCAGGGCCAGCAGCCCGAACACCCCGTAGCTGAACACGGCGAGCGCGGCGTGCAGCTCGATCCAGGGATTCTGGCCGAAGAGCTTCGACCCGTGCCCGGCGTCCCAGGGAGCGATGAGCAGCGAGACCAGGGCCAGGGCCGCCGCATAACCGGCGGCGAACAGCCCGAGCAGGCTCACGCGGAACGCGGTGCCGACGAAGAAATACACCACCATCGCCGACCAGGCGACGAACTGGACAATCTCAAAGGTGTTGCCCAGCGGGCAGCCGCCGACGGCGAGGCCGCGCACATAGAGGCCGGCCATCTGGAAGCACCAGCCGCCGACGAGGAAGGTGTTCAGGATCGTCCGCTGGCCGGCGGAGGCCTGCCGCCGGGTGAGCGCCACCAGACCGGTCAGGAAACCGGCGAGGTAGAGCAGGGCGCCGAGCCACAGGAGGGCGCGGTCGGTGAGCAGCGAGGACATGGTGGCAACTTGGCACCCGGGGCGGGACGCGGCAAGCCCGGCGGCGGAGGAATTAGGGTAAGGTGTGGAAGCCGGGCGCATGGCTTATCGGGAGCTCTGTAGCGGCGGTCTATGACCGCCGTCGGGCAACGGCGCTCATAGAGCGCCGCTACAGTTGTTTCAGGGTTGGCCGCGGGGGACTGAAGCACATGCTGGCGCGCATGCCCCCGGTCTTCGATCCCCAGCCCATCCTGCTCGCCGGCCGCCATGTGCGGCTGGAACCGCTCGCGCCGGCGCATGCCGCCGGCTTGTTTGCCGCCGCCACCCCGGAGGTTTTCCGTCACCTGATCATCCCGACGTTCCGGGCCGTGGCAGATGCGGAAAAATTCGTGGCCGAGGCTCTCGCGGCGCAGGCGACGGGCGCCGAGGTGGCGTTCGCGACCGTGCGCCAGTGCGACGGCCGCGTGGTCGGCACGACGCGTTATCTCGACATCCGCCGGCCGCACCGCGGCCTGGAGATCGGCTGGACGTGGATCACGCCCGAGGCGCAGCGCACCGCCGTGAACACCGAGGCGAAATACCTGATGCTCCGCCAAGCCTTCGAAGGCTGGGGCGCGCTGCGGGTGCAGCTGAAGACCGACGCGAACAACGCGAAATCCCGCGCCGCCATCCTGCGCATCGGTGCGTCGTTCGAGGGCATCATCCGCAAGCAGATGCTGCGGCCGCACGACGGCTACCAGCGCGACTCGGCCATGTTCAGCATCATCGAGTCCGAATGGCCGGCGGCGAAGGCGGGGCTCGAGGCGATGCTGAACCGGTAGGGCGGCTTGTCCCCAAGCCGCCGCGGCGCGTTGGGACTACGCGCTCTGCCGCCGCGCCACCCAGAATGTGCAGTTGTCGGAGAAATTGCGGACCTTCGGCGTCTCGCTGGCGAGTTCGTTGCGCGTGGCGCTCTCCACGTAGGTCCAGCCGGTCGCGGCGAGATCCGCGAGCACTTCGGGCCGGTCCGGCAGATGCATGAAGGTGTTGCCGTTGTCGTCGGTGAAATAGCGGTCGCCGAACTCGACGAGGCGCGGGTTCTGCTCGCCCCGGGCCCAGAGTGCGGCCTCCTTCGCCCATTCCTTGGTGTCCTTCGGGTCGTCGCGGTCGTGCGTGGTGAAGAGGAAAACGCCGCCGGGTTTGCACAGCCGATGCAGGCCGCGCAGCGCCGCCCGGCGGTTCTCGCGTCCCGGGATCTGCATCAGACCGTTGAACAGGAAGAGCACGCCGTCGAAGGACATGTCACTTAATAGGTGACATTCCGCCAGGCGCGTGGCGTCGGCCTGCAGGAAGGTGAGGCCGGTGATGCCCTGCTCCTGGGCGAGGTTGCGGGCCTGCTCGACCAGTTCGGAGGCGAAGTCGAAGCCCATGATGTGGCGGTAGCCCTGGTGCCAGAGGCCGACCGCCACGCGGCCGGCGCCGCAGCCGGCCTCGAGCAGGCGGGCGTTCCGGTCGGGCAGGTGCCTGGTGATCATCGCCAGCTCCGACTTCCACAGGCCGACAAAGTGCGCCGCCCGCGTGTAGTGCAGGACGGTGTTGATCGCGTTGAAGTCGGCGCGGACGGTGGCGCCGTCGATTTTGGTGATGGGGGACTCGTTCACGATTTCGTGGTAGGGCGGGTTATCCTTAACCCGCCGGGGGGGGGACGGCGCGTTAGGGATAACGCGCCCTACCTCTTTCGCCAGGTCGCGATGAACATGCCGTTCGCGTTCAGGTCCTGCGGCCAGAGGGTCTGCACGGAACCGGCGTCAAACTCCGGGTGTGCCGCGGTGAAGGCGGCGGCCACCGCGGTCGTCTCGGCGCGGGTGAGCGTGCAAACGGCATAGACGAGGCGTCCGCCGGGCTTGAGCGCGCCGGCGGCGTGGTTGAGCAGGCGGATCTGCACGGCGGCGAGTTCCGCGACATCCTTGGGCGTGGTGGTCCAGCGGGCGTGGGGGTTGCGCTGCCAGGTGCCGACGCCGCTGCACGGGGCGTCGAGGAGCACGCCGTCGAATTTCGTCGGCGTGGGCAGCGCGGCGCCGCCGTCCCAAGGCGCGGCGCGGAAGTTGAAGGCCTTGGCGCGAGCGGCGCGCTCCTTGAGCTTGGCGAGGCGGCGCTCGGAGCGGTCGCTGGCCCAGATGAGGCCCTTGTTCTGCATCAGGCCGGAGAGATGCATCGTCTTGCCGCCTTCGCCGGCGCAGGCGTCCCACCACGTCTCGCCGGCCTTGGGCGCGCAGGCGAGGCCGACCAGCTGAGAGGCGAGATCCTGTATCTCGAATTCGCCGCCCTGGAATTCGGGTGTGCGGTAGAGGTCCTTGATCCCGGTGTATTGAAAGGCGTCGGGTGAGTGCGGGGTGGGGACGCAGTTGCCCAGTCGCTTGGCCACTGATTCCGCTGAGCCTTGCTTGGCGCGGATCCACAGGGCCGGTTCGCGCTGCCATTGGCGGAGCATGTCCACCGGCACGGCGTCCATCTCGGCCTTCAGCCAGTCCGGCACGGCGCGGGCGGCGAGGGCCTCGGGCTTGATGGAGGCGGGGTTTTTGGCGAAACGGGCCTGCAATTCCAGCGCGGCGGCGAGCTGTTTCTGGAGTGAATCCTTCGGCGCGAGCCAGCGCCACCAGCGGAAGTGGGTGAAGACGGCCTGGCTGATGCCGCGGCGCTCGGCGGGCGCGGTGAAGTGCCGCGACTGCGTGAGCGACTCGCGCAGCGCCTGGTCGGCGGGCGTGCCGGCCTGCACCAGCTTCAGGATGCGGGCGGCGTGGTTGAGGATCGCGGATTCAGCCATGTTAGAAGCGTGTCATCCTGAACGGAGTGAAGGATCCAGAATGATATGCGCCAGCGTGCGTGCTGCTGGATTCTTCGCTGCGCTCAGAATGACAAACCCGGGGCATCAGAATTTCTTCCCCCATTTGCGCACTTCCTTCAGCTCGGGGCGGCGGGCCTCGGCGAGGAGGCCGGCGACGGCGGGATGCGCGCGCAGTTCCTGGAAGGCGGCCGGGGCCACGCGCCAGTTGAGGCTGGCCGGGGCCTCGGCGATGGGCGCCGCGCGATTCTCGAACACAAAGGCGAGTTCGACCCGGGTGTCGCCGCTGGCGCTGTTGATGGTAGAGCGCAGTTTTTGGAGAAAGTCGGGGAGTTCCGGGTGCGCGGGTGACAGCACCCAGGTGACTTTCCGGATGTTGTTCTGCACGTAGGCATCGAGCGGGTAGAGCTCCTTCACGTTCAGCCGCGCGCCGTCGTTGCCCTTCATCACGGTGCCGAGGACGACCACGGGCTGGTTCTCGCCGAGGGTCTTGCTGTAGGTCTCGTAGGCGTCGGCATACATGTTGACCGAGATCGTGGCGCGCTTGCTCGCGAGATTGAAGAAGGCCCAGGGGCGGTTGTCCTTTTTCGAGAGCTTCTTGTTGATGCCGCTCATGATGCCGGCGAGGCGGAACTCCATGCGGTCGCCCTCGAGCAGCACCGACTCCTCGGTGTGCGTGCACAGCGCCTCGGCGAGGCCGGTGTAGGCGTTGAGCGGGTGGCCGGAGACATAGAAGCCGAGGAGTTCCTTCTCGAACTGCAGACGCTCGGCGGAGGTGAAGTCGTTTGCGGTGGTCGTGTGCTGAGTGCTGCCGTTGCGGGGTGCGGGCACCCCGCCCACACCATTTTTTTTCGGCGGCTCCTCGGCGAGAGCGTCGAGGAACGAGTGCTGGCCGGCGGCCTTGTCGCGGGCGTGGGCTGCCGCGCCAGCGATGGCGCTGTCGATGCTGTCGAAGAGCTGCTTGCGCGGCGCACCGCTGAAGTCGAAGGCACCCGTCTTCACGAGGTGCTCGAGCACGCGTTTGTTGAGGGCGCGGGCGTCGACGCGCGAAGTAAAGTCGGCGAAGTCCTTGAACGGCCCGTTGGCCTCGCGCTCCTCGAGGATCTTCTGCGCGGCCTGCTCGCCGACGCCCTTGATGCCGGCCAAACCGAAGCGGATGGCGTTGAATGTAGGGGCGTCGCTTGACGACGCCCGGGCGCCGTCAAGCGGCGCCCCTACAGGGGTGAAGTTAGTGCGCGACTCGTTGACGTCCGGGCCGAGGACCTTGAGGCCCATGGCCTCGCACTCGGCGACGAAGTGGGCGACCTTTTCCGAGTTGCCGAGCTCGGAGGTGAGCATGGCCGCCATGAACTGCACCGGGTGGTTCGCCTTGAGGTAGCCGGTCTGGTAGCTGAGGACGGCGTAGGCGGCGGAGTGGGATTTGTTGAAGCCGTAGCCGGCGAACTTGTTGAGGATGTCGAAGATCGAGTTGGCCGTCTTGGCGTCGATCTTGTTCACCTTGGCGGCGCCCTCGACGAACTTGGCGCGCTCCTTCGCCATCGCCTCGGCGTCCTTCTTGCCCATGGCGCGGCGCAGCATGTCGGCGCCGCCGAGGGTGTAGCCGGCGATGATCTTGGCGGCCTCCATGACCTGCTCTTGGTAAACCATGACGCCGTAGGTCTCGCGGCAGACCTCCTCGAGGAGCTTGTGCGGGTAGGTGACGGTGCTGGGCTCCTTCTTGCCGCGCACGTAGTCGGGAATCCACTCCATCGGGCCCGGGCGGTAGAGGGCGATGAGGGCGACGATCTCGTCGATCGAGGACAGGCCGATCTGGCGGCAGAGCGCCTGCATGCCGCCGGATTCCAGCTGGAACACGCCGGTGGTGCGGCCGGAGTTGAGCAGGGCGTAGGTCTTTGCGTCCTCGAAACCGACGGCCTCGATATCGAACTTCGGGTCGGCGGTGCGGCGGACGTTGTCCACGGCGTCGGCGATGACGGTGAGCGTCTTGAGGCCGAGGAAGTCCATCTTCAGCAGGCCGAGCTTGCCCACGGCGTTCATATCATACTGCACCGTGATGTCGCCCTCCTGCAGGGTGAGCGGGACGAACTCCTCGAGCGGCCGGTCGGTGATGATGATGCCGGCGGCGTGCTTGCCGGTGTTGCGCACCATGCCCTCGAGCACGAGGCCCTGGTCCATGATTTTCCGCGCGACGGGGTTCTTCTCGTATTCGTTCCGCAGCTCGGCGGACTTGTCGATGGCGGCCTGGAGCTCGATGTTGAGCTCGTCGGGGATCATCTTGGCCAGGCGGTCGGCCTCGACATAGGGCAGGTCGTGGACGCGCGAGACGTCGCGAATGACCGCCTTGGCGCCGAGGGTGCCGTAGGTGATGATGTTGGCGACGCACTCGTTGCCGTATTTCTGGCGGACGTAGTCGATGACCTCGCCGCGGCGGCGCATGCAGAAGTCGATGTCGAAGTCGGGCGGCGACACGCGCTCGGGATTCAGGAATCGCTCGAAGAGCAGCTTGAAGCGGAGCGGGTCGAGGTTGGTGATGCCGAGGACGTAGGCGACGAGGCAGCCGGCGCCCGAGCCGCGGCCCGGGCCGACGGGGATGCCGTGCTCCCGGGCCCAGTGGATGAAGTCCCAGACGACGAGGAAGTAGTCCACGAAGCCGGTCTTCGCGATGATGGATATCTCGTAGTCGAGGCGCTCGCAGAGGATTTTCGCCTGCTCCTGGTCCGGCGCCTTCTCCGGCTTCGCGTAGTCCACGCCGTAGCGCGACTGGAGGCCGGCGAGGCAGAGCTCCTTGAGGTAGCCGGTGCGGTCGGTCTTTACCTCAGGCGGCAGCGGATATTTCGGGTAGCGCTCGGAGCCCTTGGGGAAGGGGATGGAGAGGTCGCACATCTCGGCCACGAGCCGGGTGTTGGTGACGGACTCGGGCACCTCGGCGAAGGTGCGGGCCATCTCCTCGCGCGACTTGAGGAAGAACTGCGTGCCGGAGAACTTCATCCGGTTATCGTCGGCGATCTTCGAGCCGGTCTGGATGCAGAGCAGGGTGTCGTGCGGGCCGGCGTCGGCGGCGTTGACGTAGTGGACGTCGTTCGAGGCGATGACCTTCAGGCCGAATTCCTCGCCGAGCTTGAGGAGGCCGGGGATGATCTTGCGCTGTTCGGGGATGCCGTGGTCCTGGATCTCGACGAAATAATTCTCGCGGCCGAAGATCTCGACGAAGCGGCCGCAGGCCTGGCGGGCCTCGGCGTAGTTGTCGTTGAGCAGGTGCTGGGGGACGAGCGAGGCGAGGCAGCCGGTGAAGCCGATGAGGCCCTTGGCGTGTTTGGCGAGGGTCTCGAGGTCGGTGCGCGGCTTGTAATAAAAGCCCTTGAGGTGGGCGTCCGACACCATCTTGAGCAGGTTCTGGTAGCCGGTGAGGTCGCGGCACATCAGGCCGAGGTGGAAGATGCTCTTGCCCTCGTCGGAGCGGCCGGTGCGGTCGAGCCGGGAGCCGGGGGCGAGGTAAAGTTCGCAGCCGACGAGGGGCTTGATGGCCTTCGCCCTGGCCTGGTTGTAGAACTCGATCGCGCCGTAGAGATTGCCGTGGTCGGTGAGGGCCAGGGACTTCATGCCGAGCGCGCTGGCGCGGTCCAGCAGGCGGTCGATGCGGCAGGCCCCGTCGAGCAGGCTGTAGTCGCTGTGGACGTGGAGATGGACGAAATCTGAGTCGGGCGACGCCAAGGTTCGTGTATGGGAAGCCCTCGGGGACGGCACGCGCAAGTCCTAAACTGGCATGGGGTAGGGCAAATCCTCCCGCCGTCGCCCAGGCTATGGCGGACAGGGCGGATGAACGCTTGAAAATATGGGTTGACGGTGGCCGGAGCGGCTGGCTTCGTGCTCGTTTTCGTCAACACCAACCTGTCCATTTCCCATGTCTATTGAGATCAAGATGCGCAAGAACGAGCCGATCGACCGTGCGCTGCGCCGCATGAAGAAGAAGCTCGAGCGCGAGAACATCATCAAGGATGTCCGCATGAAGCGTTACGCCGAGAAGCCCTCCGAGCGCAAGCGCCGCAAGAACAAGGTCATGGCCTTCACCGCCATGCTGCGCCGCCGTTACGCCGAGTAAGCCTTAGATTCGCCTTTTTCTTTATGACCGGCCGGACGTCGCAGGATGTCCGGCCGGTTCATTTGCGGGGTGGGCGTTTGAAGGTGGAACCCGGCCTCCGGCCGGGTTCCGCCGCAAGGCACGCGCTTGATTTCGACTCCGTCACCTGTCCTAGTGCAATTCTCCCGCATGAAGCCGATCATCGCCCTCTCCAGTTGCTGGTGTTCGCACCGCCATCAGGACGGCTACGTGATGCTCAAGGAGATGGCGGCCCTGGGCTTCGACCATGTCGAGCTGAGCCACGGCATCCGGATCACGCTGGTGCCGGGCATCCTCAAGGCGGTCGAGGAGGGGGTCGTCAAGGTCGCCTCCTGCCACAACTTCTGCCCGCTGCCCACCGGCGTCACGCACGCCGCGCCCAACCTTTACACCTGTTCCTCGGCCGACGCCCGCGAGCGCGACCAATGGATGCGCCACAGCAAGCGCACCATCGACTTCGCCCACCAGGTGAAGGCCCGCAAGGTCGTCCTGCACCTC
>Ga0268298_10003608_pt1 | contig 15656 bp, 10 predicted proteins | sample WWTPWeurt_MetaG_FD_194462 | JGI IMG/M metagenome (GOLD analysis project Ga0268298, IMG submission 194462) | Activated sludge microbial communities from WWTP in Nijmegen, Gelderland, Netherland - WWTP Weurt | ecosystem: Engineered > WWTP > Aerobic digester > Activated sludge | place... | reverse complement strand
GCCATGGAGACTTTCAGCCCCTGCCCGCCCTCGGTCAGGACAATTCGCCCCAAGCGATGATCCGGGGCGAGCCAAGCCGCCCACATCGGCGGGCCACGCCTGGCCGAATCACCCGGGTTGTCCGTATCGACCAGCTCCCTTCCCTCCTCATCGATAAGCAACAGGCGAGAATAAATGGGTATGGCGGCAATATGCTTGCGGGCGATCAAGTCGTCAAAGCGGTGGCGAATCGGGGGAAGGCTTTGTTTGAGGCCATATTCCTCGCTCATGCCCAGAGCCCGGTTTTCATAGAAGACCGAGACCTCCCTCGACAGGGCCAGGTTCAGCAGGTCATCCCGCCGCTCGTTGAAAAAATATTCCAGAACCCCGGCCCGTCCTTCCACATCCTTGCGAATCTGGGTCATGGTGGTGAGCTGAAGATCCGTGGCGTAGCGATAATTGGTGACGAGCAGATAGGTGACGTAAAGAATAAGCGCCACGCCGCCGATGAACATGGCCGAGAGATAGGTGAAGGATTGGTTCCCGGCACCCTTCTTCACTGAAGCATCCATTGAATATTCATTCTCTCAATCACCCCCTGGATTCCTTGGGATCCTTTTCCTTCCCATAGAGCCGTGCTTCCTGTTCTAGTTGCTGGCAAGAAACTCCGGAAAGTAGCCGGATACGAAGGGATAATATTTGGTCACCAGGTGTTGGAAACGACCATCCGCCCGCCGCTGGGCGAGAAAGGCATTGAAGGCCTCCCTCAGCCGGCCAGAGTCGGGACGAAAGGCGGGGGCCATCGACTGCGCCTCGCTCACCGGGCCGATGATCTTGATCTGGCCAGGCCATTTTTGCAGCGCCACCAAGGCATCCGGGACATCCAGCAGGGTAAACTCCGACTCCTTGTTGATCACCGCCGGCGCCAGTTCGTTGAGGGTACCACGGAACAAAGAGATACGTGCCCCGGTGGCCTCCATGTTGTAGAGCGCGGGATCCAGACAGGTATCCAGCTTTCCCAGGAGACTGCGCGCGGAGAGCACGGATTTGGTGGCGAGGATGTCCTGCTCCAGCAGGCCGCTGGGCTTGATGGGAGAAACTTGGGCATCCGCCCGGGAAACCAACCATACCTGGGTAGGGAAAGATGGGTTCCCAAAGGCCACGACCTTTTCCCGCCAGGGGATGATAGTCATGCCGGTGGCGATCACGTCGCCACGGATAGGCACCTCCCCCCCGATCTCGACCTCGTCTCCAACCGCCTTGACCCCTTTACCGATAAGATCGCCGATGATCTGCCCCCAGTCCGTCCTGACGAACTGATAGCGCACACCGAGGTGGGCGGCGAAGTCCTGCATCAACTCCACATCCATGCCGTCCCCCGCGCCACTGATGAAATTGGCGTAGGGAACCCCCAAATGACGTAACACACCCTTGGATTTGATTTGATCGAGATCCTGGGCCAGGACCGAGTAACAGAAACCCAACAGGCTGATAACAGTGATACACCAACGTAGCCAGAACAACCCTTTAACGGCCATCATCCCTCTCCCTTAAACAATAAACCCAAATCGAGCATCCCAAGAGAAATCATTCTCATTAAGCATTATCCATCAGCACCTATACGACAAGCCTGTTTCCAACGCAGATACACTACTCCCGGCGATCACCACACCGGCCCAGTCGATTATTAAACCCCGGGATTTCAGGAAAATACCCTAAGGCGATTTCTGTCAAAAGAAATACCGGCCTGCTGGTCTGTTCGTCCGCCTTCGGCGTTACGCCAGCCGTTACAGAGCTCGCTCTGCGCCGGCTGGCGCGCCTGGAAGGCGAACGAACCGCCGGCGCATTCTGGTATTTCTTTTTCCGGCAATCGCCTAACGCACGCTACTAGAGTCGTCATGCATCAACGCCTCATCCGGCCCGGAGAAGGTTTCCTCAGATCAGCAGGGCGTCGATCTCCCGCTTGACCCGTTGGTACTCGGCTACCAGCCGCTTGAATGGCTCCACGGCCCCCTCGACGGTGCCGCTTCGACCCAGTATCTCCAGTTCCTTGGCCATGGCGGACAAGGTCAGCGCCCCCAGATTGGCGCTGCCGGACTTCAAGGAATGGGCGGCCAAGCCCATAGTATCGGCCTTCTTGCTGAGAATGGCGTCCCGTATCTCCATCAAGCGCTTGGGACTCTCCGATAGATACGACTGTAACAACTCATTGAAGCCGTCTTCGAGCAGTTCACGCAATTCCCCGAGAACGATCGGATCCAGGGCCGGGCTTTCGCCTCCCGAGGAGTGGGATGGCTGTGGCATGGGTTGAGGCTCCTTCGGGCTACTGTCGGTGGCCGGCAGCCATTTTGCCAACATGGCCGCCAGATCGGGGCGAGTAAAGGGTTTATCCAGGAAATCATCCATCCCAACTTGCTGGCTGAGATCTCGATCACCTGGATGGGTGCTGGCCGTCATAGCGATGATGGGTATCCGGCGTTCCGACGCCGATTGCCGTTCCTGTTGACGGATGGCGCGGGTGGCCTCGTAACCGTCCATCTCGGGTAATTGGCAATCCATCAAAATCAGATCGTAGCCTCCTTCGCGCGAGGCTATCACGGCTTGCCGACCATTATCCACCATATCGGCCTGGATACCGAGTTTGCGCAGGTTGGCCATGGCCACTTTCTGATTGACCTGGTTGTCTTCGACCAGAAGAATCTTATGTCCGGAGAAAGTGGGCGCAGGGGTTGCGGACTTATTCTGCTCCTCCCGCCCCCGCCGCGAGCCCGTTATCTCCAGCCAACGATCAATCATCTCCTTGAGTTGGGCCTGTTTGACCGGCTTGGACAGATAATCATCCATGCCCGATTCCAGGCAGCGTTCCCTGTCACCCTGCATGGCATTGGCCGTCAGGGCTAAAATTGGGAGCCGCCCCTTGTGCCCGCCCTCTTCCCGTTGTCGGATCAACCGGGTCGCCTCGAAACCGTCCATCCCTGGCATCTGGCAATCCATGAGGATGACATCGAAACCCCGCTTATCGACCGCCTCCAGGGCCTGAAAACCATTTTCCGCCACGTCCACCTGGTAGCCCGACTTGAGCAACATCTGTCTGGCCACCTTCTGATTGACCAGATTGTCTTCCACCAGCAAAACCAGGGCTCCGGTGGGGGGAGAAGCCGGTTCAGTAGCATTGACGGCGGACGGCGTTGGTGGCTGAGACTGGATCGCCGTCTGGCGGATGGGGATCGCATCAGGAAGAGGCTTGGGTACAGAGGCTTGTGAAGGAGGGAGAACGCTATCGAGACTCAGCGTCTCTTCAGCGACAGCCGCCGCGGGTTGGCCCTGGGAAGTAACTGATTTGGAGGACCAGGGTTTTTCAGTAGGCAGTACCAAGCCTTCTTCTTCATGAGCCCCCTCCCCCTCGCCAGGTTTTCTGGTTTCCCTGGCAAGCTGGCACAAGAGATCGAACAGGGTATCGAGCTGCACCGGCATGGAAATAAAGCCATCGATCTCGGCTGTTTCGTCAGCGACACTCGCCAGTTCCGGATCGCCTACCAGGATCACTGCCGGCTCGATCGGCAACATCTCCGCCTTCACCCGTCTGGCGAAATCAGCTGGATCCAGACCGGGGCGCCCTCCTTGGATGATCACCACGTCGTAACACCAAGTGATACCGATGCGTGCCCCTTCACGGAGTTTATCGATCGCCTCGAGCAGAAAGATGGCCTGATTCTGGCTGGCCCGCCAGTGGGACAATTCCTGCTCCAGGGTATGGCGCAACACGGGGGTATGCACCACCAGCAATATCCGGGAACCCAGGAGGTCGCTCCGGGCGGAATGCTTGGTGTCATGTCGTTTGCTCAGACGGACGGTGAACCAGAAAGTGCTCCCCTGTCCCGGGGTGCTGGTTACCCCGATCTGACCTCCCATCAGTTCCACCAAGCGCTTGGCGATGGAAAGCCCCAATCCCGATCCACCGAATCGCCTCGCCATGGAGCCATCGGCCTGGGTAAAGGGACGAAACAAACGTTGCTGGACATCGACAGGGATCCCGATGCCGCTATCCTCGACCTCGAAGCGGAGCAGATAATCCGTCCGGCTCTGCCGGACCAAGCTCCCTCGCACCTGGATGCGACCCTTCTGGGTGAATTTCTCCGCATTGTTCACCAGGTTGCTCAGCACCTGGCGTAGCCGGGTGGGATCCCCCCGCATCACCACGGGCAGATCCGTCGCCAGGCTATAACTGACCTGAACTCCCTTGGTACGCGCCCTCCTGCCGACGAGGTTGGTCACATCGGCCACGGTCTTGACCAGATCGAACTCGATATTCTCCAGTTGCATCTGCCCGCTTTCGATCTTGGAGAAGTCGAGGACATTGTTGATGATCTTGATCAGGGTTTCGGCGGAACTATGGGCCGTGACGACCAATTCCCGCTGTTCCTCCCCCATCTCCATGTCCTCCAGCAACTCCAGGGTGCCCAGGACCCCGTTCATCGGGGTACGGATCTCGTGGCTCACGGTGGCGAGAAACTCACCTTTGGCCGAGCTCGCCTGCTCCGCTTCCTCCTTGGCCTTCTGCAAGTCCTGTTCCATCCGGAGGCGTTCGCCGATCTCGGCCTTCAACCCTTCGTTCAATTGCTCGCTCCGTTCCTTGGCCTGGGTGAGAAAGGTCACCAAGCTGGTGTTTTCGAGGCGCAGACTGAGGGCGTTCAAGATCGTGCTGCGGATCCGCCAGGCCGAGGCGACCATGGTCAGGAGAAATACCAAGGCGGCGAGTCCCATGGCCCATTGGACATGGACGCCATAGAGAAAGAAGCTGAGGATCAGCGGGACTAGGCTCAACAACACGAACACCAGCAGGGAGGTCATCATGGGGGTCAGCACCGGCACGGCGCCGGCCACCACCCCGCCAATCATGAAGGCGAGAAAGGCCTGATGGGGAATGGAGTCATGGGGAAAAAGGACCAGGGAGACATATCCCCAACCGAAGCCGGCAAAGGCCGCCCCCAGGATATGCCAAGTCCGCCAGAGACTGACCCGCTCCCGGGCCCGAACATCCTTCAGATAGGAGTGGTACATCAGGAAGCGCATCAGGGTGACCAGCACCATGTACGTCAGCCAGATCCAGACTTCGGTTGGCGGCATCACATTGGCCAACACGAAACCCAGGATCAGCGCCACCAGCAGGCTCCCCACCAGCCCGGTCGGCGACTGTTCATAGACCAGGCGGACGGTCTCGTGTTCCAGCTCCTGGGTATGGATTGGGGTGGATTCCATCAACACGGCTTGAGAACGGGGCTCTGGTTCCAATTCCTGTACCTGCTTCATCAAGAAGTGTGGGGTTAGGCGATTGGCGGACAAGATATACCAGAATACGCTGGATGTTGGTTCGCCTTCCAAGTGTCACACCGAAGGCAGGCGAACAGACCAGCAGGCGAGGTATATTTTTTGATAGAAATCGCCTTATCTCCGTAGCCGTTCCCGTTTTCCTCCATTCTGGGGTGAAAAACCGGCGAGCGGCGCTTCCAACATCCAGCGGCCCCCTCTGTTGTATTCCTGAAAGCCTCCTCGAAGTCGGCGCTTCAGGGAGAGTTTCCAAGACGGCCGCATGAAGATATCAGTATGAACTATTCTTCTTTTTTCTTCGATCAGGCCTTGGCGTGGGCCAATCGCCTCGGGCTGGACCGGCGTTGGGGTGCTTCCCGCACCCTACCCAGCTTTATGAGCCGCGGGGATCAGCGCGAGATCCGGGCCTCGACCCTGAAGAGGCCACATTTGTTCTCAAGAAAAGAACAATATTTCATTTTTCGAGCACATTGTTCTCTTGGTCAGAACGAATATCCAGCTCAAACACCCCCGCCCCAAGACCGTTTCAGGCTTCGACAACCCACGGCCAGTTCCCTGGCTCACAACACCGCATGCTCGGCGGACGCCAGACCCAGGGACTCCTGGGGTGCCTGGATGAAGTCCCCCTGTAGATAGTCGGCGCCGGCGGTCCAGAACTGCGCCACCTGACGGGCGTTCTCGATGTCCACCACGATGACCTGCCGATTCCTGGCATGAACCCTGGTGATCAGGGCGTTCAGCTTGTCCTGGGGCAGTTTGATCAGCGTCTCCGCCAGTTGGACGTAATGCACCGGCAGTGTTTCCAGAAGGTTGAAGGAGAGGGGATCCTCGCCGAAACCCGACAAGGAGATCCGACATCCCAGTTCCTGCAAGCGCCTGAAGACGAAGGTCGATGATTGGAGACGACGGGCGACCTCTTGCAGGGAAAAGGCGGGGATACAACGGCCGAGACCCAGTCGACGTTGTTGCAACCCTTCCTTCAGGGTCGTTACCCAATTGTCCTGGGTCAGGGCCGCGGACGAGAGATTGATCAGCAGATTTACCTGTCGATGGCGCACGGCCTCTTGTTGCAGACTGTCCAGGGCGCGGCCGATGACAAAGTCGTCCAACTCGGCGCCGAGACCCTCCTGCGCGGCCAGGGTCAGCAGCTTGGCCGTGGAAAGATGGACGCCCTCGTCATTCTCCAATCTCAGGTACTGTTGGCAGAGGTCTCCCTGACCACCCCGCAGGGATACGAGTTGCTGGTAGAGCACCCCAACGCGGCTTTGCTTCAGCGCCCGTTGTAGAAGGAAACGCCATTTACCGTCGCCGGCTTGAGTGGGCGCGGCGGCGACGTATTCCTTGACCCGCCCGCCGCCTTCGGCCTGGGCCTGGGCACAGACCTTCTGGGCGCGAAACAGCAGCACCGAGATATCGGGGACGTCATAGTCGATCATGGCGATACCGACACTCAGCGTCACCTTCAACGCCGCGCCAGCGATGGTGTAGACCTGGGCGGTGAGACGCTCGAGGAGTTGGTCGGCGGTCAGGCTGACCTCTTTCTTGTGCTCCCGCCGCAGCCAGAGGACGAAACTGTAATCGCCGAAGCGGGCCGTGATGTCGGTGGGCTTGGCGACGGCACAGATGTTGGGGGCGAGCTGGGCCAGCAGACTGTCCAGGCCGCCGATGCCCACCTGCTCCTGTAGGCGTTGCGGCGCATCGAGTTCGAGGAAAAGGACGGCGGAGGCCGGGGGCAATTCGTTCCGGGCCGTCATCGCCTTCCCCACCACGGTGAGGAAATGTTGCCGGTTGAACAACTTGGTGAGGGAATCATGGGTAGCCGCGGTGCCGATACGCTTCTCCAGGGATTGGGTGCGCTCGATCCGGTGTTTGACGACCTCGATCAGGTGGTTGGGGCGTACCGGTTTGGCCAGGAAGTCATCGCCGCCGAAACTCAAGGCACTCATCTGCTTTTCCGTATCCTGCTCGCCGGAGAGAAAGACGATAGGCACCCCGGCGAACTCGTTGTGTTCGCGGATAATGGTGGTCAGCTCGGTGCCGCTGGCATCCGGCATGTAGAGATCCATGAGGATCAGATCGGGTTTGAATCCTTCCAAGGCCTCCAGCACGGCCAGGGGTTGGGTGACGAGCTGGACCTCCATGCCGGCCTTACCGAGGACCTTGGCGGCGAACTGGGCCTGCCAAGGATCGTCGTCCACCACCAATACCCGCGCCGCTTCGCTGTAGGATTTACAGACCAGTTGACGCATCTTCTGGGCGATCTCCTGGGGATCGCTGGGGGCGACGAAAAAGGCACTGGCTCCGGCCCGCATGGCCTGCAAACGCAGTGAGATGTCCTTGGAATGGCCGATGACGATAAAGGGTGGACAATCCTTGAGTTGGGCTTTGATAGCCTCGATGAGCTTGGTCAGGTTCCCGGCTTCGGCGCTTGGTCCCAGCATTTCCAGGATCATGCCGGACGGCGGAGCGGTTTTGATATTCGCCAGCATCTCGCCGGCATCGGCAAAGCCGACCACGCGGACTTCTTCCTGATTGCAGAGGCTCATGAGCGCCTGCTTTAACCTGAGGTCGGTGCCGAGGAAATACACACCGGGTCGGCTGACGACTTTGGTCTCGGGGCTGGGCGGGAGCGAAACCGGGGCCGCAGCCGGCGCGGGTGGGACCGGGGTCGGGGGTGGTGCCGCTTCACCCGAGTATTTGCCGACCACGGACTCCAGGGCCTGGATCAAATGGGTCGCGCCGGAGAGTTGTTTGGCGGACGGGGTGGTCTCGGCATCCACCAGGGAGCTCAAATAGACCTCCAGCGACAAGGCACTCTCGCTGACCTGAAGCAAGCCGTGTTCCGAGCTCATGATCGCCAGATCGGTCACGCGCTCGTAGAGTTTCTCGGCCTCGGCCAGACTCCAACCGCCCTGGATCATCCGGTGCCAGCGTTCAACGATGGTGGCCAGCCGATCCGGTAGTTCACGCTCAAAGGCTGTGGTGGACATGGGCAATTATCCTGAGAAAGTTGACCGCGCCTGAGAAAACACAGGAAAACCCTATAAAGACCAGAACTTTCCGGCTTAACCCCATTAGGATGACGGCTCGCTTCGGGCTCTTCAAGCTGTTTCCAGCAGGCGGAGGCCGCTTGGGAGGGTTACTGACTGGGGACGGTGCTGTGCAATTGGTTCATGGCGAGTTGCCACTGCCCGGAAATCAGCTCCGGGAGTCGCTCCATCGCCAGTCCGATCGCCTCCAGGATGCGTTCCCGGTCCGCGATGGAGGGGCGTGACAATACATAATCCACCACTTCTGAACGCTGGCCGGGATGACCTATGCCCAATCGCAGTCGATAAAAGTCCTGACGGCCGAGAGCGGCCATGATATCCCGCAGTCCGTTGTGGCCGGCATGGCCGCCGCCTTGCTTGAGGCGAACGACGCCGGGGGAAAGATCCAGCTCGTCGTGGGCGACCAGAATCTGTGCCGGGGCGATCTTGAAATAGGTGGCCAGGGAGGAAACGCTCTGACCACTCCGGTTCATGAAGGTGGTTGGCTTGAGCAGCCAACAGTCCTGGCCGTCGATCCTGAGACTGCCCACCGCCCCATGGAAGCGGGACTCCAGCCGCAGACTCGCGCCGTAATGCTGGGTGAGGCGATCAAGAAACCAGTAACCGGCATTATGCCGCGTCGCCTCATAGTCCTTGCCGGGATTGCCCAAGCCGACGATGAGTCGTAGACAATCAGCCTGGTTCGCCATGAAGCCTCCTCGCTTCCACCGCTGGCGGGCCGGTCAGGTCGACCGCACCGGCACCGGTGGCGTCGGTGCGGGGCGCGATGATCAGGCGGTAGTCCCCTCTTCTTCCGCCTGGCCATGACCGCCGACGGTGACGACAAGATCGTTCTCGCCGGACTCCAGTTTGGGGATGGACACCCCGGCAGGGAGCTTGAGGTCAGCCAGATGCAGGCTGTCGTTCATGTCGAGCTGGGAGATGTCGACCTGGATGAACTCCGGCAGATCCCTGGGCAGGCAGGAGATCTCGAGATCGGTAAGGTGATGGGCGACCCGGCCACCCTTCTTCACGCCCAGGGAAAGCGCCTCGCCGACGAAATGCAGGGGCACATGCAGGACCAACTCCTCGGTTTCGCTCACCCGCTGCAGATCCAGGTGCAGGATGAGGGGACGCGCGGGATGGCGTTGCAGGTCTTTCAACACCACCGGCTGCTTCTGTCCCTCCAGATCCAGGGTCAGGACATGGGAATAGAACACCTCATGTTCGAGCTGAAGCACCAGATCGATATGGTTGACAGCGATCATCTCCGGGTCCTTGTGGGCTCCATAGACGATCCCGGGCACCAGGCCCCGGCGACGCAGGCGGCGGCTCGCACCCTTCCCGGCGTCGACACGTGGCACCGCTTTGATTTCAAAATTCAGGCTCATGAACTTAGCTCCATCAGTCAGATAACAAAACCGGCTTCCCGCGACCAGGAATCCGGCAACCTTCCGGCCCGCCAAGGAGCCGGACAAAAATCCTCGGCCTTCAATCCATGAATAGCGAACTCACCGACTCCTCATTACTGATCCGCCGCATGGTCTCGGCGAGCAGCTCGGCGATGCTCAATTGACGAATCCGCTTACAACACCTGGCCTCCGATCGCAGTGGGATGGTGTTGGTGACCACCAGCTCATCCAGGACCGAATTATCGATATTCTGTACCGCGGCCCCGGAGAGCACCGCATGGGTGCAATAGGCCACCACCCGCCTGGCGCCATGGTCCTTCAAGGCCCGGGCCGCCTTGCACAGGGTGCCCGCCGTGTCCACCAGATCGTCGACGATGACGCAGGAACGATCTTCCACATCGCCGATGATGTTCATGATCTGCGCCTCGTTGGGTTTGGGACGACGCTTGTCGATGATCGCCAGGTCGGCGTCGTCGAGGCGCTTGGCCAATGCCCTGGCGCGGACGACACCGCCAACATCCGGGGAAACGACGATGAGATCCGGGTATTTCTGCCGCCAGACATCGCCCAAAAGGATGGGTGAGGCATAGACGTTGTCGACCGGGATGTCGAAAAAACCCTGGATCTGATCCGCGTGGAGATCCACGGTGAGAACGCGGTCCGCCCCGGCGGCGCCGATCATCTTCGCGGTGAGGCGGGCGGTGATGGGGACTCGGGCCGAACGCGGGCGGCGGTCCTGACGGGCATAGCCGTAGTAAGGAATGACCGCGGTGATGCGCCCGGCGGAGGCCCAGCGCATGGCGTCGATCATGACCAACAACTCCATCAGATTGTCGTTGGTGGGCGCCGAGGTCGGCTGGATGATAAAAACGTCGCGGCCGCGAACGTTTTCCTGGATCTCCGCCATCACCTCGCCATCGCTGAACTGGCCGAGGATCGCCTTACCCAGGGGCATGTTCAGGTAGGACGCAATCTCGGTCGCCAGTTCTTGGTTCGCGTTACCCGAAAAAACCATCATGGCGCTGGTGGTCAAGACCCTTGAAACCTCGATACAGCGGGAATATGGCTGGGGTGCCAGGATTCGAACCTGGGAATGCTGGGATCAAAACCCAGTGCCTTACCGCTTGGCGACACCCCAAGAAACGCTTTCGGGAACCAGAGGTCCTGGCGCCCGAATCTTGTACTCATCTGGCCGGCACGGCCTGTTCCAGGCGGCGCAACAAAGGCGACCGGCTACGTCCCCGGGCCAGGATATGGCCCCACTCGCACGGGACCTGCCGCCGGACCTCTTCGGCCGCTTCCCAAGACTCGAAGACTGCGAAGACGCAGGCCCCGGTTCCTGTCAGCCGGGCCGGGGAAAATCGCCCCAGCCAATCCAGTGCCCGGGCCACCTCAGGGTAACGCCGACGCACCAGAGGTTGGCAATCGTTGGCTTGATCCCCCGCCAGAAAGGCGGGTATTGTGCTGAGGGGGGAGTGGCGTGTCAATTCCGGATCCGCGAAGACACTGGCCGTAGACACATGACAGCCCGGGATTATCACCAAAAACCATGGCTCGCTGAGTTCCAGCGGGGTCAGGATTTCCCCAACCCCCTCGGCCCAACAGGATTGCCCGCCGACAAACACCGGGACATCCGCCCCCAACCGCAGCCCGAGCTGCCGCAAGGTCCGGGAGTCCAGACCAGTGTCCCAGAGTCTGTTGAGCGCCACCAGGGTGGTGGCGGCATCCGAACTTCCCCCTCCCAGACCACCGCCCATGGGCAGTCGTTTATCGAGATGGATATCGGCTCCAAACGAAGTGCCGCTCTGTTGCTGCAACAGGGTGGCCGCGCGCAGAACGATATCCCGTTCCTGGGGGACACCCGGGAGTTCGTAGTGGAGCCTGATTCGACCGTCGGCGCGCGCCTCGAAGCTCAATTCATCGGCATACTCAAGGAACTGGAACACCGTCTGTAACTCATGATAGCCGTCGGCCCGGCGACCGAGGATCCTTAGCATGAGGTTCAATTTGGCCGGAGCCGGCCAGGGAGTCTGGCTATCCATAGCTCTGGTTCATCGGCAGACCGAGTAGCGGATTCGCCGCTGCCATGGGTTATTGGGTTGCGCCGCGCGTGACATCGGTCTTGTAGTCCTCGCTGAGCCTGTTGCCGATTCGGCGAATCAAATCATCGTAAACGCCGTCAATGTTCCGCATGATTTCATGGTTGGCATAACGGACCAGTTGCAACCCCAGCGCGTTCAGACACCTTGTTCGCTCCAGATCGTACTCAAGTGTTACAGCATGACTGTCGCCATCGACTTCAATAATAAGTTTCAACTCAGAACAGTAGAAATCGATGATGTATTCGCCAATGGGCTTCTGGCGCAGAAATTTGTACCCGGATAGCTGTCTGGTACGCAGAACCTTATTCCAGATTGCTGATTCCGCAGGAGTTGGATCCTTGCGGTTGGCGCGAGCGAGCGCGGTAAGGTTCTTGTTGTAGGGCAGGAAGACAACCTTCTTCACGTCCATCACCTTGTTCAAACCCACCCCCCGCCCTCCCTTATCAGGGAGGGAGCTGTCTTGCCTCCCCCCTGACAAGGGGGGATCGAGGGGGGTTGACTCAGTCCGAGGCCGCGCTGGACGGACTCAGCGGTATTTTTTCATCAAGGTACGGAGATATTTGTTGTCCGGACTCTTCTCCAAGCCTTGCTGCCAGACCCGCCGCGCTTGTTTGCGCTCGCCCTGGATCCAGAGCACCTCACCCAGATGGGCCGCGATCTCGGCATCCGGAAACAGGTCATAGGCCTGCTCCAGGTAGCCCAGGGCCTCTTCGTTCCGACCCAGGCGATACAACACCCAACCCATGCTGTCCAGGATGGCGGCATTGCCGGGTTTCAATTCCAGCGCCCGCCTGATATACCCCAGGGCCTCTTCGTACCTGTCGGTCAAATCGGCCAGGGTATAACCCAGGGCGTTGAGGGCGTCCGCATGCTCGGGGTCCTGCCGCAAGACTTCCCGCAGATCGGCTTCGAGGATATCTACCCGCTTGATCTCCGCCGCGGTGAGGGCCCGGGCATAGAGCAGTTTGGCATTCTTGGGAAAGACCTCCAGAGCGTCGGCATAGACCTGCATGGCCAGATCCAGGTGGTTGACCTCACGTAGGATTTCACCCTCCACCAGGTAGAGGGTGAGGGCCTGGGTGGGGGCCTGGACCCGCAACCTTTGCAGGACATCCCGGGACGGCTGAATGTCACCCCGCCCCGCCATCAACTTGGCCAGGCGCACCTGGGCATCGAGCTGGAAGGGGCCGCGGGCGCGATGGTACCAGCGTTCGGCGATCTCGGGCTTTTTCTGTTGCTCGGCGATCTCGCCGAGGAAAAAGGCCGCCTCATCCCGGTGGCGGTTCATGTTGAATAACTTATCGAAGTGTCTTGCGGCCTCATCCAGCCGTCCCAACTGAAAGCCGAGCAGGCCGAGGGCATACTCTACCTCGGGATTCTCCGGGTCCCCCTGGAGCACGCGGGAAAACTGCTGATAGGCGGACTCCAGATCCTCGGTGTCCACCAGCAGGCGGGCATAGGCGGAGCGCAGTTCGTTATCGTTCTTCGCCAGGGCCAACCCCTCCTCCAATACCCGCCGGGCACCAGCCGGATCCCCCTGGTTCAGCAGTATCTTGCTCAACAGCACCCTGGCATTGACCCAGTCGGGACGCAGGCTGATGGCCTTTTTCGCCGCGGCGGTGGCCGTCTTGTACTGATTGGCGCCGGCGGCGACCAGGGCGGAGATGTAATGCACCTCGGGCCGGTTCGGATAGGCCGAGGTCAGGCGGTTCATGAGTTCGGTCTGTACCCGCACATCCTTGACGGCGCTGCCGACGGCGGCGATCAGGATGTATTTGGTATCGCCTTGATCGGAAAGCAGGCTGAACAATTCCCGGAGATGGATATCCGCCTGATCCACATCGCCCTGAGTGGCATAGAAAAGGGTGGCTACCTGCCGCGCCCCCACATCCTGGGGCGCCAAGCGTAGCCATGCCTCCAGGGCCTCCCGGGTACGCTGGTTATCCTTGAGGTGCAAAGCGATACGGGTGGCCTTCTGGGCGGCATAGGCATCGCCCAGGCGGGCGGCATTCATGTAATACACATAGGCGGCATCGAATTCCCCGCGCTGGGCGGCAATCTCTCCACTCAGGATGTCGAACACCTCATCGGCGACCGGCTTCGACCCATCGTCTGCAAGGGTGGAGACCCTGATCCGGTCGGGATCATCCCAGTCGCCCCCCCCGCTCTGGGGTGGCAGGAGACCACAGCCGGCATTGACCAGCAAGGCGATACAAAGAATGGCTAAACGGGGAAATCCCATGATCGATCCCGAAGTGGTGGAAAATTCAGCTGGAACCCTGTGTCATCAAGGGCGAGCCGGGTTTGTTTGGGGTTATCCCGCCAGCACCTGAGAGGAACCCGGTACCTCTGGCGCTGGGCGATACAGACAACTCGGTGGTTTCCTTCATGAAACATCGCGGAGCGGGCCTTTACCGGCCAGCGGCAAGGAATTCCCGCCGGCACCGGCCTCAGCGCACAGTATAGAGCCCTGATGGCGACAAACCCAGCCTCGGCAACCATCTTTCGCTTGTCCCTCACCACGACCAGCCCTCGGCATCAGGGTGACTTTTCTTTTTCCCGGTCGCTCAGGGGTTTGCTACGGACTTTCTGATTAGTGATAGGTGGTGAGGTAGAGAGCCTTACCACCTATCAGTCTGCTTCCCCCCTTGACAAAGGGGGGGGACGAGGGGGGGTTACAGCTTCGCCGAGGTCGATACTCTCCTGATCGCCTGTTACACCACCTCCAGGAACAGAATCCCCTCTCACCCAGGGAACGACCCAACAGCAACGGGCATTCGCCCTCGCCCGTTCCGGGCCTGGCCCGAAAGTAGCCCGTTTGCGTTCTTATTTCGAGAACAATACATCACCATACAAGGCATTGTTCTCCAATAAAGAACAGATAGCCGAACCAAAGCGCCCTGGCCCACATTGCTTACTGGGCGCCAGACTGGCCCGCTCCGCTCCGATCGAACGCCGAACGGGCCCGCCGCCAGACGCCGCCCTGGGGTTCGACCCGATAGGCCACCCAGAGCGCAAAGTCTTCGAGGCCAGAGGAACCCGTTACCGGCGCGCCCGGGCCGGCCACCACCAGGTAATCGACCCGGGAGGATCCGCCGGCTTCCGGATGCAGGCGGATCACCTCCCGCACCTCCCAATCCTGGCCAAAGCGTCCGTTCGAGTAATAAAAACCGGGCATGATGGCGTCATGACCCAGCCTGGCCGCGGCGTGCCCCTGGGTGGCCAGTTCGTAGATCTGCAGCAGATCCTGTTCGGAGACGTCGATGTAGCCATCGATATGGCTCAAGGCGTAGACCAGATCCTCATGGGCGATCGGCGGATAGGGGCTCGGCGCCCCGGACGGCGGCGACGGGACCTTGGGCGGGCGATGGAACGCCAGGGGATAACGCCGCCAGGCAAAGAGGTTATTGAAGACCACCGCCGCCGACAGGATCACCAGGACATTGAGCAACACCGGGGTGACAACAAAGCCATAGCCTAGATTCTGGATCGCCTGGCCCCCGATCACCGCCGTCAAGGCCGTCGCCCCGCCCGGGGGATGCACCGCATGCAACAGTTGCATCAGGCCGATAGCCAGCCCTACCGCGAGCGGGCCCGCCAGCAGGGAACCCGGTAGCAGCTTGGCCAGGCTCACCCCCACCAGGGCGGACACCAGATGCCCGCCGAACACCGGCCAGGGCTGGGACAGGGGACCATGGGGCACGGCGAAGAGCAGAACCGCCGTCGCCCCCATGGAAGCCACCATCAAAACCGTCTCCGCTGGCGACAGGAAGGTCGAGGTCACCAGGCTGATGGCGAGGATGCCG
>Ga0268298_10003606_pt1 | contig 15665 bp, 10 predicted proteins | sample WWTPWeurt_MetaG_FD_194462 | JGI IMG/M metagenome (GOLD analysis project Ga0268298, IMG submission 194462) | Activated sludge microbial communities from WWTP in Nijmegen, Gelderland, Netherland - WWTP Weurt | ecosystem: Engineered > WWTP > Aerobic digester > Activated sludge | place... | reverse complement strand
CATCGCCATGACGATCAAGCTGATCAACCCGATCGCAATGGAGGAAGGCCTGCGCTTTGCCATCCGCGAAGGCGGCCGCACCGTAGGCGCCGGCGTCGTCGCCAAAATCATCGCGTAACGGCTACGTTTCGAAGTTACAAGAGTGCCCTGGGAGACCGGGGTGCTCTGATGTCTCTGCAGCAGGGGTATAGCTCAATTGGCAGAGCGTCGGTCTCCAAAACCGAAGGTTGGGGGTTCGACACCCTCTGCCCCTGCCATATTATTTAAAGATCGCAAAAGTCATGGCTGACAAGATCAAGTTTATGCTGGCGCTGGTGATTCTGGCTGCCGGCGTAGCTGGTTTTTACCTCCTCTCCGATCAAGCAATGATATTGCGTGTCCTCGCCGTTCTCGCGGGGGTGGCGCTGGCGGCTGCCGTGGCCTGGAAGACCGAACCGGGGCAGCGCTTCTTTACCTTCGCAAACGAATCCGTGGTCGAGGCCAAGAAAGTTGTCTGGCCGACGCGCAAGGAAACCATGCAGACCACAGGCGCCGTGTTCGCTTTCGTCATTGTCATGGCCCTGTTCCTCTATCTTACCGATAAGAGCCTCGAGTGGGTTCTATACGATCTCGTGCTGGGCTGGAAAAAATCATGAGCAAGCGCTGGTATGTAGTTCATGCGTATTCCGGCTTCGAGAAGAGCGTTGCCCGTGCCATCGAGGAGCGGATCGATCGCCTGGAAATGCGGGATAAATTCGGTCGCATCCTCGTTCCGGTTGAGGAGGTCGTCGAGATGAAGGCCGGTCAGAAGGCCATCTCGGAGCGCAAGCTCTTCCCTGGTTACGTGCTTGTTGAAATGGAGATGGACGACGATTCCTGGCACCTGATCAAGAACACGCCCAGAGTCACCGGCTTCGTCGGTGGGACAGCAACCAAGCCCACTCCGATTTCCCAGAAGGAAGTCGACAAGATCATGCAGCAGATGCTGGAAGGGGTCGAAAAGCCTCGCCCCAAGATCCTGTTCGCTGTTGGCGAGTTGGTGCGGGTCAAGGAGGGGCCGTTCGCAGATTTTCATGGTTCTGTTGAAGACCTGAATTACGAGAAGAATCGTCTGCGCGTGTCGGTAACAATTTTCGGACGATCAACCCCGGTTGAACTCGAATTTTCACAGGTCGAAAAGGCCTGATCGGCATGCGGGCTTTAGGGGTTGGCCGGCCACCCTGAACTCGTTCGGCAAGAGGAGCGATGGTAGGTGAAAGCCGAAAGCGCGTTACCACTCATTATTTAAGGAGTAACAACCATGGCCAAGAAAATTATTGGCTACATCAAACTGCAGGTCCCGGCCGGGAAGGCAAATCCTTCCCCCCCAATTGGTCCGGCGCTCGGCCAGCGCGGGTTGAACATCATGGAATTCTGCAAGGCGTTCAATGCCCAGACTCAGGGTGTCGAGCCAGGGCTGCCAATTCCAGTGGTGATCACCGCGTTTGCCGACAAGTCATTCACTTTCGTGATGAAGACGCCACCGGCGACTATCCTGATCAAGAAAGCAGTCGGTATCAAGTCCGGATCCGCCAAGGCGCCTACGGTCAAGGTTGGCCATATTACGCGCGCTCAGGCCGAGGAGATCGCCATGGCCAAGATGCCTGATCTCACGGCGGCCAACATTGACGCGGCTGTTCGGACCATAGCCGGTACCGCCCGCTCGATGGGCATCACTGTGGAGGGCTTCTGATCATGGCAAGACTTACCAAGAGGCTGAAGGCGCTGCAGGGCAGGATCGTTCAGGAGAAGTTCTACCCTGTCAAGGAGGCTTTGGCGCTGGTCAAGGAAACGGCAACTGCCAAGTTCGACGAGTCGATTGATGTCGCGGTCAACCTCGGTGTTGATCCGCGCAAGTCGGACCAGGTGGTTCGCGGCTCCGTTGTGCTGCCTTCCGGTACCGGCAAATTGGTGCGCGTCGCGGTTTTCGCCCAAGGTGAAAAGGCCGAAACGGCAAAGGCGGCCGGTGCGGACATTGTCGGTTTCGACGATCTGGCCGCAGAGGTCAAGGCGGGCAATCTCAATTTCGACATCGTCATCGCGACGCCGGATGCCATGAAGGTGGTTGGACAACTCGGTCAGATTCTCGGTCCGCGTGGCCTGATGCCGAACCCGAAGGTTGGTACCGTGACCATGGATGTAGCGACTGCGGTCGCCAACGCCAAGGCGGGTCAGGTTCAGTACCGGACGGACAAGGGGGGTATTGTGCATTCGACGATCGGTCGTGCGTCATTTCCGGTCGAGGGTCTTCAGTCCAACTTGAAGGCCTTGATTGATGCGCTGAACAAGGCAAAGCCGGCCACCTCCAAGGGGCAGTACCTGCGCAGGATTGCGGTTTCCGCGACGATGGGCCCCGGCGTTCGTGTCGATCAGGCCTCGCTATCTGGCTAAGAGGAACTTTGGGCTGCTGGTTGCCGCCTGGGCGGCAACCAGCAGATCGTCAAAGACCGCAGGTGCCTCGCAAGAGGCTTAATCGTGAAAGCCACCTGCGCAGGCGGAGTCCCAGAACAAGATTTTCTGTTGACCGGGAACGGGCAGCATAGCTTCTGGTTCAGGTCGCCGTGGGTGCGGCGGGAATCTCTCCCGTCGTGTTATGACTTGAAAGGAGGAAGGGCCTGTGGGTCTCAATCTAAATGAAAAAAAAGCTGTCGTGGCGGAAGTGGCAGCGCAAGTAGCTGGCGCACAGACTATCGCGATTGCCGAATATCGCGGGATTGCGGTGGGGCATCTCACTGTACTGCGCAAGAAGGCACGGGAGTCCGGCGTTTATCTGCGAGTGTTGAAGAACACTCTGGTGCGTCGCGCCGTGGTTGGCACTCCGTTTGCTGGCCTGGCCGATCACTTGGTCGGTCCGTTGATCTACAGTGTCTCGGCCGACCCCGTGGCGGCAGCGAGAGTGCTCAATGACTTCGCCAAGACCAACGACAAGCTCGTGCTTAAGGCTGGTTCCTTTGCCGGCAACGTGCTCGACAAAGCCGGTGTGCAGGCGCTTGCCTCAATCCCGAGCCGCGAAGAGTTGCTCGCCAAACTGTTGGGCGTCATGCAGGCTCCGGTATCCGGCTTTGCTGTCTGCCTGACTGCACTGGCCAAACAGCGCGAAGAAGCCGCTGCTTGATCCCCGCTTTTAAGATATCAATTAGGAGTTTCTGAAATGGCAATTAGTAAAGACGACATCCTTGAAGCCGTCGGCTCTATGACTGTTATGGAGTTGAACGACCTTGTCAAGGCGTTCGAAGAGAAGTTCGGCGTTTCCGCTGCATCCTTTGCTGGGGCAGGGGCCGGCGTTGCTGCCGCTCCGGTTGTTGAAGAACAAACCGAGTTCACCGTCATGCTCAATGCTTGCGGCGAAAAGAAGGTTGAAGTCATCAAGGTGGTCCGTGCGGTTACCGGTCTCGGCCTCAAGGAAGCCAAGGATCTGGTTGATGGCGCACCGAAGGCTGTCAAGGAGAGTGTTTCCAAGGCTGAGGCGGAAGCCCTCAGGAAGCAATTGGAAGACGCGGGGGCCAAGGTCGAAGTCAAGTAATCGCTCTTGGCGGGTGGGCTGGCGGCGATTGCTGTCAGCCCTATTGTTTTTTTTGCTGAAGGTGCAAGCAAAAGACGAATTTGAAATACACCGGTCGGCAAACGCAAACGCTGCTTTTCCGCTTCCCGCCAGGGAGGAGAGGCCGTTTGCGTTTGCCTGTTTCAACAGGTTCAACGTTTGACTTAATCCTCACGGAGTTACCATGAACTACTCCTTCACCGAGAAGAAGCGAATCCGCAAGAGCTTCGCCAAGCGGGCCAGCGTGCTTGACATCCCGTTCTTGCTTGCCACACAGCTCGAGTCCTTCAGCGCCTTTCTGCAAAACGAAGTGGCACCGGAAAGACGGAAGAACGAGGGTCTGCAGGCAGCGTTCACGTCGATCTTTCCGATCGCTTCCCACTCCGGCAACGCACGACTGGAGTTCGTTAGCTACACGTTGGGCGCGCCGGCTTTCGACGTGAATGAATGTCAGCAACGCGGCCTGACCTTCGCATCATCGTTACGGGCAAGGGTCCGCCTGGTGATCATGGATCGTGAAGCTCCGGATACCGTTAAGGAGGTCAAGGAGCAGGAAGTCTACATGGGTGAGATTCCGCTCATGACCACCAATGGTTCCTTTGTCATCAACGGTACCGAGCGAGTGATCGTGTCGCAGTTGCATCGTTCGCCGGGGGTCTTCTTCGAGCACGATCGCGGCAAGACACACAGTTCCGGCAAGCTGCTTTTCTCGGCCCGGATCATACCCTATCGCGGTTCCTGGCTTGACTTCGAGTTCGACCCGAAGGATATCCTCTTTTTCCGTGTCGACCGTAGGCGGAAGATGTACGTTACGACCCTGCTCAGGGCGATCGGCATGACTACCGAAGGCATCCTTTCGGAGTTTTTCGATTTCGACACCTTCCAGTTGGTGAAGGACAAGGTTGAGTTTGCGCTGGTCCCCGATCGTCTGCGCGGTGAAGTAGCGCGTTTCGATTTCGTGGCGCCCGATGGAAAAGTTATCGTCGCCAAGGACAAGCGGATCACGGCCAAGCACATTCGCGACATTGCCGCATCGTCACTGAACCAGATAGTGGTTCCCGAGGATTTCATTCTCGGACGTGTTGTTGCCAAATCCATCATCGACCAGGAGACCGGCGAAATCATCGCCAATGCCAACGATGAGATCACCGAAGTCTTGCTCGCCAATCTGCGCAAAGCCGGCATTGAAACAGTAGAAACCTTGTACATCAACGACCTGGATCGTGGAGCGTTCATTTCCGCCACGTTGCGCCTGGACGAAACCAGTTCCCGCCAGGCGGCCCGTATTGCGATCTATCGCATGATGCGCCCCGGCGAGCCACCGACAGAAGAGGCTGTAGAGATTCTGTTCAACGGCCTGTTCTACTCTGACGACCGCTACGACCTCTCAGGTGTTGGCCGGATGAAGTTTAACCGCCGTCTCGCTCGCGCCGACGTCATTGAACACAAGGTGATGATCAGAAGTCTGGCTTCCAAGGCGGAAGCAGCGCTGAAGAACCTTGCCGAAGGTACTGGCTTTGCGCTCGGCGCGATTCAGGATCTGGTTGGTGGCTTGTCTTTCGGTCCGCGCGCCCTGTCCGAAAACCTCCAGTTGGCTGAAGCCGAGGCGCTTGCTGCCAAGGCGAAGCCGCTGGGTGCCAATGTCGAGGTCCGCGAGCAGCTGACGCTGTCCCCACGCGACATCGTGGCAGTGATCAAGATTCTCGTCGAGCTGCGTAACGGCCGCGGCGACATCGACGATATCGATCACCTTGGCAACCGCCGTGTTCGTTCGGTCGGAGAACTGGCGGAGAACCAGTTCCGCGCTGGCTTGGTTCGTGTCGAGCGGGCGGTCAAGGAACGATTGTCGCAGGCCGAATCCGACAATCTGATGCCACATGATCTGATTAATGCCAAACCGATTAGTGCTGCCATCAAGGAGTTTTTCGGGTCCAGCCAGTTGTCGCAGTTCATGGACCAGACCAACCCACTATCGGAGATCACGCACAAACGCCGTGTGTCGGCCCTCGGTCCGGGTGGTCTGACGCGCGAGCGCGCCGGCTTCGAAGTCCGCGACGTGCATCCGACCCACTATGGGCGCGTCTGCCCGATCGAAACACCAGAAGGTCCGAACATTGGCTTGATCAATTCGCTGGCCCTGTTCGCTCGCGTCAATAATTATGGCTTCATCGAAACGGCCTACCGCAAGGTGACTGGCGGTGTTGTCACCAATGACATCGAATATCTTTCTGCGATCGTGGAGGGAAACTATGTCATTGCTCAGGCCAATGCTTCACTCGATGTCCATGATCGCCTGTCCGACGATCTCGTGACCTGTCGCGAAAAGGGCGAAACCATTCTGGCCGAGCCGGCACGTGTTCAGTATATGGACGTGGCGCCGAGCCAGGTCGTCTCGGTCGCCGCGTCGCTGATCCCGTTCCTTGAGCATGATGATGCCAACCGCGCCTTGATGGGCGCCAACATGCAGCGTCAAGCGGTTCCCTGCCTGCGTCCGGAAAAGGCGCTGGTCGGTACTGGCATGGAGCGAACCGTTGCCGTTGACTCGGGTACGGCAGTCGTTGCACGGCGTGGTGGGCTGGTCGATTACGTCGATGCTGCGCGCGTTGTTGTGCGGGTCAACGACGATGAGACCGTGGCTGGTGAAGTTGGCGTCGATATTTATAATCTCGTCAAGTACACACGCTCCAATCAGAACACCAATATCAATCAGCGTCCGCTGGTCCGTGTCGGTGATCAGATTGCGCGCGGCGATGTGGTGGCCGACGGCGCTTCTACCGACAAGGGCGAGTTGGCGCTCGGCCAGAATATGCTGATCGCGTTCATGCCTTGGAATGGCTACAATTTCGAGGATTCTATTTTGATCTCCGAACGGGTCGTCGCTGAGGATCGCTATACGTCGATCCATATCGAGGAATTGACGGTTGTTGCCCGCGATACCAAGCTCGGGCCAGAGGAAATTACCCGCGATATTGCATCGCTAGGGGAGGTGCAACTGTCCCGCCTGGACGACTCCGGGATCGTGTATATCGGTGCCGCAGTTCAGGCGGCGGATGTGCTGGTCGGCAAGGTGACCCCGAAGGGTGAAACCCAGTTGACCCCGGAAGAAAAGCTCTTGCGCGCAATCTTTGGGGAAAAGGCATCCGACGTCAAGGACACCTCCCTGCGCGTTCCCTCCGGTATTGCAGGAACCGTAATCGATGTGCAGGTATTTACCCGCGAAGGCATCGAGCGCGACCGGCGGGCGCAGTCCATCATCGACGAGCATCTGCGCCACTACAAGCTGGATCTTGCAGACCAGATGCGTATTGTCGAGCGTGATGCCTTCGCCCGTGTTGGCCGTCTGCTGGTGGGCAGGAAGGCCAATGGTGGCCCCAAGAGGCTGGCCAAGGGAGCGATCGTCGATCAGGACTATCTCGACAGCATGGACCCGCATCACTGGTTCGACATCCGCCTGGCCGAGGATGACGTCGCCCTCCAGTTGGAGCAGGTGAAGGACGGTCTCGAGCAAGCCCGCAAGGACTTCGACCTCGCGTTTGAGGCCAAGCGCAAGAAGCTGACCCAAGGCGATGAATTGCCTCCTGGTGTCCAGAAGATGGTCAAGGTTTATGTAGCGGTGAAACGTCGCCTGCAGCCGGGCGACAAGATGGCAGGCCGGCATGGCAACAAGGGGGTTGTATCACGCATTCTGCCCGTTGAAGACATGCCATACATGGAAGACGGCAATCCGGTCGATATCGTCTTGAACCCGCTTGGTGTCCCCTCCCGGATGAACGTGGGACAGATCCTGGAGGTGCACCTCGGCCTTGCTGCCAAGGGACTGGGCCAAAAGATTGGCGCCATGCTGCGTGCCGATGCCAGCGCCAGGGAAGTTCGCGGATTCCTTGATCAAGTATATAACTCGAAGGGCAAACCCGAGAAGCTGGATGAGCTTGCTGATGGCGAAGTCATGGAGCTGGCCCGGAACCTTGAGGACGGCGTGCCGTTTGCAACTCCGGTGTTCGACGGCGCCAAGGAAGAGGAGATCAAGGCAATGCTAGCGCTAGCCGGCATGCCGTCGTCCGGCCAGATGACGCTGTTCGATGGTCGTACCGGCGAAGCTTTTGAACGTCAGGTGACTGTCGGCTACATGCACTTCCTGAAGCTGCACCATCTGGTGGACGACAAGATGCACGCCCGCTCGACCGGTCCTTACTCACTGGTTACGCAGCAGCCGCTCGGCGGCAAGGCGCAGTTCGGTGGTCAGCGCTTCGGGGAGATGGAAGTGTGGGCTCTGGAGGCCTATGGTGCGTCCTACGTGTTGCAGGAAATGCTGACTGTGAAGTCCGACGACGTGAATGGCCGCACCAAGGTGTACGAAAACATTGTCAAGGGTGAGCACAGGATCGACGCCGGCATGCCGGAGTCCTTCAACGTGCTGGTCAAGGAAATTCGCTCATTGGCGATCGATATCGATCTGGAACGTTACTGATTTGAGGCTGGGAGTTAAACGATGAAAGCATTGCTCGATCTATTCAAACAGGTAACGGCGGAAGAGGAGTTTGACGCAATTACCATTGGTCTCGCCTCGCCCGACAAGATCCGTTCCTGGTCCTACGGTGAGGTCAAGAAGCCGGAGACCATCAACTATCGTACCTTCAAGCCGGAGCGTGATGGCCTGTTCTGCGCCAAGATCTTCGGCCCGATCAAGGATTACGAGTGCCTGTGCGGAAAATACAAGCGACTCAAGCACCGCGGCGTCATCTGCGAGAAATGCGGTGTGGAAGTCACCTTGGCCAAGGTCCGCCGCGACCGCATGGGTCACATCGAACTGGCTTCGCCGACGGCACACATATGGTTCCTCAAGTCCCTGCCTTCCCGTCTTGGGGTGGTCCTGGACATGACGCTGCGCGACATCGAACGCGTGCTCTATTTCGAAGCCTATGTCGTGACCGACCCCGGCATGGTGAGCAATCTCCAGCGAGGCCAGTTGTTGACCGAGGATCAATACCTGGAAATGATGGAAGAGCACGGCGACGAGTTTGTGGCTTTCATGGGCGCCGAAGGTATTCGCGAATTGCTGCGCAACCTCGAACTGAACAGTGAGGTTGAGTCGCTGCGTGCCGAGCTTGCTGTCACGACTTCTGAAATCAAGAGCAAGAAGCTGGCGAAGCGCCTGAAGATACTTGAGGGTTTCCAGAAGTCCGGCATCAAGCCGGACTGGATGATTCTCGAGGTGTTGCCCGTTCTGCCGCCAGATCTGCGTCCGCTCGTGCCTCTCGATGGCGGTCGTTTCGCGACATCGGACCTGAACGATCTTTATCGTCGCGTTATCAACCGGAATAATCGGTTGAAGCGCCTCCTCGAACTGAAAGCCCCTGAAATCATCGTGCGCAACGAAAAGCGCATGCTGCAGGAATCCGTTGATTCCCTGCTCGACAACGGCCGTCGCGGCAAGGCGATGACTGGGGCCAACAAGCGTCCACTGAAGTCGCTGGCAGACATGATCAAGGGCAAGGGCGGTCGTTTCCGTCAAAACTTGCTGGGCAAGCGTGTCGACTACTCTGGCCGTTCGGTCATCGTGGTCGGTCCGCAACTGAAGCTGCATCAATGTGGTTTGCCCAAGCTGATGGCGCTCGAACTGTTCAAGCCCTTCATCTTCCACAAGCTCGAGGTGCTTGGCTACGCCACGACCATCAAGCAAGCCAAGAAGATGGTCGAAGGTCAGGAACCAGTGGTCTGGGACATCCTCGAAGATGTCATCCGCGAACATCCGGTCATGCTGAACCGCGCCCCGACACTGCACCGTCTGGGCATTCAGGCGTTTGAACCGACCCTGATCGAAGGCAAGGCGATTCAGCTGCACCCGCTGGTCTGCGCCGCCTTCAACGCCGACTTCGACGGTGACCAGATGGCTGTCCATGTTCCGCTTTCCCTTGAAGCCCAGATGGAAGCACGCACCTTGATGCTGGCCTCCAACAATGTGCTGTCACCGGCCAACGGCCAGCCGATCATCGTGCCGTCGCAGGACATCGTGCTTGGGCTTTACTATGCCACCCGCGAGAAGATCAATGGCAAGGGCGAAGGGATGTATTTCGCTGACACCAACGAAATTGAGCGCGCGATGGCCGCCAAGGAACTCGACTTGCACTCGCGGATCACCGTCCGTCTGACGCAATATGAGCCGGCTGCGGTCGACGGAGAATGGAACGAGAAAATCGTCCGCGTCGAGACGACTGCCGGTCGCGCCCTGCTCTCCAAGATTTTGCCAAAGGGCCTGCCCTTCAAGGCTATCGATCGCGCCCTGAAGAAGAAGGAAATATCCAAGCTGATCGACGAGTCCTTCCGCCGTTGCGGCCTGAAGGAGACGGTTGTCTTTGCCGACAAGCTGATGCAGAACGGCTATGCGCTAGCGACCCGTGCCGGTATTTCCTTCTGCTCGGATGACATGCGTGTTCCGGCGAGGAAGCACGAGATCATTGCCGCGGCCGAGTCCGAGGTCAAGGAGATTGAGGCCCAGTACACCAACGGTTTGGTCACCCAGGGCGAGCGCTACAACAAGGTCGTTGATATCTGGGGCCGCACCGGTGACCAGGTAGCCAAGGTCATGATGGACGAACTCGGCCACGAGGAAACCATCGATCGCCATGGAAAAAAGGTCAAGCAGGACTCGTTTAACTCGATCTTCATGATGGCCGACTCGGGGGCCCGCGGTTCCGCTGCCCAGATTCGTCAGTTGGCGGGCATGCGTGGCCTCATGGCGAAGCCGGATGGCTCGATCATCGAGACACCGATCACCACGAACTTCCGTGAGGGGCTCAATGTTCTTCAATATTTCATCTCGACCCATGGCGCGCGCAAGGGATTGGCCGATACCGCGCTGAAAACGGCCAACTCGGGTTACCTGACGCGTCGTCTGGTGGACGTGACCCAGGATCTGGTCATTACCGAAGACGATTGTGGGACCACGAACGGTTACGCCGTCAAGGCTCTGGTCGAAGGCGGTGAAGTGATCGAGCCGTTGCGCGAGCGCATCCTTGGCCGGGTAACGGGTGAAGACCTGGTCGATCAGGAAACCCAGGAAACTGTCATCTTCACCGGTACCATGCTTGACGAGGATCTAGTGGATCTGATCGACAGACTGGGGATCGATGAGGTCAGGGTTCGTACCCCGCTGACCTGCGAAACACGCTATGGGCTTTGCGCCAAGTGCTACGGACGCGATCTCGGTCGCGGCAGTATGGTCAACGCCGGCGAATCGGTTGGCGTCATTGCCGCCCAGTCGATCGGTGAGCCGGGTACCCAGCTTACGATGCGTACCTTCCACGTCGGTGGCGCGGCTTCCCGGGCGGCCGTGGCATCTCAGGTTGAAGCGAAATCAACCGGCACGGTGCGGTTCACCGCATCAGTGCGATACGTCACCAGCGCCAAGGGTGAGAAGGTGGTCATTTCCCGTTCTGGCGAGGTGCTGATTACCGATGATCATGGTCGTGAGCGCGAGCGCCATAAAGTGCCTTACGGTGCGGTCCTATCGGTCGATGATGGCAAGTCGGTGAAGGCCGGCGCCAAGCTGGCGACTTGGGATCCGCATACGCGGCCGATCGTTGCCGAGTATGCCGGTACCGTCCGTTTCGAAAACGTTGAGGAAGGCGTCACGGTTGCCAAGCAGGTCGACGATGTGACTGGCCTGTCGACCTTGGTCGTCATCGACCTCAAGCGCGGAGGCAAGGCGGCGACCAAGGGGGTTCGTCCGGTTGTCAAGTTGCTCGACGACAGCGGCGAGGAGGTGAGAGTTGCGGGCAGCAATCATCCTGTTTCGATCGCTTTTCAGGTCGGTTCCATCATCTCCGTGCTTAACGGCCAGAAGGTGGGTGTTGGCGATGCACTGGCGCGCATGCCTCAGGAGTCTGCAAAAACTCGAGACATCACCGGTGGCCTGCCCCGCGTGGCCGAGTTGTTCGAGGCGCGGACTCCAAAGGACCCGTCGATGCTGGCAGAGGTGACTGGCACGATTGGTTTCGGCAAGGATACGAAGGGCAAGCTGCGTCTGGTGATCACTGATGTCGAAGGCAAGCAGCATGAGTTCCTGATTTCAAAGGACAAGCATGTTCTGGTGCACGATGGTCAGGTGGTCAACAAGGGCGAGAAGATCGTCGAAGGCTTGCCTGATCCGCACGATATCCTGCGCTTGCAGGGTGTCGAAGAACTCGCTCGCTATATCACGGACGAGGTTCAGGACGTCTACCGCCTGCAGGGCGTGAAGATCAACGACAAGCACATCGAAGTCATTGTTCGGCAGATGCTCCGTCGAGTGACCATCGTTGAGCCGGGCGACACCCGATTCATCAAGTCGGAACAGGTCGAACGGGCAGAATTGCTGGCCGAAAATGACCGGGCTATTGCCGCGGGCAAATTACCGGCAACCTTCGAGCATATGCTGCTGGGTATCACCAAGGCTTCGCTGTCTACGGATTCGTTCATCTCCGCGGCTTCTTTCCAGGAAACCACTCGTGTCCTTACCGAGGCCGCCATCATGGGCAAGCGCGACGAACTTCGCGGTCTCAAGGAAAACGTTATCGTGGGCCGCCTCATTCCCGCGGGTACCGGACTTGCCTACCACCGTAGCCGCAAGATTCAGGCGGCAGGTGAGGATCTCGCTGGTGGACACGATGTTGAAGAGACTGGCGTTGAATCCGTATCTCTGGGGGCCGGGCAAGCGTCCTGATGTAGTTGGTTCCCCCCGGTCGCGTTGACATGGGGGGAGATCAACCTTAAAATCTTCCCCTTTTGTCGGCAGGGGCTAATCATTGTCTCTGCCTTGGATAACAATATTGCCGCTGTGCCCCGTCCTATATGGTGCGCAGCCGTTGAAGAAAGTCTTATATGCCGACTATCAACCAGTTGGTGCGCAAGCCCCGTCTCGCCGAGGTGATCAGCAGCAAGGTTCCTGCCTTGGAGCGCTGCCCTCAGAAGCGTGGAGTTTGCACCCGCGTTTACACTACCACCCCGAAGAAGCCAAACTCTGCCTTGCGCAAGGTCTGCAAGGTTCGGCTGACCAACGGCTTCGAAGTCATTTCCTATATCGGCGGTGAGGGCCACAACCTTCAGGAGCACTCCGTTGTCCTGATACGTGGCGGTCGTGTCAAGGATTTGCCTGGTGTGCGTTATCACACGGTGCGCGGCTCTCTCGATACGCAGGGTGTCAAGAATCGGAAGCAGTCTCGTTCAAAATACGGTGCCAAGCGCCAGAAGAAAGCCTGATTCTTAGTGGCTTGAGTAAGTGGCTACTCGTCTGGGTGGCCGTGAGGGCCGGGTGGGCATTGCCCTTTCCCGGCTTTTCAACTGAATAGTGATCAAGTGAGGTAAGTATGCCCCGTCGTCGTGAGGTACCCAAGCGCGACATCCTGCCGGACCCCAAGTTCGGCAATGTCGAAGTGTCAAAGTTTATCAATGCCATTATGCAGAGTGGCAAGAAATCCGTCGCCGAGCGTATCGTTTACGGCGCTTTTGACATCATTTCCGCCAAGGGCGGTAAGGACCCGTTGGAGGTCTTCCTTTCGGCGGTCGGCAACGTGAAGCCAATGGTTGAGGTCAAGTCCCGTCGCGTCGGCGGCGCCAATTATCAGGTGCCGGTTGAGGTGCGCCCGGCCCGCCGCGCCGCACTTGCCATGCGCTGGCTACGAGAATCCGCTCGCAAGCGCTCCGAGAAGTCGATGGGGCAGCGTCTTGCTGCCGAGATGATGGAGGCGGCCGAGAGTCGTGGTGGTGCGGTCAAGAAGCGTGATGAGGTGCACCGTATGGCTGAGGCTAACAAGGCTTTCTCCCACTTCCGCTTCTAACGCCTAGAAGGCGCCAGAACCAACACGCCCTTTATCGAAGGTACCTACGTGGCACGAAAAACCCCAATCGAGCGCTACCGCAACATCGGCATCAGCGCCCATATCGACGCTGGCAAGACCACAACGACAGAGCGGATCCTGTACTACACCGGTGTCAACCATAAGATCGGCGAGGTTCACGATGGCGCGGCTACCATGGATTGGATGGCGCAGGAGCAGGAGCGCGGCATCACGATTACCTCGGCGGCGACCACTTGTTTTTGGAGCGGCATGGATCGCCAGTTCCCCGAGCATCGCATCAATATCATCGACACTCCGGGGCACGTTGACTTCACCATCGAGGTGGAGCGTTCCATGCGCGTTCTGGATGGGGCCTGCATGGTTTATTGCGCGGTGGGTGGGGTGCAACCGCAATCGGAAACCGTCTGGCGCCAAGCCAACAAGTATGGCGTCCCGCGCATGGCCTTCGTCAACAAGATGGATCGCTCCGGCGCCAATTTCTTCAAAGTGGTTGAGCAGATGAAGTTGCGCCTGAAGGCGAACCCGATTCCAGTCGTCATTCCCATAGGCGCCGAGGACCGTTTCGAGGGCGTCGTTGACCTGATTCGCATGAAGGCGATCTATTGGGATGAGGCGTCTCAGGGGATGAAGTACGACGCCCGTGAGATCCCGGAAAGCCTGTTGGATGAGGCGAAGACGTGGCGCGAGCAGATGCTCGAAGCTGCCGCTGAAGCGTCGGAGGAGTTGATGGACCGCTATCTGGAAGAGGGCGACCTTTCCGAGGCGGACATTATTCTTGGCTTGCGCACGCGTACGATCGCCTGCGAAATCCAGCCGACCTTGTGCGGTACCGCATTCAAGAACAAGGGTGTGCAGAAGATGCTTGATGCCGTGATCGAGCTCATGCCGTCCCCCGTCGACATTCCGCCGGTTGCCGGGATTCTCGAGGACGAGAGTCAGGGTGAGCGACGAGCTGCCGACGACGAGGCATTCTCCGCGCTGGCCTTCAAGATCATGACTGATCCTTTTGTCGGTCAGTTGATCTTCTTTCGGGTCTATTCCGGAGTTATCAAGTCTGGTGACTCGGTCTATAACCCGGTTAAGGGTCGCAAAGAGCGTCTTGGTCGAATCTTGCAGATGCATGCAAACCAGCGCGAAGAAATCAAGGAAGTGCGCGCCGGCGATATTGCCGCGGCCGTTGGGCTCAAAGAGGCCACCACGGGCGACACCCTGTGTGACCCGGCTATGGTTATCACACTTGAGCGCATGGTCTTCCCGGAGCCGGTGATTCACGTGGCTGTCGAGCCCAAGACCAAGGCCGACCAGGAAAAGATGGGCCTGGCGCTGGGTCGTCTCGCTCAGGAAGATCCTTCCTTCCGGGTCCGCACCGACGAAGAGTCTGGCCAAACCATTATCTCCGGCATGGGTGAATTGCACCTGGAGATTCTGGTCGACCGCATGCGCCGCGAATTCAATGTCGAAGCGACTGTTGGTGCGCCGCAAGTGGCTTATCGTGAATGCATCAAGAAGGCCGTCGAGCAAGAGGGCAAGTTTGTCAAGCAATCGGGTGGTCGTGGTCAGTTCGGTCACGTCTGGCTTAAGATCGAGCCCAATGAGGCCGGCAAGGGCTACGAGTTCATCGATGCCATCAAAGGCGGTGTCGTCCCGCGCGAATTCATTCCGGCCGTTGACAAGGGTCTTCAGGATTCGATCACCAGCGGCGTCCTTGCGGGCTTTCCTGTCGTCGACATCAAGTTCACGCTCTTCGACGGCTCTTATCACGATGTCGACTCTAACGAGAACGCCTTCCGCATGGCCGCATCGATGGCCTTCAAGGATGGCATGCGCAAGGCCAGCCCAACTCTGCTTGAGCCGATGATGGCGGTAGAGGTCGAGACGCCTGAAGACTACATGGGTAATGTCATGGGCGACTTGTCGTCGCGTCGTGGCATTGTTCAGGGTTTGGAGGATCAGGTTGGGGGCATCAAGTTGATCAAGGCCGAAGTGCCCTTGTCCGAGATGTTCGGCTATTCGACTTCGCTGCGTTCGTTGTCGCAGGGGCGCGCCACCTACTCGATGGAATTCAAGCACTATACCGAGGCGCCGAAGAACGTCGCTGAGGCGATCATCAACAAGAAGTAACTGTTATTGGAGAAAACGCATCATGGCCAAGTCAAAATTTGAGCGCACGAAGCCGCACGTGAATGTAGGCACGATTGGTCACGTTGACCATGGCAAGACTACGCTGACGGCGGCGATCACCACGGTACTGTCGGCGAAGTTTGGTGGTG
>Ga0268298_10003604_pt1 | contig 15675 bp, 14 predicted proteins | sample WWTPWeurt_MetaG_FD_194462 | JGI IMG/M metagenome (GOLD analysis project Ga0268298, IMG submission 194462) | Activated sludge microbial communities from WWTP in Nijmegen, Gelderland, Netherland - WWTP Weurt | ecosystem: Engineered > WWTP > Aerobic digester > Activated sludge | place... | reverse complement strand
GTTGTCGACCTACGCGGCCAAGTACGCCGGTTACGCGATCGACAAGGGCAAACTTTCCCTCTACGTCACCTATAAGCTGGCCGATAACCAGCTGAATGCGGAAAACCGGGTTTTCCTCGATCAGCTCACTTTCGGCGACAAGGTGGAGAGTCCGGATGCCACCAGCCTGCCGGTCAAGCTGGCCGTCGCGCTGCTCAAGAACGGGCGGGGGGAAATCGACATCAATCTTCCCATTTCGGGCTCCCTGGACGATCCGCAATTCTCCCTGGGCGGCATCGTCGTCCGAGTCATCGTCAACCTCTTCGTCAAGGCGGTCACTTCGCCCTTCACGCTGATCGCTTCCTTGTTCGGCGGGGGCGAGGAACTGTCGATGGTCGATTTCGACCCGGGTCGTGCCGTGCTGACCCCGGCTGCGGTCAAGCGCCTCGAAGCCCTGGCCAAGGCCATGGCCGACCGGCCGGCGTTGAATCTCGAAGTCAGCGGAAGGGCAGATCCCGAAAGCGAGCGCGAAGGGATGAAGCGGGCCGCCCTGGACCGGGCGGTGCGTGCGGAGAAGCTGCGGGAACTGGCGCGCAAGGGCATCGAGGGAGGGTCGGCGGACAGCGTCGAACTCAAACCGGAGGAGTATCCGGAATTCCTCAAGCGCGCCTACAAGGACGCCAAATTTCCCAAACCCCGCAACCTCATCGGCATGCAGAAGGATTTGCCGGTTGAGGAAATGGAAAAGCTCATGATGGCGAACCTGCCTGCAGGGGAGGACGACATCCGCCAGCTGGCCCAGCGCCGCGCCGAAGTGGTGCAGGCTTGGCTGGTGGACCAGGGCAAGGTGCCCATGGAACGGGTATTTCTCCTGCCGCCCAAGGTGGGGAGCGACGCCAAGGCGGACCCCAAGGCCAGCCCAAGCCGGGTCGATTTTTCCCTGCGCTGACCCCGGTCAGCCGGCGGTTCCGGCGAGGGCGCGGGTGGCTGCGGCATCGAACAGCGACCGGGCTTCGGCGCGCGCCGCTTCGCCGCTGCGCAACTGGCGGTCGAGCACCAGGGGCGACACGGTCAGGGCATGATCCCAGGCCGGATTGATGAACAACGGCCAGCCGTCTGGGGTCAGGCAGGCCAAGTGGCCGCGCACCGCCTGTCCATCGGGGAGCGTGAGGTCGATCCACTCGCCCGGAGCCCACGGGGGGGAAGCGAGGAGTTGCGCGTCCGGAGTACGTCCCGGGAGATCGAGCACCTGCAGGGTCAGGCCGGCTGCGGCGCAGGTTTCCAGGGTCGGCAGTACCGCCTCGCTCGCCAGGGTCGCGGGAACGGCATACCCGACGTCGGTCGCGGTGTGGTCGGTCGATTCCGGTGTGGTTCGGATGGCCGCCGTCTGCAAGGCAAAACAGGCATCGAGGAAGGGGGCGCGTTCGGTTTGGCTGATGCCCAGTCCGTCCAAGCCTTCGCCGATGGCCCGCAGGAGGGCGGGAACGCCCTGGGCGAGACGCCGTCTCTCTTCGGGGGACTCCTTGAGGCGGACGCTCCAGATCAGGTCGTGGGCCACCTGGAGGGCTTGTCCCACCGCCGGCGAGGCTTCGCCCTCGCTGACCAGCAGTTTTTCGAGATGGAGAGCCCATTGGCCAAGCAGGAATTCGGCAATGGGGGCGGGCAGGTCGGGGCTGACCAGGCTGGCCAGTACCTCCCGGGCCTTGCGGGCTGCAGCCATCCGGCGGGTCGCGTCTTCCACGAGAGGGAGATAGGCGGCGGCAGATTGACGAGCTTGCTCGGCACGGCGCTCGATCACGCTGTCGACCTTGGCGACGGAGGATTCGAATATCGCCGGCGATCCATCGTCGTGGCCGCGCAGATAGGCCGCCATTTCGGTCAGCCGTTCGCAGACCGGGTGGTCCCCATGGGTATCCCACGGCAATCCAAAGGCGGCCGTTGCCATGCGGTCGAGCAGGCGGCGGGCGGGATGTTCGGCGCTGTCGAAGAAGCCGGGATCGGCAAGCGCTGCCTTGAGAACAGGAATCTGGAGGCCGGCGATGGCTGTCTTTACCGGCTCGGGGAGATCGGGGTCGGCGAAGATCGCTTCGAAAACCAGGGCCAGGGCGTCGATGGTCGCCGCCTCCGGGCGTTCGGGCGCGACGCCCAGGGGGCCGGCCCGCAGCGCCGCCGCGACGCTTTGCGGAGCTACCGGGCTGTCGCTCTGTTCCAGGGCCTCGAGCCGCGCGACGAGTTGATTCAGGAGTTCGACGGGTATCACGGTGGCTGCGGCGTTGGCACCGGTTGCCGCGACGTCCCCGGGAGCTGACAAGTGGGCACTGTGATGCCTGAGCAGAGCTGCCTGCAAGGCCGCTGCCGGGTTTGTCGCAACGCCTGTGCCAGAGCTAGCCGGCCGCGCCACGGGTTCCCGGGGTCTGCTGGCGGCGGAAGGCTGACCCGCGATCTGGGCCGGTTCGACTCCCTGGTTGGCCAGCAATTCGTCAATTTCCTGGTAGGCGCGGAGCAATGCCTCGGCGAGGGCCGGTTCGAGGCGTTCGAGCAGGGGCTGCCAGCGCGCCATGCCGCCGCCCTGGGCGGCCAGCATTTCACTGACGCCATGCCCGACAGATTCGGGGGCGACGGGCAGGTCGGCGGGCTCGAACTCCGCGCGCTGCAGCAGGGTGGCAAAACGCAGGTATACCCGGCGCAAGGCCGTTGCGGCCGCTTCGCCCAGGCGCCGGGAGAGATCGCCGACCGCAATCTCCAATTCGAGCTGGTCGTCGCAGACCAGGGAAATCTTCGAGGCGGTGAGGCCGTCCGCCTGCTCGAATCCGGCCCGGCGGGCGGCGACGGCTTCGTCGAAGAAACGCCCGGTGGCAAGGCAGGCCGCCTCGGCTTCGCCCATTTCCGCCGCGCCCGATTCGCGCAGGGCCTGATTCAGGCGGCGCAGAAACGAGAGGCGGCAATTCTGGACGACTTCGTAGGCATCGACGCTGGCCGGGAGTTCCGGCAGGGTTAGACGTTCGCTCACAGGCTCTCCTCCCGCTTAAGGTCGGCCATGCTCTTGTTTTTGTATGGCCGGGGGCGGAATGACAAAGAGCTTCCGCCGGTGGCCCGCATTATAGACGTCCCGTGCCGCACCTGGCAGGTTCCGTCGAGCGTATCCGTCGGGTCAGGGGAGGTCGGCGTCCTTCGGCGCATCGGCCACTCGCGGTCCGACGACGCCCAGCCGCGCTTTCAGGGAGTCGGGCTTGCCGCTGAACAGGGCGGAGTAATAGACCGAATTGCTCATCACCTTCTTCACGTAGTCGCGGGTCTCATTGAAGGGGATGGTCTCCGCGTAGATGGCGCCTTCCAGGGGCACATCGGCCCGCCATTTGCGCGCCCGTCCTGGGCCGGCGTTGTAGGCGGCGGAGGCGAGCACCGGTTGGTTGTCGAGGTTTTCGAGCACCATGCGCATGTAATTGGTTCCCAGCAGGACGTTGGTCTCGGTGTCGTTCACCCGGCTGTGGCTGTAATCCTTGAGCCCGATCTTCTTGGCCACCCAGCGGGCGGTGGCAGGCATCAGCTGCATCAGGCCCGATGCTCCGACGTTGGACTTGGCGGTGACGATGAAGCGGCTTTCCTGGCGCATCAAGCCATAGACCCAGGCGTCGTCCAGGGACTGGTTGCGGGCTGCCGGCCGGATGTGGTCGCCGAACGGGGCGAGGTAGCGCAAGCGGTAGTCGTGTTCGTTGCGGGTCTTGTCCGCCGTATTGATCGCCCGGTCGTAGATGTCGTTCTTGCGGGCGAGATCGGCGGCGGCGAGCAGTTCGCGGTCCTCCATGGCGCGCAGGGTCCAATTCCACTCCTTGACCGCTTCGGTTCGCAGGTCGAGGCGGAAAAGGGCAAGGGCCCGGCGCAGACCCGGATTGGCCAGGGCGGCTTTTTCTTCCTCCCGCGAGAGCGGCGCTGCAGGCGGTGGAGGTACGATGGATTTTCCGAGTTCCTCATCGGCCAGGTTGCCGTAGAAATTCGGTTGGCCCGCGATGCGCTGGAACAGGGCGGTGGCATCGCTGGTGCGGCCGCCGGCCTTGTGGGCTCGACCCAGCCAGTACACCCATTCGGGGTTTGCCGCGAGACGGGGAGGCATGGCCTGGATGGTGTCGTGCACCACCCCCCATTCCTGAGCCCGCAGCGCGGCTCTCACCTTCCATTGATACCCCTCGTCGGAGAGGGTGGCTTTCCCGGCCCGGGCGTACCAGGTCAGGGCCTCAGGGATGTGACGTTTGGCAGCGTTCAGTCCCACCTGGCCCCAGGCCCATTGCTTTTCCGATTCCTGCATGCGGGGCTGGAGCTTCTCCAGTTGTTCGGCCGCCACCCGGGGATCGTTGGTGGCGACCCGCTGGACGGCCAGGGCTGCCAGCTCGCGACCGGGGCGGCTGGTCGCCCAGTTGGCGGGCATCTTGACCAGATAGCCCATGGCCTGATCGATCGCCGCATCCACGTGTTTCATGTCCGGAGTCTGGGATTCGGGCAGGTAGTGCAGGGTGGACTTGGCCCAGGCGGTGCGATTGGCCTCGAACTGGCGGCGAACCCTTGCCCAGACATCGTCGGCCAGGACCTTCTTTTCCCAGATGAGCGCTTCGATCACGGGAACGCAGCCTTCGGGAGGTTCCAACAAATCAAGCCAGAGGGGCTGGGCTTCTTCCAGGGTCTTCGCGTCCTTGCGTGCGAGGCGGGCCTGCAGGACCAGGCAGGTGACCTCCTGCTCGGGATTGCGCAAGGCCTCGAAAGCGGTTTCCACTTCCGGCCACTGCTGCTTCTTGGCCTGGAGGCGCAGCCAGTCGGAGCGCAGGCGCTCGGCGACGTAGCTGCCCGGATAGCGCTCGGCGAAGGCGTTCACCGCCGCGGCATCGGCCTGCTCGAGGCGCATCCGCTGCTGGAAATATTCGACGTAGGGAGCGAGATCGTGGTTGCTGCCAAGGGAGGCTGCTGCCCGATCCAGGCGGGCGGCATCGCCGACCCGGAACGCTTCGCGGGCGGCTAGGAAGGCGGCGTCCCGACCTTCCTGGGCAAACGATGGAGTGACAAGCAGTTGAGCGAGGGCGAGAACGGCGAAAAAGGCGAGGCGAGACTTCATGCTAGATTGGCGGGGTGGAACCGATTACGACGACATCCGGCCAGGATAACACGGCCTGGCGGCGGACGCTTCGGGCGGAAATGGCCGCCCGGCGGGATTCGCTGCCGCCGGAAGTGCATCGCGCGCTGTCGGAAGAACTCGCGCGTCGCCTCCTGGCGATCCTGGCACCGCAGCCTCCTGCGATGATCGGTTTCTGTTGGCCGATTCGCAACGAACCCGACGTGGAAATCGCCCTTGACCACTGGCGGCGCGCGGGAATCCGGACGGCTCTGCCCGTGGTGGTCGACGCCGAAGCCCCCCTGGAGTTTGCCACCTGGCAGCCGGGGGAGCCCCTGGTGCAGGATCGCTACGGGATTCCCACCCCCGCGGCGGGGGTTCGGGGGATACCCGACACGCTGATTGTCCCCCTCAATGCCTTCGATTCGGACGGTTTTCGGCTTGGCTACGGGGGCGGCTACTTCGATCGCACCCTGGCGTCGCTCAGTCCGCGTCCCCTGGCGGTGGGGGTGGGTTTCGAGATCAACCGGGTGGCGTCCATCCGTCCGCAAGCCCACGATCAACGCCTCGACTGGATCGTCACCGAAGCGGGGGCGTGGCGCTTCGATCGGCTTTGACAGTTCCCCGTAGCGCCAGGATTCCCCCCGCCGAGAGGGCTCCGGCCACAGCGCCGAGTAGGGCCTGGCGCAGATCGTAGATTCCCGTGTGTAGTGCGAGTTCGAGCGAATAACCATGTTCCAGGGCGATGAGGAAGGCAGCCAGGGCGAGGGCCAGCCACCCCAAGCGGAGGGGGCGTCGCAGAGCGCACTCGAAGGCGACGCCGGCGGCCAGGGATTGAGCGGCCAGGGCTACCAGCAAGGCGATGAGGGTGATGCCGTAATCGCTCACCCCGAGCATCCGGCCGCCAGTCGGGCGAGGGCGGCTTCCAGGGTGGCGCGGGTGCAGCCGAAATTGAGCCGCACCCAGCCAGGGGCGCCGAAGTCGGCGCCCTCTGAAAGCCCTATTCCGTGGTTCTCGAGGTAGGCCGCAGGCCGATCGACACCGAGGCCCCGGGCGTCGATCCAGGCGAGATAAGTCGCTTCGACCGGAGCCATCGACAGTCGGGGAAGGCTGGCGACCGCCGCCTGGACGCAATCCCGGTTGCCGGCAAGATAGGCGAGCAAATCCCGGCGCCACTCGGCGCCGTGGCGGAGCGCCGCTTCGCAGGCCACCAGACCGAAGACGTTGACGTGGGGAACGATGCCTGCAGTTGCCTCGCGGTATCTCCGGCGGAGGCCGGAATCGGGGATCACGGCGAAAGCGCAACCCAATCCGGGGATGTTGTAGGTCTTGGACGGGGCCATGAGGGTGATGCTGCGCGCGGCGGCATCGGTGTCGCGGGTGGCGTAGGGCCGATGGCGGCGATCCCGGTCGAGAATCAGGTCACAGTGGACTTCGTCGGAACAGACCACCAGATCGTTGCGTGCGGCGAAGCGTGCCAAGGCTTCCAGTTCGCAATCGTCCCAACAGCGACCTACGGGGTTGTGGGGGTGACAAAGCAGGAGAAGCCGGGTATCCGGCGTCACGGTGGCCTCCAGCGCCTCCCAGTCCCAAACCCAGCGGCCCCGGTCCAGGGCAAGTTCGACCCGGGCGAGGGTGCGGCCCGAATGGTGCGGGGCGGTCAGGAAGGGCGGATAGATCGGCGTAGCCGTGAGTACGCGGCCGTCTACCGTTCGGCATGCCCCGTTGAGCCCCGTCACCAGGCCGGGAAGCCAGACCAGCCAGTCGGCCCGGACTTTCCAGCCGTAATGGGTTTCGAGGTATTCGAGGACCGCCTCAACCAAAGACGGCCAGGGTGCCGGGTAGCCGAAGACGCCATGGTCTACCCGCTCCCGCAGGGCTTCGATGACGGCCGGAGGAGCGGCGAAATCCATGTCCGCCACCCACAGGGGAAGGACGTCGCGGCCCGCGTAGCGGCCCCATTTGGTGGAGTCCGATCCGCGACGGTCGGGCGCCCGGTCGAACTGGCTCAAACTTCGATGTGCTGGAAGAGTGCGGTCGACAAGTAACGTTCGCCGAACGAAGGAATGACCACCACGATCAACTTGCCTGCGTTTTCGGGTCGCCGGGCGAGTTCTAGGGCTGCCCAGGTCGCAGCGCCGGAGGAGATGCCGACCAAAAGGCCTTCTTCGGTGGCCATGCGGCGGGCGATGGCGAAGGCGTCGTCATTCTTGACCCGGATGACCTCATCGTAGATTGCGGTGTTGAGGATGGCCGGAACGAATCCGGCGCCGATGCCCTGGATGGGGTGGGGCCCCTTCTGGCCGCCAGAAAGCACCGGGGAGGCATCCGGTTCGACGGCTACGATCTGGACTCCCGGCTTGCGGGCCTTGAGCACCTCGCCCACCCCGGTCACTGTGCCTCCGGTGCCGACACCGGAAACGAAGATGTCGACCTGTCCGTCAGTATCCCGCCAAACCTCCTCGGCGGTGGTATTGCGATGGACCTCGGGATTGGCAGGATTTTCGAATTGCTGGGGAATGAAGTAACGGGCGTCGCCCTCGGCCAGGGATTTGGCCTTGGCGATGGCCCCGCCCATGCCTTCCGGTCCGGGGGTAAGGATCAGATCGGCGCCGTAGGCCTTGAGCAAGAGACGGCGCTCGCGGCTCATCGTTTCCGGCATGACGAAGGCGCACTTGATGCCGCGTGCGGCGCAGACCATCGCGAGGCCGATCCCGGTATTGCCGGAGGTCGGTTCCAGGACCACCGTTTCAGGGCCGATCTTGCCGGCTGCCTGGGCAGCGTCGAGCATGGAAACGGCAATGCGGTCCTTGACGCTATGGCCGGGGTTGAAGAACTCCAGCTTCGCGGCGACGGTGGCGCCGCAGCCGGCGGTGACGCGGTTGAGTTTGACGAGCGGCGTATTGCCGACCAGTTGGGTGACGTCTTGGGCGATCTTCATGGGGTGCTCCGGAAATGAATGCAACATTCTAGGCGAGTCGGAGCCGGCGGTGGAGCCCGATTGCCTGGGATCACGCCATCGAATGCAGACCGATCAGATTGCCCTCGGTGTCGTGCACCAGGGCGATGAAGCCGTGGGGGCCGATGGCCATCTTGTCCTTGAAGATGCGGCCGCCGTGGGCCGCCGCCCGTGCCGCCTCGACGCCGCAGTCGGCGCAGCCGAAATAGACCAGGGTTCCGCTCCCACCGGAGGGGCAGCCCGGCATCTTGACCAGGGTTCCGGCGGCGCCGTAGTGCTCCATGGACGATGGGAACGCCAGCATTTCCATGCCCGGGAGGGACTCCGCGTCCGGGTTGCCCAGCGGGCTGAGGGAACACTGGAAGACCGCCTCGTAGAAGGCCTTGGCGCGAGCCATGTCTTGCACGTAGATTTCGAACCAGACGGCGGGATTGGGTGGCATGGGAATCTCCTCGGGAAAGGGTTGTTGCAGGCAGCCCATGTTAAAGGAATATGCTGGATTTGGAACAGCGCTTGAGGTTCGGCTCCTCGCGCTTCCCGACCCGCCCCCGCTCAACCCAGAAACAGCTTGTACGCCGGGTTCTTGCTTTCGTCCCAGTGGGCGTAGCCGAGGTTCTTGAGGAAGTCCCTGAACTGTCCCATTTCCCCCGGCGGCACCTGCATGCCCACCAGCACCCGGCCGTAGTCGGCGCCGTGGTTGCGGTAATGGAAGAGGCTGATGTTCCAGCCGGCGCTCATATGGTTGAGGAAATTCATCAGCGCCCCGGGGCGCTCCGGGAATTCGAAGCGGTACAAGAGCTCGTGCATGCCCTTTTCGCAGACCTGGGGGGCATGGCCGCCAACCAGATGGCGGACGTGGTTCTTCGCCATCTCGTCGTCGGTGAGGTCTAGGGTGGCATAGCCATGCTTCTGCAGCTGTTCGACGAGCTTGGTCGATTCCGCCCGATTGCCGACGGAAATGCCGACAAAGACATGGGCCTCGCTGGCCTGGTGGTAGCGGTAATTGAATTCGGTAATGCTGCGCTTGCCGATAAGGGCGACGAATTTCTTGTAGGCGCCGGGTTTCTCGGGGAGGGTGACGGCGAGGACCGCTTCCCGCTGCTCGCCAATTTCCGCACGCTCGGCAACGAAGCGCAGCCGGTCGAAGTTGGTATTCGCACCGGAGGCCACCGCCACCAGAGTCTTGTCCTTCAGCTTGTGCTGGGCCGCATAGGCCTTGGCGCCGGCGATGGCCAGCGCCCCGGAAGGCTCCAGGATCGAGCGGGTGTCCTCGAACACGTCCTTGATGGCGGCGCAGATGGCATCGGTGTCGACCAGGATGACTTCGTCGACCACCTCCTTGCAGACGCGGAAGGTTTCTTCTCCGACGAATTTGACTGCGGTCCCGTCGGCGAAGAGGCCGACCTGGTCCAGCCGTACGCGATGGCCTTTGGCCAGCGAGCGGGCCATGGCATCGGCGTCGAAAGTCTCGACACCGATGATCTTGACGTCCGGGCGCAGGCGCTTGATGTAAGCGCCCACTCCGGCAATGAGGCCGCCGCCACCGATGGCGCAGAATACCGCATGGATGGGCTTCCCGTGCTGGCGCAGGATTTCCATGCCTATCGTGCCTTGACCGGCGATCACTTCGGGGTCGTCGAAGGGATGGACGAAGGTGAGCTTCTCGGTCTTCTCCAGTTCCAGGGCGTGGGCGTAAGCCTCGTCGTAGGATTCGCCGTGCAGCACCACCTCGCCGCCCCGGCGGCGTACCGCCTCGACCTTGATCCCCGGCGTGGTGATCGGCATGACGATCACCGCCCGGCAGCCGATCTTGGCAGCCGAGAGGGCGACGCCTTGGGCATGATTGCCCGCGGAGGCGCAGATCACGCCCCGTTTCAATTTCTCCGGCGAGAGACCGGCGATCTTGTTGTAGGCGCCCCGCAGCTTGAAGGAGAAGACCGGCTGCATGTCCTCGCGCTTCAAAAGGATGCGGTTGCCGACCCGGCTCGACAGGTTGCCGGCCAATTCCAGGGGCGTTTCGATGGCGACATCGTAGACCTGAGCGTTCAGGACTTTTTCGAGATAATCCGGGTGCATTTGGCGAAGTGAAGGGAGAAACGCTGGCTCGAGGTTTCCCCGTTCGCGTTTCGGTACTCATGACGAAGAGGGGATTCTAAGGGTGGAGTGGCTAAACGTCACGGCAGAATGGGGACTCGGTGGGCTGTTGCTCGGCAGTTTTCTCTCGGCCACCCTCCTGCCCGGCGGTTCCGAGGCCCTGCTCTGGGGGTTTCTCAAGCTTCATCCGGATCTGCTGGGGCCGGCCCTGGCCTTGTCTACCGTGGGCAATACGGCTGGCGGGATGACCTCCTGGGCCTGTGGTCGTTTCTTACCCCGCTGGCAGCGCCTCGCGTCTCTGCCCCAGGGAAAACAGGTCGAACGCTGGGGAAGTTCAGTTCTCCTGTTGGCCTGGCTGCCTATCGTCGGCGATGCTTTTTGTGTCGCAGCGGGGTGGATGCGTTTGCATTGGCTGCCCTGCTGCGCGTTCATGGCGGCCGGAAAGTTTCTGCGCTACTGGATCGTGGCGCAGACGGCGCTCTGAGGGCACCGGGTCCCCTTCGCCGCCGTCGCCCGATGCGGAAACGCCGGCAAGCCTTTATAATTGCAGGCCTTACTGACCCCCCTCCCAAGGACAAGAATCATGGCCGAACCCCACTCATCCAAGTCCATCATGGTTGCGACCATCGTCGCTGCCGTGGTCGGGATTGCACTGATCGTCCCTCTTTCGCTCAAGAGCGACAAGTCGGCTGCCTCCTCCGGCGGTGCGGACGCAGCCGATATCCGCATTCAGCCGGTCGCCAAGTTCGAAATGCAAAAGGCCGCTGCGGCGACGGGGGGCGCTCCCAAGGATGGACCGACGGTGTACAACACCATTTGCGGCGCTTGCCACAATTCCGGTGCCGCCAACTCGCCCAAGGCTGGCGACAAGGGCGCCTGGGGTCCCCGCATCGCCCAGGGCAAAGAGGCCCTCTACAAGAGCGCTTTGAACGGCAAGAATGCGATGCCGCCCCGGGGAGGTGCCGCCGACCTGTCCGACGCCGAAGTCAAGGCTGCCGTCGACCACCTGGTGGGCCTTGCGAAGTAAGGCGTTCAATCGATCGCCATCGGGAGGCTGCGGCCTCCCGTTTTCGTGGACCGGCTAGAAAAGGCGGCAAACCTACAGTCGCACCACAATGCAAAAAGGGCGCCCCATGGGGGGCGCCCTGCCCATGCCGACTTTTGGACGGTCGGCGCGGGTGCGGGGGAGGACCTTACTTCTTGACCGGTTCGGCAGCCTTGACCGCTTCGGTCTTGGCCGGCTCGGCCTTCTTCACCTCGACGGGCTTGGTTTCCGCCGGCTTGGCTTCGGCGAGTTTCACCGGAGTAATGGATTCGGCCTTGGCCTGGGGAGCGGACTCGACTTTCTTGCCCTTGTGGCGGGTGTGCTTGTGGGGTTTGGCGCCGGCAGTTTCGTTCTTCTTGACCTCGGTCGCTGCAGCGGCCTCCTTCTTGGCTTCGGGGGCCTTGGTCTCGACCTTGGGCGCTTCGGCCTTCTGGGCGGCGGCAACCGGGGCTGCGGCGGGCTTGGTTTCCGTAGCCGGCTTGACGTCGGCGGCGTGGGCGATGCCGAAAGCGGCGGCGATGGCGAGGGCGATCAGTTGTTTGGTCATTTGATTTCTCCTGAGTTGAGCGTTAAGTCGATTCGGCGTTGCAGGATTGCGCTGCCTTGGGCCGAATAACGCCGGCCTCCGGCGGCCGGTAGTCAAGAGAAAGGTAAGCCTGTGTAACGCCAGGTGACCGCCAGGTTACGGTGTTTTGCCCGCTAACAGGGCCTTCATCGCCGCCAGCCGGGCACTGCCGGTGGCTTTGTCCGGCTCGGTCGCTGCCTTGCCCCCCAAGAAGCGGATGTCTTCCTTGCCCATTTCGGCAATGAATCGCGACGGCTCGCAGGGAATCAGCTCGCGGGCCTGTTTGCGGCGTTCGCAGTAGGAGACATGGAGCGAGCGTTGGGCGCGGGTGATGCCCACGTACATCAGGCGCCTCTCCTCGTCGACCTTGCCGCTATCGACTGATTCCCGGTGGGGCAGGATGCCTTCCTCGACCCCGGTCAGGAACACGTGGGGATACTCGAGACCTTTGGCGGCGTGCAAGGTGGAGAGCTGGACGGCATCCACATCGGATTCCTGTTTGTCCAGCATGTTGATGAGGGCAATGCTCTGGGTGAGGTCGAGGAGGGTCTTGCCTTCCTCTTCGCCCTTCTTGGTGAGCCAGTCGGCGAATTCCAGGACGTTGCCCCAGCGGTTTTGCGCGGTGCGCTCATCTTCGTGGTCATGCAGGTGGGCTTCGTAATCGATGGCCTTGATGAGATCGGGCACCACGTTCTGGGCCGGCTCGCGGGCGGCCCGATGCTGGAAGCGGGAAATGAACTGGCAGAACGTCAGCAAGGACTCCAACTGCCTGCCCTGGATCCGTTGGGCGAAGCCCTCCTGGACGGCGGCGGCGAAGAGGGAAACGTGGCGCTCGCCGGCGTACTGGCCCAAGGCCTGAAGGGTGGTTGCACCGATGCCGCGCTTGGGGGTCGTGGCGGCGCGAATGAAGGCGGGATCGTCGTCCTCGTTGGCGAAGAGGCGCAGGTAGCTGGTCAGGTCCTTGATCTCGGTCTTGTCGAAAAACGATTGGCCGCCGGAGAGGAGGTAGGGAATCTTGGCATTGCGCAGGGCCTGTTCAAGGACTCTCGCCTGATGGTTGGAGCGGTAGAGGATGGCGTAGTCGCGGAAGCGGCCGCGGTTCTCGAAGCGGTGGGCCTGGAGCTTCATCACCACCGCTTCGGCCTCCGCTTCGTTGTCGCGGCAGGCGGTAACCGAGATCGGCTCGCCGTGGCCCAGTTCCGACCAGAGGGTCTTCTCGAACAGCTTTTCGTTGTGGGCGATGACCGCATTGGCCGCTTTCAGGATGCGTACCGTCGAGCGGTAGTTCTGTTCCAGCTTGATGATGCGCAGCGCCGGGAATTCCTCCGGAAGGCGCTTCAGATTGGCGATGTCGGCGCCGCGCCAGGCATAGATCGCCTGGTCGTCGTCTCCCACCGCGGTGAATTGGGCGCGTACCCCGGTGAGCAGTTTCAATACCTTGTACTGGCAGGCATTGGTATCCTGGTATTCATCGACCAGCAGGTAGCGCAGACGGTTTTGCCACTTCTCGCGGATATCCGGATGGGCTTCCAGCAGGGTGACGGGCAGGCGGATGAGGTCGTCGAAATCGACCGCCTGATAGGCTTTGAGCGTCGCTTCGTACGACAGGTAGGTGCGGGCGGCCAGCGTCTCGGTTTCGTTCGTCGCCTGATGCAGCGCCGCCTCGGGAGCGACCCCGGTATTTTTCCAGTGGGAGATCAGGGACTGCAGCCGGCGCAGGCTGCCTTTGTCTATCGTCTTCGCCAGGTCGCCAATGATGCCGGCGCAATCGGCGGAATCGAAGATGGAGAATCGAGGTTTGTAACCGAGGGCCTTCGCCTCCTCTCGCAGAAAACGGACTCCGAGGGAATGGAATGTGGAAATCTGCACTTCCCCCGCCGTCTGGCTGCCGAGGATCTTGGCCACCCGCTCCTGCATCTCGCGCGCTGCCTTGTTGGTGAAGGTGATGGCTGCCACCGCCCCCGGGCGGAACCCGCAGTCCTGGATCAGGTAGGCGATCTTCTGGGTGATGACGCGAGTCTTGCCGGAACCCGCTCCGGCGAGGACCAGAAGAGGACCGTCGAGATGGCGGATCGCTTCGCGCTGCTGGGGATTGAGGCCGGACATGAAAGCGGAACGCCCCGGGGGGCCGGGGCGCTGGAATGGTGAGGGAGGGATTCTACCTCAGGCCTCGGTGTCGACCGAAGACTTGGCGAGGCCCGGCTTCAACAGGGTACTGGCCAATCCGCCCAGATGGAGCAGACGCTCGGCGACGTCCCGGGCTTCCACGAGGGTCGGTTCAGGGGCATCGGCCTCTGGAACACGGGACTTGGCGGCCTCAAGTTCCTGCTGCAGAGAGCGCTCCCGGTCGGGGTCGGCGGACTCCGCCTGGCCAACCTGACGGAGAGCATCGGCCTCCAGCAGCCGCGTTTTGGCGGCAGAATCCGGCGTCAGGCTGCGGGTCAAGGAGGGGAGGCGGTCAAGTTTCATGGGGCATATCCTGTCACCATTAACGGCCATTGTCTCCCCGGCCTTGAGGCCTCCTTAGTTGAGGGAGCTGAAAACCTTCTTCAGCATGTCGCTGCCGGCGCCTACCGGATTGGCGCGAATGCTCTTTTCCTTTTCAGCAATCATCAAGAAGAGGCCGTCCATGGCCTTGTCGGTGACGTAGGCGTCCAGATCGGCATCTTTCTTGTCGATCAGGCCCAGGCTGACGCCCTTCTTGGCGAACTTGTTGTATTTCTTGGCCAGATTGACCTTCTTCGTTGCGTCCTTGACGATGGGCAGGAATTGCGCGGCGAGCTTCTCCGACGTCGATTTGCGGAAAAACTGGGTGACCGAGTCTTCGCCACCGGTGAGAATGCCCTTGGCGTCCTGGACAGTCATGTGCTTGATGGCGTCCACCAGGATGGGCTTGGCCTGGGCAACGGCCTTCTCCGCGGCATGATTCATGGTGACGATGAGTTCATCGGCCTGCTTGCCCATACCCAGTGCCCGGAGTCCCTTTTCGATGGTTTCGAGGGATTCGGGCAGGGGAATCTTGACCTTGTTGTTGCCCAGAAATCCGTTTTCCTTGCCCAAAGACGAGACCGCAAAATCAGCCCCCGTGGTCAGCGCCTCCTTGAGGCCGGAATTGGCTTCTCCAGGGGTCAGGTCGGCGAGGCTGAGCGCCTGGGCCAGGCTGAAGAGGCCGGCGAAGATGAGGGCGGCGGCACAGTGGGCAATACGCATGTTGGACTCCTTGGCGGGCGATGGTGGGGAGATGCCAATATAGGCCATCTGGATGAGTTGTGCATGGATTGCTTCGTTTTCCCCGGCTTGCCTAAGCTTGGCTTAAGGTGAAGCCGCTACCCTCTCGGCCGTCAAGGAGGTGTTCATGGATAAAGTGCAAGTGCCGTTGCCGGAGCAACCCGCTGCTTCGTCAATACTGGTCTGGGATCTGCCCGTTCGCCTCGGGCATGGATTGATGGCCGCAGGATTCGTCATCGCCTGGCTGACCGCCAAGGGCCATGGGCTCAAGCGGGTGCATATCGCCGCAGGAGCGATGGTGTTCGCCACGGTCTTGTTTCGCCTGGTTTGGGGTCGGGTGGGCAGTCGCACTGCACGCTTTGGCGACTTCGTTCGCGGGCCCGGCGCCGCCTTCAACTACCTGAAATCCCTTCGGGAGGGCAAGGCGAAACCGACGCTCGGACACAATCCGGCCGGTGGCTTGGCGATCGTGACCATGTTCGCGCTTGTGCTGGCGGCTGGTACGAGCGGGTGGCTGGCGTTCAACAAAATCGGCGGCCATGGGCTCAAGAGCGTCCATGATTTCGTCGTACACGCGTTGCTGGCCGTGGTGCTCGTGCATCTGCTGGGCGTTTTTGTCGGTTCCCGCGTCCATGGCGAGAGCCTGGTTCAGGCCATGGTCACCGGCAGAAAGCGGGGACCGCCCGGCTTGGACATCGGTTCTGCCC
>Ga0268298_10003603_pt1 | contig 15680 bp, 15 predicted proteins | sample WWTPWeurt_MetaG_FD_194462 | JGI IMG/M metagenome (GOLD analysis project Ga0268298, IMG submission 194462) | Activated sludge microbial communities from WWTP in Nijmegen, Gelderland, Netherland - WWTP Weurt | ecosystem: Engineered > WWTP > Aerobic digester > Activated sludge | place... | reverse complement strand
ACGAGGTCGCCGTCCTTCCGCGCCTCGCGCAGCACCGGCTCGATGCCCGGCGCGATCCGGTCCACCCGCAGCTGGTCGCCGAGCCGGCTCCGGTTGAGCACCATGGCGGCGGGGGTGGTGAACCCGGCCACGGCCACGCGGACGCCATTGCGCACGACGACGACGTACGCGGCGAAGGCGAGGGTGTCGGCGGGCAGGGCGCGGAGGTTGCCGCTGACCCAGTGGAACGTGGAGCCGGCGATCGCGCGGTGGAACGCCGGGAGCCCGAAGTCGAAGTCGTGGTCTCCAGGGGTGGCGACATCGTAGCCGATGGTGTTCATCGCGTCGATGACCGGGTGCGGGTCGCGCGCCGCGTTCCGGCCGTAGTACGCCGCGAGGGGACTGCCCTGGAGCGCGTCACCGGCATCGACCACGAGGACCTGGCCCGGGTACCGGTCCCGGAGGGAGTCGACCACCGTGGCCACCCGCGCCAGGCCGCCGGGCCAGGGGGCGTTCTGGAGGTAGTCCCAATCCGTCGCATATCCGTGCACATCCGTGGTGGCCACCACCACCAGGCGGACCGTGTCGGCCTGAGGGGCGATGGCCAGCGCGCCCGCCATCATAAGGAAAGGGAGCATGTCGGAATATCCTCGGGCCACTTCCGGCCGCGCAATGCGTTCCGTCACCCCCGCTTGCATTTCCGGCCCCGGCTGTGTATTCGTTTTGGCGCATATGACGCCGCCCCTGACCCTGCCGGACCTGCTCCAGGCCCTCGGGGAGCCGACCCGGCTCCGGATCCTCAACTGCCTCACGGCGGCGCCCCTGTTCGTGTCCGACCTGGTCCTGCTGCTCGAGCTGCCCCAGCCCACGGTCTCGCGGCACCTGCGGGTGCTGCGGGAGCTCGGGCTGGTCCGCGATACCCCGATCGCCCAGTTCGTGCTTTACCGCCTGCGCCGCCCGGCGGAGCCGCTGGGGCGGGTCCTGGCGGCGGCCCTCGAGGCCTCGCAGGCCGACCCGACCTACCGCGCCGAGCGGGAGCAGGCGACGGAACGCAGCCGCCGCCACGCCCGGACCCGCACCGACAGTACCCTGGAGGAACGCCCGGCATGAGCCATCGCATACTCGTCGTCGATGATGAACCGGACATCACCGCCCTGGTGGCGTATCACCTGGCCAAGGCGGGCTACCGGGTCTCCACCGCGGCCAACGGACCCGACGCCCTCAAGTCGGCGCGCGAGGAACGGCCGGACATCGTGATCCTGGACGTGATGCTGCCGGGCGCCTCGGGGTACGACGTGCTGGCCGAGCTGCGGCGGCGGGAAGAGACGCGCGACGTCGGCGTCATCCTGCTCACCGCGCGGCGGGAGGAGCCGGACCGGATCCGCGGGCTCTCGCTCGGGGCGGACGACTACCTCACCAAGCCCTTCTCGCCCGCGGAGCTGGCGCTGCGGGTCAGCGCGCTGCTGCGGCGGCTCGCCGCCCCCGCGGTGGCCAGCGGCTCCACCCTGGCGGCGGGGCCCATCGCGATCGACCGCTCGGCGCACAAGGTCGCCGTCGATGGCGCCGAGATCGAGCTGACCGCCACGGAGTACAAGCTGCTGCTCACGCTGGTGGAGCGCCGGGGGCGGGTGCAGACCCGGCCGCAGCTCCTGGAGACCGTGTGGGAGGCGCAGCCCGACATCCAGACCCGGACGGTGGACATGCACGTCCAGCGGCTGCGGACCAAGCTTGGCGAGGCCGGGGACCTGATCGAGACGGTGCGCGGCTTCGGGTACCGCTTCCGCGGTGCCGAGCGCACCACGCGGCGCGCATGAGTTTCGCGGCCCGGCTGGTGTGGGGCACGATCCTGGTGATCGTGGTGGCCATCGCGGTGCACGTGGTGGGCGCGGAGATCGCGCTGCGCGGAGACCTCGAGCGCGACACCCGGGCCAACCTCGAGCGGGAGGCGCGGCTGGTGGCACGCGCACTGTCGGCGGACTCGCTGGCATGGCTGGGCGACGTGGCCCACATCGCGCGCGAGACGGGCCTGCGGGTCACGCTGATCGCGCCCGACGGGCGGGTGGTCGCGGAGAGCGAGGAGGCGCCGGAGAGCGTGCCGCGGATGGAGAACCACGCCGAGCGGCCCGAGATCCGCGAGGCGCTGGCCGGCCGGGTCGGGAGCGACCGCCGGGTGAGCGCCACCGTGAACCGGCCGCTCCTGTACGTGGCGGTGCCCGGCGGGCCAGGGGTGGTCCGGGTGGCCGCCCCGCTGGCGGCCACCGACACCATCCTGAGCCACGTTCACAATGCCTTCTTCGGCGCGGCGCTGGTGGCGCTGCTCATCGGGTCGGGGCTGGCCCTGGTGGCGGGACGCTCCATCGCGCGCCCCCTGACCACCATCAGCCAGGCGGCCCGGTCCATTGCGCAGGGCGCGGTGCCGCGCTTCCCCCGCTCCGGCGTGCCGGACATCGACGAGCTGGTCCGGGCGCTGCGCGAGATGCACCAGCAGCTCGATGAGCGCTTTGCCGACCTGCGCCGGGAACGGGCGGAGAGCGCCGCGCTGGTGGAGGCCATGGTCGAGGGAGTCATCGCCGCGGACGCGCGCGGCCGCATCGTGACCGCCAACGGCGCCGCCCGGCGCCTGCTCGGCTACGAGCCGGAGGCCACCCTCCCCGCCCTGCCGCAGCTCTTCCGCGCCAAGGCGGCGCGCGAGGTGGTGGACGCGGTCCTGGATGGGCAGCGCATTCCGGAGCGCGAGCTGGAGCTCGACGGGCAGTCCGTCCTGCTCTCGGCCCGCCCCCTCGCCCACGGCGGCGCCCTGCTGGTGCTGCACGACGTCACCGAGCTGCGCCGCCTGGAGACGGTCCGGCGGGACTTCGTGGCCAACGTCTCCCACGAGCTCAAGACCCCCCTCACCTCCATCTCCGGCTACGCCGAGACCCTGGTGCAGGACCCGCCCGACGCGGAGACCATGCGACGGTTCCTCGGGGTGATCCACAACAACGCGCGCCGGATGCAGCGGCTGGTGGACGGGCTGCTCGACCTCTCGAAGATCGAGTCGGGGGGGTGGCGGCCCGCGCCGGAGCCGGTGGAGATCGGCGCGGTGGCCCGGGAGAGCTGGGGCCTGCTCGCCGACCGGGCCGAGCAGCGGAAGATCAGCTACCTGGGCAGCGTGGGACCGGAGGCCGCCTCCGTCTTCGCGGACCCGGACGCCGTGCGGCAGGTGCTCAGCAACCTGTTCGACAACGCCATCCGCCACACCCCGGCCGGCGGCCGGATCACCTTCAGCGCCGCGCGCCGGGATGGCGGGGTCCAGCTCGAGGTGCGCGACACCGGTGCCGGGATCCCCGCCGACCACCTGCCCCGCATCTTCGAGCGCTTCTACCGCGCCGACCCGGGGCGCGCGCGGGACGATGGCGGCACCGGCCTGGGCCTCGCCATCGTGAAGCACCTGGTCGAGGCCCATGAGGGCGAGGTCGACGCGGAGAGTCAGCTCGGCCGGGGCACCGCCATCCGCTGCTGGTTCCCCGACGAGGCCGGCATCCGATCGTGACGTAGCCTCCACCGGTCCGTGACACCGGCCGGCGATGCTTCGGCGAACGGGACGAGGAGGATTCCCTGCGCCGCATGCTGCTGAGGCTTACCACCCAGGACCGCCGGCTGGTCGCCGCGCTGGCGCGCCGCGAGGCGCCGGAGTGGCTTGACCGCGGCTTCCGCGTCCTCACCCATGCCGGCGGGGCCACGGCCACGATCAGCCTCTCGCTCGGGCTGATGCTGCATCCGGCCACCCGCGGCGCGGGTCTGGTCACGGGGGCGGCCAACCTGCTCTCCCACCTCGCGGTGCAGGGTCTCAAGCGCGCGATCGTCCGTCCCCGCCCCTCGCTCGCGATGCCGGGCGTCACCCCGCTGGCGCGGATCCCCGACCACTTCTCGTTCCCCTCCGGGCACTCCGCCGCGGCCATGGCGGTGGCGCTGGGCCTGCTGCTCGCGTTGCCCCTCGTCGGGCTGCCGGCGCTGGCGGTGGCGCTGCTGGTGGGGATGTCGCGGGTGTACCTGCGGGTGCACTACGCCACGGACGTGGTCGTCGGCCAGGCGCTTGGCGCCGGCGCGGCCGTGCTCGCGCACCTGAGCCTCTCGTAGTCCGCCTCGAGCTCGTCGAGCTCGCGATTCCAGTCCCGCCCCACTGCGAAGGCCCGCGCCGCCTGCCCCATCGCCGCGCGGCGCGGCTCGTCGCCCGCCAGCTCCACGATCCGGTCGGCGAAGCCGGCGGCATCGCCCGCCGGCACCAGGCATCCGGTGATCCCCTCCCGCAGGTTCTCGGGGATGCCGCCTGCCGCCGCGCCGATCACCGGCACCCCCGAGGCCAGCGCCTCGAGCGCCACCAGGCCGCAGGTCTCCGTGGGCGAGGGAAAGACGAACAGCTCCGCATCGGCGTAGATCCCGGCCAGCGCCTCGCGCGGGAGAAAGCCCAGGTGGCGCGCGAAGGGGAGCGCAGCGCGGACGGCGGCGGCTTCGGGGCCGTCGCCGGCCACCGTGAACCGGGCCCGATCCCCCAGCCGCGCCTGCGCCAGCGTGAACGCCGCCACCAGCGTGGCGACGTCCTTCTCCACGGCCAGCCGACCGACGTGCAGCACCTCGAGGGGCGCGGCGCCCCGCGGACGAGCGCGCCGGGACGGATGGAAGAGGGCGGTGTCCACCCCGCGCCCCCAGACCACCGGTCGGGGCACGCCGAGCGCAAGCAGGTCATCCCGGGTGGCGGCGCTCGGGGTCTGGGTGAAGGCCGCGCCCGCGTGGAAGCGCCGCAGCCACGCCCTGGTGGGACCCACGGCCCAGTTCCCCAGGTACTCCGCGGCGTAGCGCGGGAAGTCGGTGTGGAAGGAGGTGACCACCGGCAGGCCGCGGCGCCGGGCGTACGCCCCGCCGAAGAGGCCCAGCGGTCCCTCGGTCACCAGGTGGACCAGGTCCGGCCCGAAGCCGTCGAGGGCCCGAGCCAGTCCTCGGCCCCAAGGCCACGAGAGCCGCACTTGCGCGTAGCCGGGACAGGGCACCGCCGCGAGGCGGAGTACCCCGGACTCGTCGTCGGTGGGGCGGTCGTAGCGCGGCGAGAGGATCATGACCTCATGCCCGCGACGCCGGAGGCCGTCCCGCATGGTCGCGAGCACGGTGGTGACCCCGTTCACCTCGGGCCGGAAGGTGTCCGTGCAATAGAGGATTCGCATGCGGGAAGGCTCAGGTCACGCCGTCACGCGGCCACTACGGATAGGTCACGAGCGCGCGACACGGCGCCAGCCGTGCCCCATCCGGGACCGGGGCATCATGGATCGGTGACACGCCGGACCGAAGATTGCTCCACGACTCTACTCATGGAGTGATTGTGCCTGCTGGGTACCGGAGGGTGCTGCTGGTCATCATCGATGGGCTCCGTCCCGACGCCGTCACGGCCGCGGGCATGCCGACACTCGATCGGCTGATGACGCTGGGCTGGCGGGCAGGCGCGGCCACGACCGTGCGGCCGAGCGTCACCGTGGCGGCCCTCACGTCGCTGGCGACCGGGGTGTCTCCCGCACGGCACGGGATCGACCACCCGAGTCTGACCCGGCTGGGCCGAATCCGGGGCCTGGCACCGCTTCCGGTCGAACTCCGGCGGCACGGCGTGGAGACCACCATCCTTGCCCCCACCCTCGGCGGCGCCACCCGCTGGATGGCCGGTGCGCTGCTGCGCCTGGGCGGCGTGTCCCGGCTGGGGGGAGGGACCGGCGCCCCCGGGCTCCTGCTCGAACAGGCGGCGCTGCACCTCGCGGCAGCCAGCGGGCCAGCCTTCGTGGTGGCGTACGTCAACGACACCGATCTCGCCGGGCACGCCTGGGGCTGGATGTCGGCACCTTACCTCCAGGCCGCGGCGATCATCGACCGCGGCCTGCGCCACCTCGAGCCGCTGCTCGAGGACCCCGAGACGCTGGTGATCGTCACGGCCGATCACGGCGGAGGCGGGGTGCTCCCCAACGATCACGATCATCCGCACCCGATCAATGACCGCATACCGCTGGTGCTCCTCGGGACCGGGGTGCAGCGGACGGACGCGCCGGCAGGGTCGGCGCACCTGCTGGATATCCCGCCCACCGTCCTGTGGAGCCTGGGGGCGGCGATCCCCGCCCAGTACGAGGGGCGGGTGCTCAGTGAAGCCTTCGCGCCGGCCGAGGTGCTGGCGTGAGCCGGGAGGCGTCCCCGCGGCCGCCCAGGCCTGTGCCGCCCGAATCAGCGCCGGCTGGCCAGCCAGCGAATCGCCCTGGCGGTCCCGGGCCCCTGCTTGCCCTCGTCCTGTCTTCAGAGGACGCCCTCTTTCGTGACCCTTTCGCGGAGTTCTGCCCCAGCGGGCGCTGAGGAGCCCCTCATCGGGTGTCGTTACCTGGACGTTACCAAGCTGGACGGTGTTTGTGACGGTGTCCGGACTGATTGACCCCGGTCACTGGAGCGGTCTCGTGCTGCTCCCGCCTCTTCCACTCGTCCAGAGGACCGTCATGCTTCGCACCCGCCTCATCGGCGTCGGCCTGCTCTCCCTGCTCGGCGCGGCGTCCGCCGCGGCCCAGACCACCTATCCGAGCGTCAAGGTCACCGGCCGGCTGCAGAGCCAGTTCTACTACTTCGGCAACGAGGACTACGCCGCCACGACTGGCCCCCAGTCCAGCTTCTTCCTTCGCCGGGCCCGGGTCGAGGCGCGGGTGGCATTGAACGAGTACGTCCTCGCGTACATCCAGCCCTCGTTCGAGGGTGGCCGGGCGGCGGCCTCCAGCAGCTGCACCTCCACTTTGGACACGCTGGCGAACACCGTCACCACCAAGTGCACCAACGGCAACGGCGGCATCCGCCTGCGTGACGCCTGGATCGACGTGCGCCTCTCGAAGCCGGAGGCGCCCACCGCCTTCACGGTGCGGTTCGGCCAGGAGAAGCGCCCATTCAGCCGGTACGAGCTCACCTCCTCGAACAACCTGCCGTCGATCGAGCGGGGCGCCGGCCGGGGGCTGGTCGCGTCGCAGAGCAACGAGCTGTTCGAGAAGCAGGGCCTGCTTTCCCATGATGTCGGTGTGAGCGGGCGGGTCGAGCGGAAGCTGGACGCCACCGGGCGGATGGTGTCGCTGGTGGCGGGGATCTACAACGGCCGCGGCGAGTCGCTCAACGACAACAACAACGCCAAGTCGTTCGGCATCCGGGCCTCGGCGGACGTCTGGAACAAGCTGAGCGTGGGCGGCGCGTACTTCTCGCACGACCAGATCGTCGGCGCCGACAGCGCCTTCCGCAACAAGGGCTACGGGGTGGACGCGCAGTGGAGCAAGGTGGGTGAGCCCGGGCTCTTCGTGCTGGCCGAGGTGCTGAGCGGCGAGCAGGCCAACGCCGGGCGGACCAAGATGCTCGGCCTGCAGGGCCTGGCGGCGTACAACATCCGGATGGCGAGCCCGACCTCCTGGCTGTACGCGATCGAGCCGTCCCTCCGCATGGATGTCGCCGATCCGGACACCGACACCGACGACGACGGGGCCACCCTGATCACGGGGTCGGTCGCCTTCTACATGACGAGCAAGGCGCTGCTGCGGGTCGGGGTGGACCACCAGAGCTTTCAGGCCAGCGGCGCCAAGAGCATCACCGGCGTCCGGGGCTCGATGCAGGTCAACTTCTAGCCGGCGTGACGGGTTCGTGACAGAGCCGGGGGCGGTCCGTGACCGTCCCCGGCGTTCTTCCGCCCGGGTCGCAGGTGCGGCCCGAGCCGATCAACCGAGTCCAAGGAGCGTATTCATGTCTGCTGGTCTGCTGCGCGGCCGCCTCGCCCTGGTGGCGCTGCTCGCCGCCGGTGCTGCCTCCCAGGCCGAGGCGCAGAAGCTCACGGGGGCCGGGGCGACCTTCCCCAACCCGATCTACACCAAGTGGTTCGATGCCTACAGCAAGAAGGCCGGTGTCCAGATCAACTATCAGTCGATCGGGTCGGGCGGCGGCATCCGGCAGTTTACCGAGGGCACCGTCGACTTCGGGGCCAGCGACGGGCCGATGAACGAGAGCCAGATCCAGGCCGTGTCGGGCAACGTGGTGCATATCCCGACGGTCCTGGGCTCCGTCGTGGTGACCTACAACCTGCCCTCGCTCGGCACGACCCAGATCAAGCTCGACGGCAGCACCCTCGTCGATATCTTCATGGGCCGGATCACCAAGTGGAACGACAAGCGGATCCAGGCGCTGAACCCGGGCATCGCGCTGCCGGGCATCGACCTGATCCCCGTCCACCGGTCGGACGGATCCGGGACCACCTACGTGTTCACCGACTACCTGACCAAGTACTCGCGGGAGTGGAAGGACAAGGTCGGGTATGCCACATCCGTCAACTGGCCGGTGGGGCTCGGCGGCAAGGGCAATGAAGGCGTGACCCAGCAGGTGAAGCAGGTGGAAGGCGCGGTTGGATACGTGGAACTGATCTACGCCATCGCCAACAAGCTCCCCTTCGCGCAGATCAAGAACTCCGCGGGCGCCTTCGTGGTGCCGACACTCGAATCCACGACGGCAGCGGCCGGCAGCGTGAAGCTCGCGAAGGACACCGACTTCCGGGTGTCCATCACCAACGCCCCCGGCGCCGCCACCTACCCGATCTCCTCGTACACCTGGCTTCTGGTCAAGGTGGACAATCCGGACGCCACCAAGGCCAAGTTGATCCGGGACTTCCTGGCGTGGATGATCACGGATGAGGCCCAGAACATGGCAAAGGACCTGTCCTATGCCCCACTCCCCGCCGGTATCCGGGAATTGATCGCGGAGCGGATCCGTAGCCTTCGGAGCGCCGGCAAGCCGATCGCGTCGAACTAGCCTGCGACGCCTCCGGGCTGCGTGACAGCGGGACCGGGGTTTGCCCCGGCCCCGCTGTGTTGTTCCGGGCGACGTGACACATCCGTTACAATCCCGTGACCGTTCGGGGAGGGGGCCCCGGTACACTCCCGGCCATGACGTCAGCCCCGCCTCCCGAGGCCTCACCGCCTGCCGCGGCCCTCCCCACCCTTGAAGCCTCCCGGCGTGGGGACCGGGTCTTCAAGGGCCTGCTTACGATGACGGCGCTGGCGGTCCCGGTGCTGATGGGATTCCTGGTCTACGAGCTGTATGACGGCGCCCACCTGGCCATCGACCGGTTCGGCCTCCGGTTCATCACCGGCAACGTCTGGGACCCGGTGGCTGAGGAGTTCGGGGCGCTGCCGCTCATCATCGGGACCCTGGTCTCGTCCTGCCTCGCGCTCCTCATCGCCGTCCCGTTATCGCTGGGCGTGGCGGTCTACCTGACCGAGTTCGCCCCGACGGCGATCCGCCAGCCCATCGCCTTCCTGATCGAGCTCCTCGCGGCGATCCCGAGCGTGGTGTACGGGCTGTGGGGCATCTTCGTGCTGATCCCGGCCCTCAAGTCGACCGTGTTCCCGTTCCTCCGGGAGACCCTCGGGTTCCTCCCGTTCTTCCAGGGCCCGATCTACGGGCCGTCGATGGGCGCCGCCAGCATTATCCTGGCCATCATGGTGATGCCATTCATCATGTCGGTGGCCCGGGAGGTCCTGCTGGCGGTCCCCGGCACCCAGCGGGAGGCGGCGCTGGCGCTCGGGGCCACCCGCTGGGAGGCGGTCATGTCGGCCATCATCCCGTACGCCCGTTCGGGGATCATCGGGGCGGTGATCCTGGGCCTGGGCCGGGCGCTGGGCGAAACGATGGCCGTCACCATGCTGATCGGCAACCGGAACGAGATCTCCGCCTCGCTCTTCGCGCCCGGCTATACCATGGCCGCGGTGATCGCCAACGAGTTCACCGAAGCGGTCGGCGACATGCACCTGGCGGCGCTCGCGTACGTCGCGCTGGTGCTCTTCATGCTCACGGTGCTGGTGAACGCCGCGGCGCGCCTGCTGATCTGGCGCGTGTCAGGGCCCGCGCCGGCCGGCGGGAAGGGGGCCTGAGCATGAACCGCCGCGTCTGGCGCCGCTGGGTGAGCAATGGCATGGTGGGACTGATGATCGTCGCCGTGGTCCTGGCGGTGCTCCCACTCCTGCTGATCCTGCTCAACCTGCTGGTCAAGGGTGCCGGCAGCCTGTCGGTCGCGTTCTTCACCCGGATGCCGGTCCCTGCGGGCGAGACCGGCGGCGGCGTGGCGCACGCCATCGTGGGCACGCTGATCATCGTCGGCATGGCCAGCGTGATCGGCCTGCCCTTCGGCATCGGCGCCGGCATCTACTGCGCCGAGTTCCCCCGGACCCGCCTGGCACTGGCAACCCGGTTCATCGCCGACGTGATGAACGGGACCCCATCGATCGTGGTCGGCGTGTTTGCCTGGGCGCTGATCGTGGCGCGCACCAAGCAATTCTCGGCGCTCGCCGGCAGCGCGGCGCTGGCGATGCTGATGATCCCGATGGTCATGCGCACCACGGAGGAGCTGATCAAGCTCGTGCCCAACTCGCTCCGGGAGGCCGCCCTGGCGCTGGGCTACCCGCGGTGGCGCACCACCCTGAGCATCGTCCTGCGGACGGCGCTCCCCGGGATCGTCACGGGCAGCCTGCTCGCGGTGGCCCGGGTGGCGGGCGAGACCGCCCCCTTGCTGTTCACGGCGCTGGGCAGCCAGTTCATGAGCCTCAACCTCACCGAGCCGATGGCGGCGCTCCCCCTGACCGTGTTCAACTACGCCATCGGTCCCTACGAGGAGTGGCACCGCTATGCGTGGGCCACGGCCCTGGTGCTGATCCTCGTGGTGCTGGTGCTCAGCCTGGCGGCCCGGCTGGCCACCCGGCGGAGATTCCAGCTCAATGGCTGAGGCGCCCATCCGGATCAGCACCGAGCACCTGACGGCCGTGTATGGCAAGTTCACGGCGGTGAAGGACGTGTCGCTCGCGTTCCGGGCCAATACCGTCAACGCGCTGATCGGGCCGTCGGGGTGCGGCAAGTCCACCTACCTGCGCACGCTCAACCGGATGCACGAACTGTCCGACGGTGGCTGGATCACCGGCAAGGTGCTGCTCGACGGTGAGGACATCTATGGCCCGAAGGTGAGCCCCATGCAGCTCCGCCGGCGCATCGGGATGGTGTTCCAGAAGCCGACCCCCTTCCCCACGATGTCGATCTATGACAACGTGGCGGCGGGCCTGCGGCTCAACGGCCGGGTGGCCCGGCGGGCGCTCGACGAGGTGGTGGAACGCTCGCTCCGGCAGGCCGCGCTGTGGGACGAGGTCAAGGACCGCCTGGGGACGAGCGCGCTGGCGCTCTCCGGCGGGCAGCAGCAGCGGCTGTGCATCGCGCGGACCATCGCGCCGCGGCCGGAAGTGGTGCTGCTGGACGAGCCCACCGCCTCCCTCGACCCGGGCGGGACCCAGCGCATCGAGGAGCTGGTCTTCGAGCTCAAGCGGGCCTTCACGATCGTGATCGTGACCCACAACATGCAGCAGGCCGCCCGGGTGAGTGACACCACGACCTTCTTCTACATGGGGTCCATGATCGAGACGGGCCCCACCCGCCAGATCTTCACCGCCCCGCGCGAAGAACGCACGGAAGCCTACATCACGGGACGTTTCGGATGAGCCCCATGACCACGAACCCCGCGACACCCGGCTCCGTGCCGGCCCCGAGCCCGGCCGCCGCGCCGGCCCTGCCGCTCCTGCGGACCACCCTGACCCCGCGGGCCTCCCAGCCGGCGGCGGTGCCCGGGACGGCCCCCGCGGTCAGCGCGCGGGACTTCCGCTTCAGCTACGACGGGCGCACGCCCACCCTCAAGGGCATCACCCTCGACATCGCCCCGCGGATGGTCACGGCGATCATCGGGCCGTCGGGGTGCGGCAAGTCGACCTTCCTGCGCTCGATCAACCGGATGCACGATCTCATCCCCGCCCACAAGTACGAGGGAGAGATCCTGCTCCACGGCACTTCGATCTTCGCGCCCGGCACCGACCTGGTGACGCTGCGGCAGCGGGTGGGAATGGTGTTCCAGCGCCCCAACCCGTTCCCCAAGTCGATCTACGACAACGTGGCGTACGGCCCGACCCTCAACCGGCTGGTGCCCCGCCGCGACATCCCGGACCTGGTGGAGCGGTGCCTGCGGCAGGCCGCCCTGTGGGACGAGGTGAAGGACCGGCTGGAGGAACCAGGTACCGGGCTCTCGGGCGGCCAGCAGCAGCGGCTGTGCATCGCGCGGGCGCTGGGCAACCAGCCCGACATCCTCCTCATGGACGAACCCTGCTCGGCGCTCGACCCGATCGCCACCCAGAAGGTCGAGGAGCTGATCTTCGAGCTCAAGGCGGCGTACACGATCATGATCGTGACCCACAACATGCAGCAGGCCGCGCGGGTGAGCGACGTGACGGCGTTCTTCGACCGGGGCGAGCTGATCGAGACCGGCGACACCGAGCGGGTGTTCACCACCCCGGCGAACGAGCGGACGGAAGCGTACATTACCGGGAGATTCGGATGAGCGTCGACATGCACCGGCACTTCCACGACGAGCTGAACGACGTGAAGGTCCGCCTGCTCACCATGTCCGGGGAGGCCGAGGCGGCCCTCGGCCTGGCCGTGGAGGCCCTGCTCGAGCGGGATGGCGCCAAGGCGCAGGCGGTCATCCAGAACGACCGGGTGATCGACACCATGGAGATGGAGGTCGAGGAGACCTGCATCAACCTGCTGGCCCTGCAGCAGCCGATGGCGCGCGACCTCCGCATGCTCACCTCCGCGCTCAAGATCGCCAACGACCTCGAGCGGGTGGGGGATCACGCGGTGAACATCGCCCAGTCGGCGGCGCGGCTGGCGCAGGCCCGGCCGATCACCCCCGAGCCCGAGATCGTCGAGATGGCGCGGCTGGCCCGCGACATGCTCTCCGACGCCCTCGAGGCCTTCATCCGCGGCGACGCCGACGAGGCCCGGGAGATCTGCCTCCGGGACGACAAGGTGGACACCCTGCACCGCTCGGTGTTCCGCATCCTGCTCACCCACATGATGGAAGACCCGCACATGATTGGCGCGGGGATGGAGCTCTTCCTGGTGAGCCGCAACCTCGAGCGGGTGGCCGACCTGGCCACCAACGTGGCGGAGGACGTCGTGTTCCTGGTCGAAGGGAAGTCCATCAAGCACCACGCCGAGGACCGGGGCGAGCCCCGGAGCTCGGGCACGCACCGGAGCCCCCCCGCCGCATGACCGTCGTCGCCCTCCCCGAGCGCCGCGAGCGCCTGGCCGCCATCGACGTCGGCTCCAACTCGGTGCGCCTGCTGGTGGCCGAGTACGGCCCCGAGTCCGGCATCACGGTGATCGACGAAGTGAAGGAGCAGCCCCGTCTGGCCGCGGGGGTGGCGCAGACCGGCCGCCTCGACGACCTGGCCATGGCGCGGGCGATCGAGGCGCTGCGCCTGATGGTCGGCGTCGCGGAGCGCCGCGGCGTGAGCCGCACGGCGGCGGTGGCCACCGCGGCGGTCCGGGAGGCCACCAACGGCGAGGCGTTCATCCGCCGGGTCAAGGAGGAGGTCGGCCTCGAGCTCCGCATCATCGACGCGGACACCGAGGCCGCGCTCTCCTACCGGTCGGTGGCGCATCACTTCCCGCTCGAGGGCGGACGCACCGTGGTGGCCGACATCGGCGGCGGGAGCCTGGAGCTGATCGGCGCGGTGGACGGCCTGATCGAGCACAGCCTGTCACTCCCCTTCGGGGCGGTCCGGCTCACCGAACTGCATCTCTCCGGGGCCCCCGATCCGCGCGCGGCGGTCAAGCGCCTGCGGGAGTACCTGCGGCGGCAGTTCCGCCGCAAGCTGCCGATCCGGGACTGGGCCGCCCCGACCCTCATCGGCTCGGGCGGCTCGTTCACCAACCTGGGCCGCATGGCCGCCGCGCGCCGCGGGCTCTCCGCCGCCGACCCGGTGCATGGGGCCAGCGTGACGATCGCCGAGGTGGAGCACCTGCTCGACTGGCTCACCGCGATGAGCCCTGACAAGCGCGCCCAGGTGGACGGCCTCTCCCCCCATCGCGCGGACATCATCCTGGCCGGGCTCGCCGTGACCGCCGAGGTGCTGGAACGGATCGAGGCGCGCGAGGTCAAGGTGAGCGCGTTCGGCCTGCGGGAGGGGCTGCTGCTCGAGATGGCGGGCGCCGCCGTCGCGCCGGCGGCGGTGGAGCCGCTCCGCCTCATCCGCGAGTTCGCCGAGCGCTGCCACGTGGACCGGCGGCACGCGGAGCATGTCCGGGTGCTGGCGCTCAATCTCTTCGACCTGCTGTCGGACAAGCTCGACGCCGCCCCCGAGGAGCGGGGCCTGCTCGAGGCGGCCGCGCTGCTGCACGACGTCGGCCAGCTGGTGAGCTACCGGAAGCATCAAAAGCACAGCTACCAGCTCATCATCCACGCCGACCGCCTGCCCTTCTCCCCCCGGGAGCGCCAGCTGGTGGCGCTCATCAGCCGCTACCACCGGCGCCGGGGGCCCCGCAAGCAGCACGCGGTGTTCGGGGTGCTGCCCAAGCCGGACCAGCAGCTGGTGCGGCGGCTCGCGGGGATGCTGCGGGTGGCGGAGGGGCTCGACCGCGGGCACACGGCGATCGTCGAGAAGCTGGCGCTGGAGTTCTGCCCCACCCGCCTCACCATCAAGGCGGTGCCCCGGTATGCCGGCGCCGACCTCGCGCTGGAGTGCTGGGGGGCGGAGGAGCAGGCCGATGTGCTGGCGCGCGTGATGGCGCGCGAGGTGAAGGTGGAACCGGCCGTCTAGCCCCCCGCGGCGGACGCGCCGGCATGACCGGCGTCCGCCGCGAGCAGGTCACCCAGGGGCCGCCCCGCCCCCACGGCCGGCCATCCCGCCGCCGCGGAGGTGCCGAGCCGGCTGGCGCCCGCGCGGAGCATCCGCAGCGCGTCGTCGACGGTCCGGACGCCCCCCGAGGCCTTCACCCCGGCCCGGTCCCCCACGACCCGCCGCATCAGCTGCACCGCCTCGACGGTGGCGCCGCCCGCCGGATGGAAGCCGGTCGAGGTCTTCACGTACAGCGCTCCCGCCTCGACGGCGGCGCGGCAGGCGAGTTCCAGCTCCCGCGGCGTGAGCGCCGCGGACTCCACGATCGCCTTCACCGGCCGGCCCCGGGCGGCGTCGACGACCGCGGTGACCTCGTCGCAAACCTCCTCCCAGCGCCCCCCTTTCACCGACCCCAGCGGGAGGACCATATCCACCTCGGTGGCCCCGTCGGCCACCACCAGGCGGGTCTCGGCCGCCTTGGCCACCAGGCCGTTGGCGCCGAGGGGGAAGCCCACCACCGCCACCACCGCCACCGGGCTCCCTCGCAGCCGGGCCACGGCCTCGCCCACCCACTGGCCGTGCACGCAGATGGCACCGAAGCGGAGCCGGACGGCCTCGTCGCACAGCCGGGCGATCTCCTCCGCCGTGGCCTCGGGCTTGAGCAGGGTGTGATCCACCAGGGCGGCGAGCGGGGCGGCGAGGTGCGGCAGCAGCCAGGGAGCGGGCATCAGCGAAGTCCGTGCACGGAGCGGTGGGCGGCGAGCAGGTCGGGGTCACGGAACAGCGGGGTGAGCAGCAAGCCGCCGAGGAAGCCCCCCACGTGGGCCCAGAAGGCGACACCGCCGCCCTCGGTGGGCGCCACGGTGCCGCTCAGCAGCTGCAGCAGGAACCAGTACCCGAGCATCACGTAGGCGGGGATCACCATCATCCGGGCGAAGATGCCGAGAAAGACGAACGTCACCACGCCGGCCCGGGGGT
>Ga0268298_10003602_pt1 | contig 15683 bp, 14 predicted proteins | sample WWTPWeurt_MetaG_FD_194462 | JGI IMG/M metagenome (GOLD analysis project Ga0268298, IMG submission 194462) | Activated sludge microbial communities from WWTP in Nijmegen, Gelderland, Netherland - WWTP Weurt | ecosystem: Engineered > WWTP > Aerobic digester > Activated sludge | place... | reverse complement strand
CCGCCCTCAACCAGATCCTCAACGCGGAGGGCGTCGAGAAGGTCGACTTCTCGTCGTTCCGCCTGGCGATCAGCGCGGGCGAGGCGCTGCCTGCAGAGCTCTATTCGCGCTGGAAGAAGCGCACCGGCGTGGAGATCCTCGACGGCATCGGCTCGGCCGAGATGTTCCACATCTTCATCACCAACCGGCTCGGTGACGTGAAGCTCGGCTCGCTCGGCCGCCCCGTCGAGGGGTATCGCGCGAAGGTGTGCGACGACGACGGCCGCGAGCTGCCTCGCGGAGAGGTGGGCACGCTCTGGGTGTCGGGCGACTCGATGGCGCTCGAGTACTGGCAACAACACGAGAAGTCGAAGTCCACCTTCCGAGGTGACTGGTGCGTCTCGGCCGACAAGTTCCAGCACGACGACGACGGGTACTTCTACTTCTGCGGGCGCGGCGACGACATGCTCAAGGTCGGCGGCAAGTGGCTCTCGCCGGTCGAGGTCGAGAACGCGCTGCTCCAACACCCAGCCGTGCGCGAGGCGGCCGTCATCGGCTTCAAGGACGCCGACGGGCTCGAGAAGCCGAAGGCCTTCGTGGCGCTGAACGAAGGGCACCAGGCGGGCGAAGGGCTGGGCGAACAGCTCAAGGCGCACGTTCGGGAGTCGCTCGCCCCCTTCAAGGCCCCGCGACAGGTCGTCTTCCTCGAGGCGTTGCCGCGGAGCGATCGAGGCAAGGTGCTCAAGACCGCGCTGCGCGGCTAGGCCCGAGCTCGGCTGACTCGGCGCCGCTTCGAGCGTCGGCTCGATCGCAGCACCGCTCGTGCGCGACGATCGAGGCGCGTGCTCGAAGGCAGAGCGCGGTGCCGAAACCTGCGTCAGTCTTGCCGCCGGTAGCGCTTGAAGAAGGTGAACGCGTTGCTCGCGAAGTCGTCGGTCACCGCATGCCCGAACGGCTGCCCGGCCGGCACCTGCAACACCACCAACGCCCGAGCGCCCATCGCCGAGGCGAGCGTGCAGGTCCAGGCGACGGAGACGATGGAGTCGTCGACCGCGTGGGCGAGAAGGCCGAGCGGCATTCGTGGCGCCGCCAACGCAGCAGGCGAGAGCGCACCAGAACAGGACGGGAACCCGGGCCGCTCGGCGAGCGCGGTGCAGGTCGAGCCCGAGCCGGTGAACTGCATGCCCGCCGCGTCTCGGTTGGCGCACCGAGTGGCGCCTCCCGCGTTCTCGGCGAAGGCGGCGATGCGCTCGGGCAACGACGCCGCGACGAAGTAGGAGAAGAAGGCGCCGTTCGAGTGCCCGAGCACGTAGACGCGATCGGAGTCGACGTGGAGCACCGCCCGCGCCGAGTGGATGATCGACCGCACCAGGAGCAGATCGTCGTTCGTCTCGACGCTCTTGTCGCTCAGGTTCCAGCTCGTGCCCCACCCTTCCGAGCCCTCGTAATGATCGGGGTCGCCCGCCTCTCCCCTTCCGCCGTTGCGTTCGAGGGCCTGCGGCGCGGCGACGATCACCCCGTTCGCTTCCGCCACGGGCCGGAGCACCGCCTCGTCGAAGAAGTCGGTGGGTGTGCCGCCCGTGCCGTGAAAGGCGATCACCAAGGGCGCGCTCGCCGGCCGGCTCGCCGGAACGAAGAGCGTGACCGAACGAGCGACGCCTCGCACCGTGAAGCTCGTGACGCCCGAGGTCGCGCCAGAAAACCCTCCACCGTACGTCACGGAATCGGCGGGGGCGGAGCCCTCCGAACTCCCCACCGTGCCGCTGCCCGCCGGGAGCGCCCCACCATTCCCCGTCACTCCCGCTGGGAGCCCGCCGTCAGAGGGAGGGAGCGATGTCGAAGGTGAGGAGCAGGCACACCAGCACAGCGTCAGAGCGATGACGGTCGAGCGCATGGGTGCCGTCGGTTCAAACGGCGTACCCGCTCAGATCGTCTTCGCGTCGATGACGAAGCGGTACCGCACGTCGTTCTTCAGCATGCGCTCGTAGGCGACGTTGATCTGCTCGGCCGCGATCAGCTCGACGTCGCTGGCGACGTTCTTCTCGGCACAGAAGTCGAGCATCTCCTGGGTCTCCTTCATTCCGCCGATGCTCGACCCGGTGAAGATCTTGTTCCCACCCACGAGCGAGCCTGCGCGCAGCTCCATCGGCTTGGGCGGAATGCCGACGATCACCAGCGCACCGAACGGCTTCACCATGCGCAGGAGCGCGTCGACGTCGTGCACCGCCGAGACGGTGTCGATGATCACGTCGAAGCGGTTCGCGTAGGTCTTGAAGGTGGCCTTGTCGGTGGTGAGCGCGAACTCCGAGGCGCCGAGCCGCTGCGCGTCTGCCTTCTTGGCCGCCGAGGTCGAGAGCATGGTGACTTCGGCGCCCATCGCGTGCGCGAGCTTCACCGCCATGTGGCCCAACCCGCCGAGGCCACAGACGCCGACGCGTGAGCCCGTGCCCACCTTCCACTGCTTGAGCGGCGAGAAGGTGGTGATGCCCGCGCAGAGCAGCGGCGCCGCCCGGGAGAGCTCGAGCGCGTTGGGCACCTTCGCCACGAAGTGCTCGGTGACGACGACGTGGGTCGAGTAGCCGCCGAAGGTGGGCGTCTTTCGATCCATCTCGGTGCCGTTGTAGGTCCACGCTGGGCCCACCTGGCAGAACTGCTCGTGGTGCTCGGTGCACGGTGAGCAGGTGCGGCACGAGTCCACCATGCAGCCCACGCCCGCGAGGTCGCCCTGCTTGAAGCGCGACACCTTCGCGCCCACGCGCGTCACCCGGCCGACGATCTCGTGGCCCGGCACCATCGGGAAGTCGGAGCGGCCCCACTCCCCGCGCGCCTGGTGAATGTCGGAGTGGCAGATGCCCGAGTAGAGGATCTCGATCTCCACGTCGCTCGGCCCGGGCTCGCGCCGATCGATGGTGAAGGGAGCGAGCTTCGAGTCGGCAGACGGCGTGGCCCAGGCGCGAACTTTCATGGGCGCTGCCTACCCGAAGACAGCGGTGCTCGCGCCAGGAAAGGCGGTCAGGGCGCCGGCAACCCGCAGCCGAAGCCGCCGTCTCGAGGCTGCACGTAGCGCGAGCCGGGGAAGACGCAGAGGTAGGACTCGATGCAGATGCTGGTCGAGCCGGCCACGCCGTCGAGGCACTCCGACTCGATGCCTGCGTCGAGGTCGTTCGGGCACTGGCTCTTGCGGCTCCCCGCCGAGCAGAGGCAGGTTTGAATCGGGCCTCCGTCAGGCAGGCGGCGCTGCGGGTCGGCGGCGCAGCGGCCCATCGGGGCTCCCACCTGGCAGTCCGAGTCGACCGCGCAGTTGTGTGGGCTGTCGTCGGCAACCCCTCGACGAATGCGCAGCGGCGACTCGTCGTAGTTCACCGGGCACCCGCGATCGGCCTTGGTGCGCGAGGTACCGGCAGAGACGGGCGTGCGATCGTTCACCGTGGCGGGCGCGCACACCTGGAGCTGCCCGTTCATGTTCGCGAAGCCGACGATGCACTTCATCGGGAGCGGGCTGCACGACGGCGAGAGGCTGCCGTTCGCGCACGCGTTCGCGCCAGTGAGCCAGGTGGGCAAGAGCTTGTTGTTGCAGTCCTGATCGCTCATGCACGTCTGGCAGAACGGCGGCTCGGGAGAGCGGTAGCAGCCGACGTCGTTCTGCTCGGCCAGGGGCGGGCACGGGTCGGCCATGCCGTCGCCGTTCTTGTCCTCGCCGCAGCAATACTCACCCGTGCTGCACGCGTTGCCGGCGCCACCCTGCTCGACGCACGTCTGCTTCTTGCAAATCTTCGCGCCCGCCTCGAGCACGCAGGCGAACGGTGAGCGGCAGTCACGGTAGGGCTGACCCGAGACCGGATCGTCACCGGTGCGGCAGGTCATGTCTTCGCAGGCGAAGGTCGCCCGATCGCAGTAGCCCAGGTACGGGTTGTCGGGGTTCGTCGCCTCCGGGCACTCCACGGTGTCCATGCACGGGCCGTCGGCGCGGCAGCGCTTGGGCGTGGTGCCGCCGCCGTTCGCCTTCTCGGTGCGGCAGGCGAGGTTCGTGCCACCGAATGGGTTCATCGCCGACTGGCGGCAGTCCATGTCGTCGTTGCAGGGCGGCTTGCAGCGGCCGTGGCCGTAGAAGATGGAGTTGGGGTCGAGGTTCTTCGAGTCGACCCAGCAGACCTCGCCCGGCTTGCACCCGGGAGAGTCGAGCTCCTTCATGAGGAAGTTCCAACGGCAGCGCGGCACGCAGATACCACCGCACGCGCCCGCGCCGGCGTCAGGCTGGCTCACCGTGCAGACGGAGCCGGAGGGGCAGTTCTTGTCTTCGTTGCAGCCCACCTGCGAACAGCTGTTCGACTGGGGCGCGCAGAAGCCCATGCCGTCTTCGATGGTGCCGCACGGGCACTGGCCCACCTTCGCGTAGCGGCAGAACTTCTTGCCCGAGGTGTCGCCCATGAAGCCGGCGCACTTGCCGACGCCGATGCCGCCGGGCGGGCCGAAGATGATGCCGTCGCTGCCGCACTGATCGTCGCTCTTGCACTCCTCGCACGGAAGCAGGCGGCGGCGGCAGGTGCCCGCGGCGTTGGTGCCAGCCGGCGAGTCACCCTTGTTGCACACGCAGCCCGGGCCGCTCGAGTAGCACGGGTCGTCGGAGTCGAAGGCCTCCTGGCACTCGGCGTCGTTCTGGCAGCCCTGGCCGAGGCGGGTGCCGATGCGCGCCGGCCCGCAGACGCCGCTCGTCAGGTCGCAGATCGAGCCGTTCAGGTACTTCGCGCACTCGATGTCGTTCTTGCACTTGGCGATGCAGACGCCCGCGTCGGCCTCGCAGATGGGCCCGAGCATGCTGTCCTTGCAGTCGGCGTTCTTCGTGCACGCTGGCGGGCCGGCGTCGACCATCATCTGCATCGGAGTGACGCACGCCTGGTTCTCGCAGACCTGTCCTTCGGCACAGGGCGCGCACATCGCGGCGCCCGTCCCACACGCGGTGGCGGAAGTGCCTTCCTGGCACTTGTCCTTGGCGTCACAGCAGCCCGTCTTGCAGGTGTCCTTGCAGGGCTTCTGACAGCCGGGGGTGAGCGCTCCGACGAACCCGATGAAGGCGCTCAAGAGCGCCACTCGCATCTCAACTCGCATGAACCATTCCTCGATGGACGAACTTCGGCCCTGAACCAAGGCCCTGGCGCATAGCAGCTTTACGGGCCGAGGCCTACCCACACCGCGCCATCGGCCGTCGTTTCCTTCTTCCAGATCGGCACGTCTTGCTTGAGCCGGTCGATGGCGAACTCGCAGGCGAGGAAGGCCTCCTTGCGATGCGGTGCCGACGCGGCGATGACGACGGCGAGCGCCTGGGGTTCGAGGCGGCCGACGCGGTGAACGATCGCCAGCCGCACCCCTGGCCACCGGGCGAGGGCTTCTTCCGCGATTCTGGCGAGCTGCTTCTCGGCCATCGGGGCGTAGGCCTCGTACTCGAGCTGGGCGACCTGCTTGCCGTGCGAGACGTCGCGCACCGCGCCAGAGAAGGTGACGATTCCGCCCTGCCCTGCGCCGCTGACGGCCTGCACCACCTCGTCGAGCGAGAGCGGCGCGTCGACGACCTTGAAGAGCGGCGCGCCGCCTGCCACCGGTGGGATCAAGGCGAGCTCGGCGCCGTCGTGGAGCGGCGTCTCGGCGGGCGCGAACTCCTCGTCGAGCGCGACCCGCAGGTGCTTCTCGAGCGATCGGAGCGCGGGCTTGTCCTCGAGGAGCCGTGCCAGCACCGAGCCCACGGTCGAGCCATCGGGCACGGTGAGCTGCTCTTTCTGGGTCTTCGCCTTCTCTCGTGCAGCGGCGAAGTAGCGAACGGTGATGGTGAGGGGCATCGCGAGGCCGGGCTTACTCTCGGCCGTCCCGCTTCGACAACCTCACTTCGACGAAGAAGGTGGCGCCGGTCGGTGCGGGGGCGATGTCGAAGACGATCTGATCGACCGCGGTCACCTGGGTGAGGAACGTCACGGTGAGCGCCTGGGTGGTGACGACCAAGCGGGGGTCGAGGCCCGTCACCTGGCGAGGCTCGAGCAGCTGCCGCTCCACTTCGCCGACGTCGAGCAGCCCGCTGACGTGGCCCGGCCCACAGGCCCCCTCCACCCGCTTCGAGAGCAGGGCGACGAGATCGATGGGCGCCGTCGTCGGGAGCGGTCGGCCCCAGGTCGCCGAGAGCAGGTCGTTGCCGAGCACGAGGTCGAGGGGCTGCTGCTCGAGCTGCGTCTTCCAGCGATCGAAGCCCTGCTCCGCGAGCGCCTCGAAGGGCACCGGCCGGCGCGCCAGGGCCCGCTCGAGGACCCGCTTGATGATCGCCCGATCGGGCACCGCCGTCTCGGCGAGCACGGTGACGCGCGGCTCGGGACGCCCGCCCTTTCGCAGGGTGGCGCGCAAGAACTCGTCGACGTCGAAGTAGAGCGACAGCTCGAGCCGGCGGCTCAACACCGCGAGCCCGGCGCGCAGCTCCTCGTCCTCGTCGCCGTCTCTGGGGGCGAGCCCGATGGCCTCGAGCACCTCCGCGAGCGGCACGTCCATCGAGAGCGCCGCGGCCGGCCCCTCGGGCACGCGCAGGAGCAAGCGCTTGGGCGCGCTGGTGGTGGGCGTCTTCCACAGCGGGCGCTGGCCGACGAAGCGGCCGACGAGGCGAGCCTGGTGCTGATCGATCTTGAGCGCGGCGAGCGCGATCGACCACGCCCCAGGCTTCACGTTCTCCGAGACCGATCGAGAGGCCTGGGGGCGAGCGAGGAGCGCGACGCCTCCACTGGCGAGCTCGGCGATCGCCGCGGCGGCCGAGGGGTTGGCCTCGAGCCCACCTGGGGGAGCGGCCCGAACTTCCTTCTCCGCCGCCGCGAGGTGGGCGGCCGTGTCGGACATCGCGAAGTAGACGGTGCCGCGATCGACGAAGAGGTGGCCGAGCCGCCCACCGGAGACGAGCCCGCCCCCGTCACGCGAGTCCCAGCCGTGATCGACGAGGAACTCGCGAAACGCCTTCGCGCCAGCGGCCGCGTCGACGGCGCCGAAGAAAGCGACGAGGGTGTCGTCCTCCTCTGGGAAGAAGACGCCGGCGCCCTCGTGCCGATCGAGCGCCGCCGCGCCCACCGTGCCCGGCTCGAGGAGGAAGTGCAGCACCGGCACGAGCTCGAGCAGCCGCTGCACCGACGCCGCCGAACCGATTCGCTCGATGAAGTCGACGGCCGGCGCCACCTCGTCGATCGTTCGGAAGACGAGCGCCCCGTCGGCCGCCGGCACGATCGCCCGAAAGGGATCTCGCGGCTGAACGAGCACCGAGATGCGATCGGTGACTCGCTCCTGTTCGAAGGCCTTCACCTCGTAACGACCGGCCTTGTCGAAGGCGTGCGCGACCGCCGTTCCAGCCACCGGCGGCGAGCCGTCTCCGAAGTCCCACCGGCGCTCCCCTTCGGCCGAGAGCTTCACCTCGCTGCCGGTGTCGACGGGCTGCTCGCGCCGCTCCTCTCGCACTGCACGCACGCACGAGGCGAGGCAAACGCAGAGGAGGAGCGAAGCGCGCACGAGCCGGCGCAGTCTGTCACACCGCTCGGAGCTGCGGGCTCAGAGATCGAAGGCGAGCCCGAACAACCAGTGCCGGCTCGACAGGTTCAGCGACGACGGCGAGGGGCGGAACATCTCCTGGTAGGTGAACTCGGCGAAGAGGTAGGTGTGGTTCACCCCGACCGACGAGTCGAAGTCACGCGCCAACCGTTGGTCGAGGATGTCCATCATGAAGGACATGCCCACCGTGCCCGCGGCCCCGAAGGACACGCCTTGCCCAGGGAGCCCATCGGCGTAGTCGAGCGTGTTTCCCTTGATCGACCACCACGGCATGGTAAGGAACGAGCGGCACCTTGTACTTGAAGGCCAGGAGATCGAACCGGTACGACACGGTCGGCTTGATGGGCAGCAGCCGGAGCCCCGTCGACTCGCTCGCCAGCTGCCCGGTGGTCTCGTTGATGAGCGCCTTCCCGAACTTCTCGGCGTACGAGACGGTGACGCCCGCGCCGATGGTGCCGAACTTCTGCCAGACGAGATACTCGAGGCCGAGCTCTCCCATCAGCATCGGGGTGCCACCGAAGACCTTCGCGTAGGGGCGCGCTTCGTTCGGGTCGAGCAGCTTGAAGTCGGTGTCGTAGTCGATGCGGGGCGTGTACGGCCCCAGCTTGAGCTCGAGGACGAAGGTGCGTGGGCTCTCGCCCGGCATCTGCGAAGCGGACACCTGCCCGGGCACCTGGCCCAGCAAGGAGAGGCTGAGAGCAACGAGCATCATCGAATTCGTCTCCGCGCGAGCGCCGCGATCGCGAGCAAGGAAAAGAGGTGGGGCGCCGCCGAACAGCCGCCCGTGTCGGTACCGCCCGAGTCACGGTAGACGCCCCAGAAGCCGATCGTTCGAATCGGGGTGCCCGACGCGAGCTCGCTGTCGGCGCTCTCGTTTCCGGCACCGTCGATGGCCCGCAGCTGGATGTCGTAGGTCGTGCCGTTGAGGAGCTCGTCGATCTTGATCTCCCGGCTCGTTCCCAGCGAGACCGTCTTGTGCCGGCGAAAGTCGGCCTGGCCCTGGGGCCTCGAGAAGGGAACCACCTCGATGGTGTCGCTGCTCACCGAGAAGCCCACCCTGAGCGCCTTGTCGAGGCTCGAGACGCCGGTCACCACCGGCGCGTTCGGAGGTTGCGCGTCGTAGATGATCCGCAGCGGGCTCGCGGTCGTGACGGTGGTGGTCTGAAACCCGCACTGCACCGCGGTCGGCACCGCAGCACAGATGCGATGTTCCTTGGTGAGCGTCGCGGCGCCACCGCACGGGGTGGTGGTGCCCGCCACGAAGCCTGGGAGCTCGTCGATGACGACGGTGAACTGGCCGCGTCGCGCCGAGGTGAGCAGGATCGGGCTGACCGAGGCGTACTCCACGTCCTTGGCGCCCGGCTCGTTGCCGCAGGAACCGTCGGTCGCCCACACCCGCAGGTTGTTGCAGGGGATCGTTCCGATCTGATTCCACACCCAATAGACGAGTCGTTCGGTCCCACACGCCGAGGCGCCGATCACCAGCTGATCGGTCGTCGAGTCGGGCGTCTCCCTGATGCCGAACGTCACCGGCGTGGTGGTCTGCGCGAGGGCCGACGTCGCCAGGAGGAGGAGAGGGAGTGCGCGCATGAACGGCCTTCGTCGTAGCAACCCGTTTGCCACCCCGCCAGTCCGCCAACCGTCCGACCTTCCTCGGCAATCGAGGGGAGCTGGTGGAGCAGCGACTGCCAAAATGTCACTCCCGATCGGCGAGCTCGAAGGCGATGTCGAGGGCGGAGTCGGCGGTGCGGAAGGCGTTGTCGGTCGCGGCGACGAGCTGCACGCGCTCTCCGTGGGTGCGAATGCGGCCGACGTGAATCGCCGCGTCGTCGGTGGTGAGCATCGGCATCGGGTAGACGTTCTCGGTGGGCTCGTCGAGCAGCTTGAGCCCCGAGTCTCCTTTGAGGGTCGCGCGAACGCCGTCGGCGTCGACCCTGCGGCCCAGGTGCGCGGAGAGCACGAGGGTGAGCCCGTGGTAGGTCGGCACCAGCACCGAGGTGGTGGTGAGCGCCGGCATCTTCTCGCCCCCCCACACTCGCGCCGTCTCGATGAGGAGCGTCTTCTCGAGCTGGGCGATGCCGTTCTCGATGGGCCCGACCGCGGGGATCACGTTGAAGGCCAGCCGGTGCGGGAAGACCTCGAGATCGGGGTCCTTCCCGTTCATCAGCTCGGCGGCCTGCTTCGAGAGATGGGCGACGCCCGCGTTCCCGTACGAGGCGGCGCCACACAGCACCGTCGCATCGGCGAAGGTGAGGCCGAAGGCGGCGCGCAGCGGCTCGAGGGCGCGGGTGAAGGCCTGGGTCGACGCGTGGGCGAGCGAGACGATGCGCCCCGAGAACGAGCGATCGAGCACCCCGTCGTTCACCCCCGGCACCACGAGCGGCACGTTCTCGTCCACCCGGAACGCGCCGGAGAGATCGATCGTCCACACCCCGAGCCGCTGTGCGACCTCGGCGATCGGCTTGGCGACGTCCTTCGGCACCGCGAGCACGGCGACGCTGGCGCCGCGGAGGCCCTCGTCGGCGTACTTCTCGATCACCACCCCCTCGTCGCCGTAGTCGAGCTCTTCACCCGCGCCGCGCTCGCTGGCGAACGCGCGCACGTCCTCCGAGGGGTGATCGCGCAGGCTCAAGGCCTGGACGATCTGCCGGCCGACGACGCCCGAGGCTCCGATGACGGCGATGATGGGCTCTGACACTTACGACTCCTTGGGCGTGAGCAGCCGCGCCTTGGCATCGACGCCGGGCAGCGGGGGGAACTTGGGGTTCTCTTCCGCGCCACTCCCACGGAGGTAGTGCGGCTCGAGGGCGAAGGCCGCCGCCTGATCGTACGCGACGGGCAGCGTCGAGCGCCGAACGAGCGCGACCGCAGAGGGAACGTGGGGAGCGTCGAGCAGCTGCGACGGCGACACGCCGAGCGCCTCGAGCGCGACCCGATAGTCGGGCACCGCCGGCCCCACCATGCGCGCCGCAGGAGCCGCCTTGAGGCGCTCGGCGAAGGCGTCGATCGGGAGCGAGGTCTCCGGTTCGAGCGCCGTCACCGTCGTGCCATCGCGCCGGTAGCGACCGAGGTAGAGCTCGTTCTTCTTCACCACCGAGGCGCAGAAGAGCTCGGTCGCGTCTGGCCCGTCCACCGCGAGCGCCTCGAGCGACGACACCCCCACCAGCGGAATCCGCAGCGCGTAGGAGAAGCCCTTGAGACACGAGAGCCCGATGCGCAGGCCGGTGAACGAGCCTGGGCCCAGCCCACCGACCAGCCCGGTGAGCGCCTTCGTCGTGAGCTGGTGACGTTCGAGCAGCGCCTCGATCGCCGACGGGAGCGCCTCACTCTGCTTGGTCGGCGGAGGCACCAGCACGTGCTCGACCAGCTCACCGCCCGGCCGCACCAGGGCCAGCGAGAGCGTCAGACAAGACGTGTCGAGCCCGAGCCACATGCGCCGAGCCTGTTAGCGGAAGAGCTTGGTGATGTCGTTCTTGAAGACGAGCACCAGCAGCGCGGCGATCACCACGAGGCCGAACATCTGCGCGTACTCGCGAACCCGGATCGGAATCGGCCGCCGGCGAATGCCTTCCCAGAAGGCGGCGAGGAGCGCGAAGCCGTCGAAGATCGGAATCGGCAGCAGGTTCACCAGGCCCAGGTTCACCGACACGAGCGCCATGTTCATCAAGTAGGTGTCGAGGCCCGCCTCGGCGCTCTTGGTGGCGACCTGGAAGACCGCGATCGGCCCGCCGACCGCGTCGAGCGGCACGCCGCCAGTGAAGAGCTTCATCAGCACGAGCCCGATGGTGCGGATCGCCTTGGGCACTTCCTTGAACGCCATCACCAGCGCGTCCTTCGGGCCGATGGTGACGAGCTTCTTCTCGGCGGCGGAGGGGTCGGCGGCGAGCGAGAAGAACTGCATGGTGCCGAAGACCAACGTCTTCCGCTCGTTCTTGAACTCGTCGTACGAGGTCTCGGGTGCGCGCGCCGTCTGGGCCGACCTCTCTTCGCCGCCGCTGCGCCAGGTGATCGTGAACTGCCGATCCTCCTGTGCCTTCAGCTTGATGTTGTAGAGGAAGTAGGACTCGAGCTGGGCGTCGTTGATCGCGACCAGCCGATCACCGCGCACGAGGCCCGCCTTGTCGGCTGGACTGTCAGGCATCACGAACGCCACGTAGAGCTCGGCCGACTCCGCGCCGAGCGCCTCGTAGCCCTCGCCCGCCTGCTTCTCGAGCGAGACGGTGAGCGTCTTCGGCGTGGTGAAGATCGACCCACCGATGAGGTGTCGCTCGAGGCGCACGACCTCGACCTGCAGCGCTCCCGTCTGACCCTCGACGAGCCGCGCGAGCTCGACCTCGTCCTTCACCAACTGCCCGTTGATTCGGGTGACCCGATCGAAGGTCTGGAGCCCGGCCTGCGCCGCGACCGAGCCAGCGGGGACGCCGATCACTGGCGCCGCCGCCTGCGCGCTGATGCCCAACATGCCTCGACGCGACTTCTCGACCGGGTTGTTCTCGTCGATGGTGGCGACCGGGTTCACCTGGAAGACGAGTTCCTTGTCGCCGCGCTTCACCGTGATGGGGATCGGGTGGTCCGCGCCTGCGATCGCCTCGGAGATCTCGTCGAACCACTGAATGTCGACCCCGTTCACCTTGGTGATGAGGTCGCCGGGACGAATGCCCGCGATGGCGGCGGGCATGTCGGCGGCGACGTTGCCCACGCGCGGGAGCACGAACTCCTGCTCACCGAGGAGGGCGAAGAAGTAGGCGAAGATGGGGAAGATGAGGTTGAAGGCCGGGCCCGCGGCCATGATGATCGCCCGCTTCCACCAGGGTGCCGCATAGAGCCCACGTTCCCGATCAGGGTCGTCGAGATCGTGCTCCTCGCCCGGGTAGTCGCCGTGCATCTTCACGTAGCCACCGAGCGGCACCCAGGCGACCTGGTACTCGGTCTCGCCGCGCTTGAACCCGAAGATGCGCGGGCCGAAGCCGACCGAGAACTTCACCACCTTCACGCCCGCCCACTTCGCGGCGAGGAAGTGCCCCAGCTCGTGAACGGTCACGAGCACGCCGAGGAAGATGATGAAGACGATGGCCTGCTGGGCGCCAGACATTGCCGCAGAGGCTAATCAACCAGCGCGCGCGGCGCATCCTTCCCCGCTCAATAGCGGAGCTTGACGGTGAAGCTGCGCTGTTCGCCTTCTGCGAGCGCGAAGCTCGAGTCCTTGAAGGTCGGCGCCGAGAACGTGGGCAGCTTGTTGTTCGTCGCGCCGTAGCCCTCGGTGGGAATGCCGACGAGGTTGGTGTCGAGCGACCAGTTGTCGTTCTCGTCGTGCATGACGGTGACGGCCCAGGTGCCGGCCGGCACGTTGGTGAACTCGCAGCTCACCTTTCCATTGCCCGCGGCGGCCGAGAGGTTTCTGCCCTCGAGCGGGCTCTTTCCCGGGAAGCCGGGCGCGGTGTTGAACAGGCTGCAGCGAACGTGGCCGTTCGTGTTGCGCACGATCTCGACGTTGACCGAGATCTTCCCGGCGGGCGGGGTCTGCGACAGGGCGACGACGATGAGGCTGGTGAGCATGGCTGATCCTCTGGGTTATGCCGCTCGCGCGGCGGTGGTGTAGTGCGACCTGGCCCAACGGGCGGTGGCGTCGAGCGCCTCGTCGAGCGGAGTGCCGGTGAAGCCGAAGCGAGCCCGGAACCCCGAGTCGTCGACGACGTATTCGCGCTCCCACTCGTAGTGCATCTCGATCAGCTCGCGCACGATGGGGGTGAAGAGCGAGACCACGCGCAGCATGGGCTTGGGCACCCGGGTGATGGGCGCTTCGCACTGGAGGTGCTGGAGCAACCGCGCCACGAACTCCCGGGTCGGGAGCGCCGGCATCACCGGCAGCAGGTGCGCGCGGCCACAGGCGCTCTCCTCGGCCGTTCCCAACCGAAGGAGCGCGGCGGCGACGTCGGGCGCGTAGGCGAAGGAGTGACGGGTCTCGAGATCACCGAAGAGCTGGGCCGACTTCCCTCGGAGCACCCGCTCGTAGAGCCCCTCGCCGATGATCGACTGGGTGACGCCTGGGCCAAAGAGGTGCGCCGCTCGGCCCGCCACCACCTGCACCGCGCCGCGCCGATGCGCATCGAAGAGCGCCTCACTCAGCTCGGCCCGAATGCGGCCCTTCTTGCTCAGCGGCGCGATCGGGGAGTCGTCGTCGAGCGGCCCCGTGGGGTGACCGAGCATGTAGAGGTTCTCGAGCACCACCAGCCGGGCGCCCTGCTTGCCAGCCGCCCGCACGAGGTTCGCCTGGAGCTTCGGGAGCGCCGTCGACCAGGCGCCGGCCGAGTACTCGGTGTTGAGGCAGTGGAAGACGGTGGTGGCTCCGCGCGCCGCCTCCTCGCAGAACGCCGCGTCCATCGCGTCTCCAGTGACGACCTCCGCACCACGAACCGGGACCGCGCGCCGGCGGACGATTCGAACCGGCCGACCGGTGGCGAGCAGCTGCTCGATGAGCGGGGAACCAACCTGACCTGCGCCGAAGACGACGTGCATGTGACCTCCTGAGGTGGAGAGAACATGCACTTTGCGAAGAAGCAGCGAAATGGGTGTCTTGGCAACCCTCGCTTGCACTGACGCAATGACACTACGGCGAGGGCAGACCGCCCTTCAGGCGCGCGCTGACCCAGGACGCCACGAGGAAGCCTCGCGCGAAGGCAGGGCGAAACAGCTTCGAGTAGGCGCCACCCAGCATCGGAACGGCGGCGATCATGTCGGCGAAGCTCCACATCTCTTCGTGGTGAACGATCTTGAAGGCGAGCGGCTCGGGCGCGACGAGGTCGAAGGTGTAGGTGAGCAACGTGCGGAGCGGATAGGTGTGCAGGGGCTCGAGCTGGCGGAGGTACATGACGCCGTCAGCGATGCAGCGGCCCGTCGAGGCCGTCTGGTCGAGGGCCACGCTCACCTGGGAGAGCTCGAGGTCGAACTTGAACATCGAGTGGAAGCCGGCCAGGCCCAGCCGATACTTCTCGATGCCAGTCTCGGTCTGCCAGGGGTCGACGAAGGTGATGCGTTCGTGGAGGTACGGCCTGATCTCGGCGTCGACCTGCGCGGGCGTCACCTTCGTGTCGTAGAGAATGGTCGAGAGTCGGCGGAACGTGGTCTCGAGGCGATCGATCAACTCGGCGCGGTGCGTGGTCATCGTCCGCGAGCCAAGCACCGTCGCGCGCCGACGCCCAGCCGGCGCCCAACGATTCGGCCAGTTGCGACATCGCAAGTAATCTGCCGTCGAACCGAGTAGGCTTGCGGCTTCACAATGACCGATCAACTCCTCCAGTGGGACGACGTTCGCCTCTTCCTCTCGCTCATGAAGGAAGGCTCGCTCACCCACGCCGCCAAGCAGTGCGGCCTCGACGTCTCGACGATGAGCCGACGGTTGACGGTGATGGAGGAGCGCCTGGGCACCACCCTCTTCCTTCGCTCACGGGAAGGTGTTCGTCCGACCGCCGCGGCCGAGGAGCTCGTGGCTGACGCCGAGGTGATCGACGAAGCGATCTCGCGGCTGCAGCGGCGCTCGGCGGGCTTCGAGGTGGCACCAGAGGGCCTCGTCCGCCTGACCGCCCCGCCGCTGGTGGTGGAGACCTTGGTGGTGCCGTTGCTGCCGAGGCTCCTCGAGACCTGGCCCAAGCTGCGCCTCGAGGTCCTCTCTTCCCAGGCGGTGCTCGACCTCACCCGGCGCGAGGCCGATCTGGCGATTCGTACGGTCAAGCCGTCGAGCGGAGAGCTGGTGGTGGTGAAGCTCCTCGAAGCGCCGTACGCCTTCTTCTCGGCCCAACACCACGCGCGGCGGTACGCGAAGACGACCTCGCTCGACGGCCTCCCGATCGTCACCTGGAATCACGAGGGTTCGATGATCCCCGCGGCGCGGTGGGTGAACGAGCACGCGAAGGGAGCGAACGTGGTGCTGCGGTCGAACTCCCTCGCCGCTCAGATCGAGGCGGTTCGGTACGGCGTCGGGGTCGGGCTGCTCCCCCAGTCGATCGCTCGAGCGATCGCGGGGCTTGCTCAGCTGTCCCTCCGGGGCCTGCCTCCTTTTCCGGCCGACGTCCTCTGGCTCGTGGGGCATCAGGCGTTGAAGCGGGTTCCGCGCGTCCAGGCCGTCTGGGACTTCTTTCGAAGTGCGG
>Ga0268298_10003601_pt1 | contig 15687 bp, 12 predicted proteins | sample WWTPWeurt_MetaG_FD_194462 | JGI IMG/M metagenome (GOLD analysis project Ga0268298, IMG submission 194462) | Activated sludge microbial communities from WWTP in Nijmegen, Gelderland, Netherland - WWTP Weurt | ecosystem: Engineered > WWTP > Aerobic digester > Activated sludge | place... | reverse complement strand
TGCCGCCGCGCAAAAAGTCTACCGCGTCGCGCAGTTTATACGCCTCGGCACCGCCATTCGGGAAAAATTTTCGCTGCTCGCGGCGGCATTGGGCGAGCGCAAAATGCTCGCACTACAACGCAGCTTTATCGCAGCGAACAAATCGACAAACGAAGACCTGGCTCTTTACGCGCACAACCTGCCCGAATGGCTGGTGCGCCAGCGTGCTTATCCGGCTCACCTGGCTGATCTCGCGCGGCTCGACCGGCTGCAATTCGATATTTTTCATGCGCGCGCCGAAGCGCCGGCAACCGATGTTTTTGCCAGAGCCGTGATGCTCTCGGCGACAACCGGGTTATGGTCGGGCACTCACCAAACAGTCAAGGTGAGCAGGTCGCGGGTACAGGTGTTACACAAACCACTCGCCGGGCCACAGTTTCTGCTCTGTTACAGAGAAAAATTTGCTGTCAAATCGGCATCGCTCACCGCCGGTCAGTACCGGTTCGTGTGCCATCTGCAAAAACGCGTGCAGCTGACGCAGTTGCTGTCGCGCGCAGAGAGCGAAAACTGGTTGCCACCGCGTGAAGTGCGCGGGCTGTTTCAGGTGCTCGGCGTGCCCGGGTTGCTCACATGATCACCGAAGACTTTCTGAAAAAACACGGTGATGCGCTTTATGCCTTTGCACGCCAGCGCCTCGACAACGACGACGATATCGCCGATTGCATTCAAGAAACACTTCTGGCCGCGATTCGAAATGCGGGCTCGTTTGAAGCACGTTCGGCCGAACGCACGTGGCTTATCGGAATTCTCAAGTTCAAGATTATCGATGTGTTTCGGCGGCGCGCGCGCGAGGTTCTGCACGAATCTGCCGATCTGTACGAAGAAGCTGAAGCTTTCGATTCACGCGGCCATTGGCAAAAGCAGAGCGCGCCACGTTCGTGGCAGAAATCTCCGCTTGAGCAGCTTGAGCGCGCAGAACTGCAAGAACACCTGAACCGCTGCATCGGGCATCTGCCGGCAGCGATGCGCATGGCGCTGACGCTGCGCGAACTCGAGGGGTTCGCCACTCAGGAAATCTGTAATACTCTGAGCATTACGGCGACGAACTTAAACGTGATACTTTACCGCGCTCGTCTGCACCTGCGGCGATGTCTCGAAGCGGCGGGCTTTGAGGGCACTGGTGGGTAATTGCTGAAGACAAAATGAACTGCGCTGACTATACCAAAATGGCTTCTGCCGGGCACGATGGCCCGCTGTTATTTCGCGACCGCGCCCGCATGTTTATGCACCATCTGATCTGCATTTACTGCCGGCGTTTCTCGTCGCAACTTGCTGTGGTTCGGCAGCGTCTGCAGAAGCATAATGCAGATGCGAAGATGCCCGCGAAGGTGCGAGAGCAGATAACGCGCAGACTGCGCGACGGCGCTGCGCGATGAGCGGCACATTTGCGTCTGTAGCATGGCGCATGCTACCGTTTGTTTTAGGCGCCCTGTACATCGGCCTCGTTGGTACTCCTTGGGAAAACACGCTGACGCTTGCTGCTGAAAACCGCCTCGACCTCAAAGCAGCATTCTTCTACCGGTATCGCGATGTCAGCCTGCTGGGTGGTTTTGGCGCGGCAACGCCGGCCGTGTCGGCGATAATGACGTTGATCGGCATATTCGGCAGCCGCATTCTGTTTATATCAATCTGCCTCGCGACGGGGGCTCTGGTGCTGCGGAGGGCGCTTCGCCTGCGCTTATTGATGTTGCTACCCGTGACTGCCGGCCTGGCATTTGGCGAGGCTTTTTTGCTGTGGTCTTTACTGATTGCGCTGCTTTCGCACGGCTATGCACGCATTCGGCAGCGGCGGGCAGTGACGCTTTCGTGGCGCTCGCACGCTATCTATGCAATCGCGATGGTTTTTGCCCTGACTTTTCTTGGGGCGTTGATTTCAGCTTTCGCAAACCCGCTACACACATTGGTTCGCCACAAGGTTCTCGCCGGTAAATCAGTAGTTGACCGACTGCAGATTCATGTACCCGCTGCGGGCATAACATTCGAAGACAGCTGCGCCGCGCTGGTTAACCCCGACGATCTGCGCGGTGTCAATGCGATTGAACTGCTGTCTAAATCGTCTGTTCGGGCTTTCTCTGAAATCAGATTGCTCGATCTCAAAATCGTCGAACGTAATTATGGTATGCTCAGATTGAAAAACGAAAGAGGTGAATTTATCTTCTCTCAGGCCGCGCGCGATTTCGGTCAGGCAGAAGTGCAATACGCTGCAGCACAGCAGCAGTTCTGGCAAACAGCCCCCCAACTCTGCCTCGTGGCCGTATTCGATACCGCGCCAGAGAAAGAAGAAGCGCCGTTTTCACGCGCGCGCCTGATTCTCGATGCGCGCAAGAAAGCCGCCAAAGAAACCAGAATTATTCAACTACCGGCACGGTAGCCAGACGATAACCGACGGCCGGTTCGTTGATCAGCAGCTTGGGCGCGTCGGGTACACTCTCAATTTTCTTGCGCAGGGTTGTTATATAGACTCGCAGGTAACCAGTTTCGTTGGCAAGCCCGGGCCCCCAGATTTCGCGCATAATTTGTTGGGTTGTCACGACTTTGCCCGCATTTTTTGCCAAAAGGCACAATAGATTGTATTCGGTCGGGGTTAGATGAATTTTTTCGCCGTGTACACGCACCTCTCTGCGCTCAAAATCAATTTCGAGGCCGCCGGCTCTGAACTGCGGCAGGGCCGAAGGCACGGTATTGCGCCGCAATATCGCACGCATGCGCGCCAAGAGCTCGCCCATCGCAAACGGTTTGGTCACATAGTCGTCGGCGCCCGATTCGAGCAAAGCGATTTTGTCTGCCTCTTGATCTTTGACCGACAATACAATCACAGGCACATCGGAAAATTCCCGTATTCGTTTCAACAGATCGAGGCCATAACCATCGGGCAGGTTTAGATCGAGCAACACCAAATCTGGTTTCTGCTTCACCACAGCGTCGAGACCCTCGTTCAAATTCGCTGCGTCTGAATAGAGAAAGCCCTCGGCTTCAAGGCCAATTTTCAACAGCTTGCGTATCTGCCTTTCGTCGTCGATGCATAGTACTCGAATCAGCGGCATATTATTTACTCTCGGTTTCGGGCCGGCGCGGCAACAGAATTTCAAATGCCGCCCCGCCGGTCGGCCGATTCGTCGCGGCGATTGAGCCGCCATGTAATTCGATGATAGATTTTGCAATGGGTAGACCCAGGCCCGTGCCTCCCGGGCTAGCAGCAGGTGAGCGAACAAACTTTTCGAACACGGTTGTCAACAGATCAGCGGGTATACCTGCGCCATTATCAGAGATACGCACTTTGATTTCATTTGTCGGGCCAGCGACACACGAAACAGAAATTTCAGTTTGAGGTTTGTTGTGTATCGCCGCGTTCGCGATAATATTAATGAGAGCCTGCTGCAACAGCGTATAGTCACAATTGCATGAGAAATCCTTACCATGAAAATCAACGCGAACGCTGTCGTCGGCCAGCTCAGAGCTGAGGCGTTCGACTGCTTCTTTTATGATGTCGCGCAGATCGTGGTTCTGGCGGTTTAGGCGAATTTTGCCGGCTTCGATACGGCTCATATCGAGCAGATTGCTGACGAGCACGTTCAGTTTTCTCGCAGCGAGGTCTGCCTCGGCGAGCAGGTCGCGGTGTGCAGGCGGTAAGGCACCAGTTGAACTCAACTGCATAGCCGACACGGCGCCCCGAATTACCGCGATCGGGGTTCTCAGCTCATGCGAAATCGAGTTCAATATCGCCGCATGCAACTTTTCTGATTCTTCTGCCACGCGTGCACGGCGCTTTTCTGACGCGAGAAAATCGCGTTCGATGGTAATTGCCGCATGGTTCACAAATGCAAAAAGTATCTCTTCTTGATCTGGCCGCAGACGAATTTTCTTACGCAAACGCAGCCCCAGCACGCCGACGATTCCCCCTGTTGAAATCAGAGGGTAATAAGTCGCGGCGGCTAACGGCAGCGTGTCGGTGTGGCAACCGGCGGGCTTCTTATTTTCAAACGCCCAGAACGCAACGCTCGCCTCTTTGGGCGACAGCTTACGGTTACTGCCTTCAGCTGCCTGTAGGTTAAGTTTGCCGTCTTTTTCGCGAAGGTTCAGAGAAACGCGTGCTGAAAAAAATCTGCTGATAAATTCAATCGTTTTTGATACGGTTTCTTGCAGGCTCGTCGAGCGGCTCAATATGCGAGAGAAATTATAAACTGCAGCCACGCGCTCTTCTCGCGTCATGAGCACCTGCTCGCGCAGGCGCAGGCGCGCCATCAGGTTGCCCATGACCATCGCCACAACAAAATATATCCCGAGCGTCAGGTAATCTTCAAGTTTGCCGATATAAAAGGTGTAGCGTGGTGGAATAAAGCAATAATCCCACGCGAGGGCGCTGATCGTCGCCGCAACGACAAGAGGTCCGCGGCCGACCAGAAGCCCCAATGTCAGAACCACCGAAAGGTATATCAAAGAAATTGCCGTGTAGCCAATGACATCATAGAGTGCAAAGCTGAGAATCGTCGTCAAAGAAGTTGCACTCACCGCCAGCAGATACTGGTGCCGCGAAGAGGTGAGATTCAACGACGCGATGAAGTCGGTGCCAGGTTTTGCCGCTGAATTATCGCCGTAAACGTGAACTTCGATTTCACCGCTGGTCGCAATTAGCCGGTCGAGCATCGATCGACCCAGAATCTTCTGCCAGAATGTATGCGGTGATTTGCCGATCAGAATCTGCGTCGCATTTTTCTGTTTGCCGATTCTCAGCAAACCCGTGACGACATCGGTATCGCGCACTGAAATGACCTCGGCACCCAGTTCGCGGGCGAGATTCAGATTCTGGTGCAGTTTTTTCTGCGCTGAGGCGGTCAGAACCCGCCCCAGATCGATATGCACTGCGAACCAGCGCCCTTTAAGCTGAAAAGCGCGTTGCCGTGCCATGCGAATCAGGTTTTCGCTGTTCTGTCCGGGGCTTACCGCAACTAACAGGCGGTCTGCGGCTTTCCACGTTGCGTCTATGTGTTTGAGTGTGCGGTAATCTTGCAGTTCTTGATCGACAAAACTCGCAGTGAAGTGCAGCGCCATCTCGCGCAGGGCGGTAAGGTTTCCCTTGCGGAAAAAATTATTCGCTGCGAGCGCTGCCTTGTCGTGCGCATAGATTTTACCGTCTTCAAGCCTCTTGATGAGCTCTTCAGGTACCAAATCGACAAGCTCGATATCTGAGGCAATATCGATAAAGCTGTCTGGTACGCGCTCTTGCACGTGCACATTTGTGATGCTCTCGACCGAATCTGCGACACTCTCGAGATGCTGCACGTTAAGCGCGGTCATCACATTGATACCCGCGTCGAGCAGCTCGAGAATATCCTGATAGCGTTTCGGGTGCCGCGAAGTTGGCACGTTGGTGTGAGGCAGTTCATCGACTACAATCGTGTGGGGTTTACGCGCCAGTGCCGCATTAAGGTCGAATTCTTCGAGCACGACATTCTGGTATTCGACTCGGGCTCTCGGTATTACCTCGAGGCCATCGATCAATAACCCGGTCTCTCGCCTGCCATGCGTTTCGACAAGACCGACGACAACATCGCAGCCCTCGCCCCTGAGGCGATGCGCCGCCCGCAGCATGGCGCAGGTTTTGCCCACTCCCGCAGCCATACCGAAGAAGATGCGCAGCCGGCCGCGCCGCTCGCTTTCAGCTTTGTTCACAGCCGAAAGCAACAGATCGGCATCGGGGCGATTTTCACCTGAGAGCGGCATGTTACAATTTGTCTGTTTCGATATTGAGCAGCAAGACGTTAATGCGGGCTTTGCCCCAGATTGCCCACTGCGCCTCTTCGGTCATTTGTTTGATCAATGCGTAAAGCAATGCCTTTTTTGCAGCGTCAAACCCGCGTGCTGCTGCGATGCGGTTTACCTGAAATCTGGCTGCCTCTAAGCTGATGTGGGGGTCAAGCCCGCTGGCCGATGCAAACAGCAAATCGGCGGGTATCGGGTTACCTGCCGCCGTGTTTCTGAGGGCAGCCCGGCGTTCGTCGACGCTGGCTTTCAGTTCGGCGCTGGTCGGGCCTTTATTCGAGGCCGCCGAAGCGACAGTGGCATAGTCGCCAGCCGAAGGCCGTGGCCAGAAATATTTTTCACCCCGAAATTTCTGCGCGAGAAGTGCTGAACCGACTGCTTCTCCCTTACTGTTGTAGACAACGCTGCCCTGCGCTTTTTCAGAGAATGCCATCTGGGCAATACCCGTAACCAGAAGGGGATAAACTGCACCGCAGATGATGGTCATAACTGCAAGAAGTCGCAGCGCGATGGTGAAATTTGTTATTAACATTTCGTGATCCTTGATCTCTGTTTTGCGTTGTCCCCCTCCCAACCTCCCCCGCATGCGGGGTAGGTGCCGAAGGCGGTAGGGGACACATTTTGCCTCACACCCACCCCACAGCATTGATAGCCATATCAATGAGCTTAATGCCCAGAAACGGTGTCAGAATACCGCCCAGACCATAAATCAGCAGATTTCGCAGAACAACCTTGTCGGCACCCGCCGGACGGTATGCAACGCCCTTGAGCGCCAGCGGAATCAGCGCGATAATAATCAGCGCGTTAAAAATCACGGCACTCAAAATTGCGCTTTCAGGCGATTGCAGTTGCATAATGTTCAGCGCCGAGGCTGGCCCGGTAGTCATTCCCGTGGCAACACCTGTGCTGAGCGCAGTCGAAGCATAGAGTCCCGCAAATAGCGCAGGCAGAATCGCAAAGTATTTTGAAATATCGTTTGCTATACTGAAGGTTGTGAGTGCGCCGCGGGTAATCAAGAGTTGTTTACCGATTTCGACAATTTCAATCAGCTTAGTCGGATTGCTATCGAGATCAAGCATGTTACCTGCTTCGCGCGCCACTTGCGTGCCGCTGTTCATCGCTACACCCACGTCGGCCTGCGCCAGAGCCGGAGCATCGTTGGTACCGTCACCGATCATGGCGACGAGATGCCCTTTAGCCTGCTCTTCGCGAATGCGCGCGAGCTTCGCTTCAGGTGTTGCCTGTGCGATAAAGTCGTCGACACCTGCTTCAGCAGCAATGGCGGCTGCCGTCAGGGGATTATCTCCCGTGATCATTATCGTGCGAATGCCCATTTTGCGCAGATCGGCGAAGCGTTCTTGCAGACCACGTTTGACAGTATCTTTAAGGTGAACGACGCCGAGAACCTTGTTGTTTTCAGCGACGACCAGGGGTGTGCCACCCTTGCGTGAAATTTCTTCTACGCTGCGGTGAATCTCTTCGGGGTAGTTTCCCCCTTTCGATTCAACAAAAGATCTGATCGCGTCGGCCGCCCCTTTGCGGATAATCCGTTCAGGGTTGGCTTCAGTCATCGGAATGTCGATGCCACTCACCCGGGTAACCGCGCTGAACGGTACAAAATCACCGTTTTGTGCGAGCATTTCGCGGCCACGGATATTGAATTTTTCTTTTGCCAGAACCACGATCGAGCGCCCTTCGGGCGTTTCGTCTGCGAGTGAAGCCAATTGCGCTGAATCGGCGAGCCGCCAGACATCGACACCCATCGCCGGGATAAACTCCGAAGCCATACGGTTACCGAGCGTGATGGTACCGGTTTTGTCGAGCAGCAGCACATCGATGTCACCCGCCGCTTCAATCGCGCGTCCCGAAGTCGCGAGCACGTTTGAGCGCATGAGGCGCCCCATGCCGCTGATACCGATTGCAGAGAGCAATCCGCCAATCGTTGTGGGTATCAGGCAAACAAGCAGAGCAATCAAGACCGGCACCGAAGTCGCAATTTTTGCACCGGCACCACCGCCCGCTGTCTGGCTATAAAGGGCAAACGGAAACATGCCCATGACTGCGAGCAGAAAGACAATCGAAAGAATCGAGAGCAAAATCGTCAGGGCAATTTCATTGGGGGTCTTAGCGCGTATTGCCCCCTCGATCAGCGTGATCATCTTATCCATAAACGAGTTGCCGGGTTCGGCTGTTATGCGAATCTCGATGCGGTCGCTGATGACCTTCGTGCCGCCAGTAACCGCCGAGCGGTCGCCGCCCGATTCACGAATCACAGGAGCCGACTCACCCGTGATCGCACTTTCGTCGACGGAGGCAATCCCCCTGATGACTTCGCCGTCACCAGGCACCTGGTCTCCCGCCTCACAAACCACGACCATGCCCTTCTTGAGTTCACCGGCCGGCAGACGCTGTTCTGCGCCATTCACGATGACGCGGGCCATCGCGTTCGACTTGGTGTTTCTGAGCGCATCTGCGCGGGCACGACCCCTGCCTTCTGCGATTGCTTCGGCGAAGTTAGCAAAAAAAGTCGTGAAATACAGCCACAATGTGATCTGCAAGACGAAGTTAGATACTGTACCTTGCAGGTAGTCTCGTACAATCAATCCAGTACAGAAGAGCGCCCCGATGGTCACGATAAAAATGACCGGGTTTTTCATCTGTACTACAGGATGAAACTTTTTCAAAGCTTCCCACAGGGCAGACATTACAATCTCACTGGTGAGAAGATTCTTTTTGTTCTTCAGAATATTTGTACTCATATTGCTACCCTCCTATTAGAATAGCCTGCCAGCCGGCACGAGAAAGTGTTCAATGATAGGCCCGAGAGTCAGCGCCGGAAAAAAAGTCAGGCCGCCGACGATCAAAATTTCGCCGACCAGAAGCACGATAAACACCGTGGTATCTGTGCGAAATGTGCCCGCTGACTCAGGCAGAACTTTTTTCGCTGCCATGCTGCCACCAATTGCCAGCACCGGTAGAATCACCATGAAGCGTCCGAAAAGCATCGCTATCGCCAGCGAGATCGTGTAGAAATCTGTACTTGCGTTGAGACCAGCAAAGGCGCTACCGTTATTTCCCGCAGCCGAAGAGAATGCGTAGAGAATTTCGCTTAGTCCGTGCGGCCCCTTGTTGTTGAGGCTGCCCAGGCCCGCCGGCAGAATTACGGCAACGGCAGCACCGACGAGAATAAGCGCTGAAGGTACGACGATTGCCAGCATCGCCAATTTCACTTCGCGCGCTTCGATTTTTTTCCCGAGATATTCGGGGGTGCGCCCTACCATGAGGCCTGCGAGAAAAACCGTGATGATCACGTGCGTGAGCATGCCGTAAAGACCTGCACCGACGCCGCCGAAGACAACTTCGCCGAGCATTATGTTGAACATCGCCACCATGCCGGGCAACGCCTGAAAGCTGTCGTGCATCGCATTCACAGAGCCGTTAGAAGCCGCACTTGTGGCTGCACCCCACAGAACGCTGTTCGTGACACCGAATCGCAACTCTTTACCTTCGAGGTTTGTCAGCCCACCAAAGATTGGATTTTCACGGTGCTCAAAGACGAGCATCAAGATGAGCCCGGCGAGAAAAATAACGAACATTGCCGTCAAAACAGCGTAGCCGTGCTTCTTCTGCCGAATCATGTAGCCGAACATGACGACGCAGGCTATCGGCAGAAGCAGAATCGCCAGCATCTGCAGAAAATTTGAAAGGGGTGTTGGGTTTTCAAACGGATGCGCACTGTTGACGCCGAAGAAACCGCCCCCGTTTGTACCCAATTGTTTGATTGCAATCTGCGAAGCGGCAGGCCCGAGCGGAAGTGCCTGCGTTGTTCCGGCGGGTTGCGCATCTTGTGCCGCCACCGCGGGTTGGTCGCCCTGCGCCGGTTTTGCTGCAACAGCAGGTACTGCATCCTTTTGTATTTCAAAGGTTTTCACTTCTTTGTAAGGGCTGAAACTCTGAACGACCCCTTGCGAAGCAAACAGCACGGCAAAGACGATCGAAAAGGGCAGCAGCACATAAAGCGTGGCGCGGGTCAGGTCTACCCAGAAATTTCCGAGTGACTCAGAACCTTTGCTGATGAGTCCCCTCACCATCGCCAGAAGAGCGGCAATGCCCGTGGCGGCGCTAACAAAGTTCTGTACATTGAGGCCCAAGAGCTGTGTCAAATAACTCAGCGAGCTTTCACCTGAATAAGCCTGCCAGTTCGTATTGGTCATAAAGCTTATGGCCGTGTTGAGCGCCAAAAGCAGCGGAACATCTGGAATTTTCTGTGGGTTGAGCGGCAGATGCGACTGCCAAAGCTGTAACGCGAAAACGATCAGAAACCCGATAAGGTTAAAGACCATCAACGCGAACGCATACTGTCTCCAGTTCATCTCAACAGTGGGGTTGATGCCCGATAGGCGGTACGTGAAGTGTTCGATTGGGGCTAAAACCGGCGATAGCCAGGTGCGCTCCCCCTGAAACACGCGCGCCATAAAACGCCCGATAAACGGCGCCAAAATCAGAAGCGCGGCAAAATAAATCAAAACCTGCAACAAATCACGGCTGGTCATAGAACCTCCGCGGGTATCGGGCCGCGGTCATGCGCCAACTGGCCGGCATTTAGAATTTCTCCGGGCGCATCACGGTATACGTGAGATATGCCAGAATAAGCACTCCGGTAATCGTCGCAATCATCACCTCAGGGTTCATAGACCCCTCGCTTGTCTTCTCATAGTAGAAAGAATATGCGTGCTCAATGCCATCTTGCACGCATAAATGTTATTAAGATTCACCCGAATGTATGAAGATTCTGTTAGAAACGGTGCAGCCTTCGAAATTCTTTGCACAGGTTCTCTCTTGACGCATCGCCCTGATTTTTTTCATGCCCCATATGCACGGCCTGTTGCAAGATCTCGGCATTACCTTCTTTGTCGCCACGGTCGTTGGTTACATCGTCGAGCGCATCAAACAGCCAGCGATCATCGCCTATCTTATCGGCGGGGTAATCATTGGCCCTGAAATCGGCCCGCAACTCGTCACGAATATTGAAAATATCGAAACCATTTCAGAAATAGGATTAATACTTCTGCTGTTTATTCTCGGCCTCGAGATGCAGCCGACACACCTCATCACGATTCTGCGCAAAGTTTACCTTGCAGGTGTCGGCCAGTTCTTGCTCACTGCTGTTTCTGGCCTGCTATTCTTTTCAAGTATCGGTTATGCGCTCAATAGCTCAAACCTTGAAGCCTTGTACCTCGCGCTGGCGTGCAGCCTCAGCAGCACCGCAATCGTGATCAAGATTCTCGCCGACAAACTTCAGCTCGATTCATATTCGGGAAAGCTCACCGTCGGTATTCTGCTGTTTCAAGATGTCTGGGCAATTTTGCTGCTGGCGATTCAGCCCAATCTCGCGACGCCCGGCGCAATACCAATCGCGATTGCGCTCGGCAAATCGCTGCTCTTGGTGGTTCTGGCATTTTTATTCAGTCGTTATGTTTTACGTCGACTCTTTGAACCCGTGGCCCGCAGCCCAGAGATAATTATCATGCTCTCTATTGGCTGGTGCGTCGGGGTCTCTGGGGCCGCGAAGCTGATGGGATTATCCATGGAAATGGGGGCGCTCATCGCAGGCGTGGCAATTTCGACTTTCCCTTACAGCTTTCACGTCACCGCAAAGATCTTGCCTCTACGCGATGTTTTTCTGACGCTCTTTTTCATTTCACTGGGCATGAAAATTCCCTGGCCTGATACGCGTTACATCGCACCCGTAGCGCTGATTATTGGCTTTACTTTTGTCTCGCGCTTTCTGATCGTAATTCCGCTGAGTTTGGCCGGCAAGACGAACCTCAGAAACTCATTTCTGACAAGCCTCAATCTCGCACAGGTGAGCGAGTTTGCGCTCGTGATCACAGCGCTTGGCGTTAGCTACAATCATATTCGGCAAGAAACAATGGGGGCGGTGCTTTTTGCGATGTCTTTTACTTCAATCACCTCTGCCTATCTGATTCAATATAACCACGAAATCTATATTCTTTTAGAACGGCTTTTTCGTCGCCTCGGCCTGGTGCGGCGAACAAGTCGCATTGAACATGCTGAAATACACATGAAAGCGGGCAAACCCATCACAATTCTGGGCTACCACAGGGGAGCCCAGGCGCTCATCGAATTTGTTTCGCTGCGGCGGCCCGAACTCTTAAGCGATATTCTGGTCATCGACTTTAATCTCGAGACTGTGCGCGAGCTTGAGGCGAGAAATATTGCTCACCATTACGGCGATATCAGCCACGTCGACACGCTGCTACACGCAGGCATCGAGAATACGCGAATTATCATTTCGTCGATTCCCGATCTGTTGCTCAAGGGCACGTCGAATCAGAAAATCGTCAGGCTTTGCAGGCAACTCAACAGCACGGCTTTTATTGTCGCCAACGCAGACCTTAACTCGCAGATTAACGAACTCAAGAATGCAGGCGCGAACGAAGTTATATTGCCCTATTTCGAGGCGGCGGCGCATTTGACAGAAGTGCTGCTCGCCCTTGCCGAGACTAAAGACATCAATACGGCCGCGAAAACCGGTTCCTGAATCAGATCTCTTCGGCTTTGAGCTTCAATTGCTCGCCGGTCGCCAGGGTTTTTACCGTATAGACCGAACTTGCGACCTCGTCTTCGCCGAGAATTATCACACGCGCAATCTGCTTTTTTTCGGCTTCTTGAAACTGTTTACCAAGTTTCGCCGCACCGAGAGAAATCTCGCAGGTTTTGCCGCGCTGGCGCAGTTGTGCTGCCAGCTGCAGTGCATGAGTGGCAAGCTTCTCATCGAGCACGGCGATATAGAGTTCAACACGCCGCGGCTGATCTTCGAGCAATTTGTGGGTGCGCAGAAAGTCTTCAAGCGTCACATCACCCATGCCAAAGCCGACGGCATTCAGCGTCTCTTTGCCAAACGCCCCAACGAGGTTGTTATAACGCCCGCCGCCAAAGAGAGAGCGACGGTTATCCGGGTGATTGTCAAACACTTCAAACACCAGTCCCGTATAGTAATCGAAGCCGCGCACGACACCCGGGTCGTATTCGATAAACTCACCCAGACCCAGTGTCTCGAGCGCCTGCATGAGTTCGATGACATATTCAGCGCCTTCGAGATGATACTTTTTCTTCAGGTAGTCCAATTTCTCGAGAAGAAAGAAATCGAGTTCGGCCTTTTGCAATGCCGTCACGCCCTCGGCCTCGAGCATCGCTGAGTAAGCTTCGGGTTTGACTTTGGCGCGTTTATCCATGATGCGCGCTACATTCGGCCATTTTTCGGGTGGCAACTTCAGTTCACCGCCAAGCACACCATTCAGTATCGAGCGGTGCGACAGGTAAACTTTGAAATGCTGGGCGGTTGCGCCATAACCGCGCAGCAGATCGACCGCGAGGTTCAACAGTTCGAGATCGGCGAGCTTCTCTGACGCCGCGCCGAAAATATCGCAATTGAGCTGCCAGTGCTCGCGCAGACGGCCTTTGCCAGGCTGCTCATAGCGCCAGACGTTGGGTATCGAATACCAGCGCACCGGCTTGGGTGTTTCTTGAAATCGCGCCGCCACCATGCGCGCAACCGTCGGGGTCATTTCGGGCCGAATCGCGACCAGTCTGTCACCGCGGTCTTTGAACGAGTAGATCTGTTGACCCACAATTTCTTCTGAGGTCTTGGCGAGGTAAAGATCGACGGGCTCTATAATCGGCGCGTCAATCTGGTCGAAGCCATATTGGCGCACAACCCGATGCATCACCGCGAACATCGCTTCGCGAAAGCGCATGTCTTCGGGAAAAAAATCCCGCGTGCCTTTATAGGGTTGGGTTGTCAGGTACGCCATTGATTACATCAGATGAGCTGGGCGCGTTTCTGCGGAAACTCCGCTTCAATCGCGCGGCCGAGCGCAAACAGGCGATCTTCAGAGAAGTTCGGGCCCTGCAGCTGCATACCGATTGGCAGACCAGTCGCGGGGCCAGGCACCGACAGAGCGGGAACTCCCGCAAGGCTTGCCCCGACCGTCAGCACATCAGAGAGATACATTTGCACAGGGTCTGAAGTTTTTTCACCGAGCTTGAAGGCAGTCGAAGGTGTGCACGGCATCAGAATTGCGTCGACCTTGGTGAACGCGTCAGAATAGTCTTTTTGAATCAGTGCGCGCACAGCTTGCGCCTTGCCGTAAAAGGCATCGTAGTAGCCGCTTGATAAAGCGTAGGTGCCGAGCAGAATGCGGCGCTTAACTTCAGGCCCGAAACCTTCGGTACGCGAACGCTCATAGACCTCATTGAGGTTCTTCGCGTTTGCCGCGCGATGGCCGTAACGAATACCGTCGAAGCGCGAAAGATTCGCAGACGCTTCGCTCGTCGCTGTGAGATAATACACCGGGATACCAAATTTCTGGTTTGCCAGGTGTACGCTCTGAACCGACTTCACTTTACCTTTGAGAAAAGCAAGGGTCTTGTCGAAAGACTCACGCACCTCGGGCGATAGCCCTTCGAGCATGTTCTCGTCGATGCCGAGGCGAATATCGCCGAGCGAGCCAGACCATTTCTGGTAAGCCGAATCGGGCATCGTCGTTGAATCTTTCGGGTCGTGCCCCTTAATTGCGTTGTGAATAATCTCCACATCGCTGATCGTGTGCGCGAGCGGGCCGATCTGGTCGAGGCTCGACGCAAACGCCACAAGGCCAAAACGCGAAACGGTACCGTACGTTGGCTTAAGGCCTGCGAGGCCGCAAAAAGCCGCGGGCTGGCGAATCGAACCGCCGGTATCAGAGCCAAGGGCGACCGGCAAGAAACCTGCCGCGACGGCCGCAGCAGACCCACCAGAAGACCCGCCGGGTGCCCGTTCGGTGTCGAATGGATTTCGCGTCTTCTGAAACGCCGAATTCTCAGTCGATGAACCCATCGCAAACTCGTCCATATTGAGGCGACCCATCGTGATAAAGCCGAGTGCCTGCAGTTTTTCGATAACGGTCGCCGAATAGGGCGAAACAAACCCATCAAGAATCTTTGAAGCGCATTGTGTGACGCGGCCTGCGGTCACGATGTTATCTTTCACACCCAGCGGAATACCGTCATAAGGCGAAAGGGCCTTGCCCTCTGCATGCCGCTTTGCCGAGGCCTCGGCTGCCTTGAGCGCCTGTTCGCGCTCGACATCAATGAATGCGCGAATAGTGCCATCGTGCTTGTCGATGCGCGCCAGGGTGTCGTTCAACAGCTCGACAGGTGAAATCTTGCGGGATACCAGATCGCGCGAAAGGTCAGACAGCATAAGAACGAGTCTTGCGAATTAAGACCCACCGTAAAGCATTGGGCCGGGTGATGAGGCGAGTTCTCGCCTGGTCACCCGGCTGCGAATTCAAAACCCGCATTCACGAGCTTACCATCGAGTTCTTTGACCCAGCGAATCGACGCTTGAATAACCCGCTCGGGTTCTATCTGCACTATACAGGTATTGCCCACCACCAGATTCGACGTCAGCGGGTTGGCGCGCATAAACACTAGCGAGCAGCCGCCCGCAGACTGGTCGACCAGCAGCGCATTGAGTTGCGGTACGAAAATACTGCCCGGTAATTGCAAGAAACTGGTATCGAAAGAGAACCCGATAAACGTGAGACGGGTGACCAGCTTTCGCGCTTCGTAGCGGCGGTCGCTGATCACCTTGCGGGCATCTTTGATCGTCTTTTTAGCGGGTGCCTTGCGGCTGGCTGCGGCACTTTGCGCAGTTTTTTTTCTGGGTGTTGTTTTTTTCGTGGTCGACTTGGTCATATATGGGCAGCAGGCGGCAATGAGTGGTGGCTGTCAATTCGCTTTGCTCTTGCGGCTTTACCGCGCGCTTTCTCGCACGAGCTTGCCCCTGAAAGTGATCTTGCTGCACCCGGGAAAAAACGG
>Ga0268298_10003598_pt1 | contig 15700 bp, 12 predicted proteins | sample WWTPWeurt_MetaG_FD_194462 | JGI IMG/M metagenome (GOLD analysis project Ga0268298, IMG submission 194462) | Activated sludge microbial communities from WWTP in Nijmegen, Gelderland, Netherland - WWTP Weurt | ecosystem: Engineered > WWTP > Aerobic digester > Activated sludge | place... | reverse complement strand
CGCCGCGCTGCCAGATCGACGGCCGCATGCTGGCCATGTCGATCAAATGAACGCAGGTTTGTCGCCATCGGTTCCAGGTTTGTGGATACCGATGTTGGCGCGTGACCAGCGCTGGGGGTCATCGACGATGGCCACCACGACTGCGGCGACGCTCTTGCGCGAAACCTCGGTGCCCTGGAACGGCGCGCCCTTGGACGTCGTGGCGTAGTTGATCTCGTCCTGGTCCTGCAGCCAGGCCGGGCGCAATACGGTGTAGTCCAGGCCCGAGGCTTCCAGGATGTCGGCGGCGCGGCGGTAAGGCGGCAGGTAGCTGCCGATCTCGCGACGGTTCCACTCGCCGAATGCACCCGGCACTTCGTCGTAGATGCCCAGCGAGCTGACGAAAACCACGCGCTTCACACCCGTGGACTCCATCGCCGCAACGATGTTGGCCGCATGCACGTCCATCTCGCCGAACAGGTTGGCGTAGACCATGTCCTGGCCGTGCATCGCCGCCTGCAGGGCCTGGAGGTCGGTGGCGTCGCCTTCGACCACCACGGCATTGGGTGGGATGCCGCCCAGCTTGGCAGCATCGCGCACGAAGAGCGTCAGGCGCACGTCGTCGCGCTGGGCCAGCAGGCGCACCGCCCACTGCGCAATCTGGCCCGCCGCACCGAGGATCAGGAGATTGGTCATGACGAGGTGTCCTTCAGCGGGCAGCTTCAGGCCAACGTGCGGCGGAAAAACGGCACCAGCTGCGCCACGGCCGCGCCGACGTACTGCGGCACGTCGTAGAACGACATGTGGTTGCCGCCCTCGACGACATGCAGCGTCTTGTTGCTGCTGGCGGCGCGACGGATGAGGTCTTCGCTCATCCACTTGCTGCCGGCCTGGCTGCCCACCACCATCAGCACCGGCTGGGTGAGGAAGTGCTCGGCCATGTTGTAGGCGTCGTAGGTGACGAGCTGGGTCATGTTGCGGGCATAGGTGTAGCCCGGCGCGTTGGGGTGCTGGCACCGCGGCGTGTGGTAGTACTCCCAAGCTTCGGCCAGCTCGGCATTCGGCGCGTCTTCCTTGCGCATCGGCGCCAGTGGAATCGTCGTGGCTTCAGCCACCTTGGCTGCGTCCTTCTGTGCATCGTTCGTGCGGGCCTGCGAGCCGAACTGCAGCAGGCCGATGGCGTCGGGCGACTTCACGCTGCCGTCCCAGCCATTGCGGAACATGGCGCCGATGTTGACGGCGCTCACCGTGCCGAGGGCCTTGATTCGGCGGTCGTTGATGGCGGCGTTGGCGGCGTAGCCACCACCGGCACAGACGCCCATCGCGGCGATGCGATCGGTGTCGACGTAGGGCAGCGTGGTTAAGAAGTCGATCACCGCGCTCACGTCCTCGGTGCGGATGTACGGATTCTCGAGTTGGCGCGGCTCGCCGCCGCTCGCACCCTGGTACGAGGCGTCGAAGGCGATGGCCACGAAACCCTGCTCGGCGAGTTGCGCGGCGTACAGGCCGGCGGCCTGCTCCTTCACGCCGCCGCCCGGGTGGGCGATGACGATGGCCGGGTAGCGCTTGGCCGCGTCGAAGCCCGCAGGCGTGTGGATGTCGGCCGCCATGGTGATGCCCTGGCCGTTGCGGTTCTGGAAGGTCACGGATTGCATGGGGTGCTCCTGGTTGGTGGGTCGCTGCACCGGGAAAGTCTCAGTGCATGGACAGGACTGTAGGAATCCGATTGGTCTTGCGGAAGCCCATAATCGTGATCACAGACGTTAGCCAGGATTGACAATCATGGAGCCCGCTCTCTTGCCGCCCCTTGCCTGGTTCGCCCGTGTGGCGCGCCACGGCAGCTTCACCAAAGCCGCTGCCGAGATGGGCGTGACCCGGGCTGCGCTGTCACAGAACCTGAAGGTGCTGGAACAGCGGCTGGGCTGCCGCCTGCTGCACCGGACCACGCGCGACATGTCGCTGACGGACGAGGGCCGGCATCTCCTGGACACACTGCAGCCCGCGCTGGCTGAGATCGAGCGCGGGGTGCAGGAATTGGGCGAAGCCGGGCGCGAGCCCTCGGGTCTGTTGCGGGTCAACACGTCGCGCGTCGCGGCGAAGCTGGTGCTGGAGCCGCACCTGGGCGAGTTCCTCGCGGCCAATCCCAAGCTGCAGCTTGAACTGGTGATGGACGACGGCTACTCCAACATCGTGGCGGAGGGCTGCGATGCCGGCATCCGCTTCGGTGAAAGCGTGGCTGAACACATGATGGCGGTGCCCGTGACACCGCGCATGGAGATGGCAGTTGCGGCAACACCGGCCTACCTGAAGCGCCATGGCGTACCGCAGTCACCGGCCGAGCTGGCGCGCCACAACTGCATCCGCTATCGCCAGACCAGCAGCGGCGCCATCTTCCGCTGGGAGTTCTCCCACTCCGGATCAGACGGGCATGCATTCGTGGTCGAGCCCCACGGCAGCATCACCACCAACGACGACGAAGGCATGATCCGCGCCGCTCTGCAGGGCGTGGGCCTGGTGCAGCACCTGGAACCTGCGTTGCGGCCCTGGCTCGAAGACGGACGCCTGGTTCGGGTGCTTCAGCCCTGGTGCAAGGCATTCCCAGGCCTCTACCTCTATGCGCCGACGCGCGAGCAGATGCCGGCCAAGGTTCGTGCGTTGATCGACTTCCTCGTCGAGAAGCGGGATGTGATGGGCGGCACCCGCAGCGGCACCACGTCGAAGGGCAGCGTTGGATATAGGCGGCCCAAGGCTCCCGTCCGATCCGCTGTTCGATCGAAGTGAGTCTCTGAGGTCCCCTGTCGGGATGCATCATGCCCTCCCGCGCGACGAACCCAAATACACCGATGTGATCTGGCTTCTCGAATGCCCGAGGGACTCCGAGACCAGGCGCCGCGCCGCCAGGTCGACGGCTACATCCGCGCGCTCGGCAGTCGCCACCGGCGGCGCCACGCCCGTCTCGGCCTCGTAGCGCTCGGCCGCATAGCCATGCCGCAGGCCATGCGCCGTCACGCCGAGCATGGCCTTGGTCAGGCCGAACAGCTCCATCACGTAGCGCTGGTGCCGGATGGCCCGGACGAGCTGGTATCGCGGGTCGCTGAGGCTGTCGTTCTCGCCAGGCGCCACGCGGCGGGCGTGTTCGATCGCGACCAGCTGGCTCGGCGTCACCACCGGCACGTATCGCAGCCGGCCGCCCTTGGTGCCGCGCCGCAGTTGCAGGTATTCCGCCGTGCCGGCAGCCGCCTTGCCGGCCTGGGCCGCGGTCACGATGTCCTGGTTCGGGCGGAACATCACCGCTTCCTTGCAACGCAGGCCGAACTCCTTCATCAACTCGATCTGCACGGCCACACGCTCGTCGAAGTTGGCAACGGCCGCGATCACCTCCTCCGGCACCACGCCGTTGTCGTCCCATGCCTTGCTGTGCTTCGTCACATAGCTGCGGCGATACAGGGTCTCGTCGCTGATGTAGGCGCTGATCGGCAGCACCAGGCCAGGCTTGCCGATCCAGCCAGCGAAGGTGCGCAGGTAGCTGTGCGCCTTCTGGATGGCCGAGGGCCCGAGCTGGCCGGCCCCGGCGCGCCGTTCCATGTCTGCGAACAGGAATCGCACATGCCGGTCGCCGAGCGAGCGCGGGTCGGGCTTGAAGCTCTTGATGTCGTTGTGCTCCAGGTAGTGGAAGGCGCGGTAGATGTACTGCCGTCGGTCTTCCATGGTGTCGTGGGAGACACCCTTGTCCTTGACGGCGTGGCGGAAGTTGTTCTGGACGAACAGCGCGTTCAGGACGAAGCCTCGCCTGCTGATCTGAATCGGCAGGGTGCGCAGGTTGACGGTTCGAGGGTCGAGGTCACGCATGGCGGTTCTCCGTGCTTGCCGCTGGCGAGGCCAGTGGGCAGGTAAGTCCTGCGGCACCGTCCCGCCGGTGCCAGGCGCATTCAGGGTTCGCGCTTGCCGCCATGGGCATGGGCGCAGGCCAGTCGTAAAAGTGATCGCCCAAACACGGCGTCTGGCGCCGTGGCAGCCCGCTCGAGGCGGGGCGCAGGGGAATGGCCACGTTGGTGGCCACGCTGCGCAGCAGGTGCATGGGCGTCACCCATGCTGAAGCGCTCGGGGCGCTTCAGGGCTTCACGATCTGCCGCATGGCCTGAGTGCGCCAGTGCCACCTGGCGCGCCATGCGTGCGTGCACACCGGCGAACCCGATCGTGTCGGTGTTCGTCGGCGCCTTGAAGGCGCGCACGCAGCAGTCGTTGGGGAGTCTTCCAGCAGGCATCGCGTGCCCGCTGCAGTTGCGCGATCAGGGTCGCGCACATCAAGCCGCTTGGCTCGGGGGCCAGGGGCTTGCAGGTCGGCAAAGACCAAGGTCGCTGCCGCCATCGTCATCGGCCGTCGGGTTGACAGGCCGGGGATCAGAGCCCGAAGGCTCGTGCACCCGAAGGTGCTCTGGAGGGCTTGCCATTCGCGCTCGATGCGCCCGGTGGGCCAGCTGCCCGGTGCCAAAGGCGATGCAAGCATGCGCGAAGGTCGCCGCCCTTGCAAGCGCGAAAAGTGCCGTTACGGCGCCAATACCTGCGTGAGGACTGCAACCGCCTAGGGTTGACGGATGGATTCCATACCTCTCTCTCCGAAGCCTGATCGTGCCGGACTTGCTGGTCGGGTTGCAGACTCACCGGAAACAGACCTGAGGGCCGAAACAAGCGATCGGACGGCCGTTTCGCTCGGGCTGCAGCCCCACTTCGCCGAAGCAAATCGTGCCGCTGAACGTGGCCCCGGGAATCGACGGCCGATTTCCGGGGGGACTTCGACCCGCCTTTCGCGGTAGACGTGTTCTGCCGCCTTGGCAACAGTAGAGCCATGTCGGCGCCACTGCTGTTGGAGGTCCCATGGGTAGCACAGTCAGGGCCATCGATCTCGGCTTCGGCCACACGAAGTTCACCACCGTCAACGCGAGCGGCGAGCTCCGATACGCCAGCTTTCCTTCGCTGGCCCTGGCCAGCGTCGACCCGCACACCGCACGCCCGCTGCTGGCGCCGCGGCGGACGGTGTCGGTGCGGGTGGGCCCGTTTTTCTACGAGGTGGGGCCGGATGTGTTGTCGGTCGGCGCGCGCAGCAAACCCATCCTGTCGGTCGAGGGCTACACGCAATCCGCCGACTACAAGGCCTTGATGCTCGGCGCACTGAACTACATGCAGGCCGACGAGATCGACGTGCTGGTGGTGGGCCTGCCGGTCTCGGAGTTCACCGCGCGCAAATCGGCGCTGGAACGCCTGTGCTTGGGTGAGCACGATGTGGGCAAGGGTCGCAAGGTGAAGGTGCACAAGGCGCTGGTGGTGGCGCAGCCGCAAGGTGCGCTGGTGGCCTATGCCGAAGAGCACGGGCTGCTGGACCAGATCGGCCAGCAGGAAAACCTGATCATCGACTGCGGCACGCGCACACTGGACTGGCTGACGGCTCGTGGCCTGCGCCTGGTGGCCAACCGCAGCTACTCGGCGCAGTACGGTGTGCACGATGTGGTGTCGGCGATCTGCGAGGCCATCTCGCGAGAGATCGGCGAGCGCTACGACGAACCGCACACCGTGGACGAGGCCCTGCGCACCGGCAGGAGCCTGACGACCTACGGCAAGGCACGCGAGATCCAGCGCTACATGCCTATCGCCGAGCGCATTGCCGTCGAAGGCATCCAGGCCTTGACCAATTCCATTGGCGGCAAGTACCGCTTCGCCAACATCGTTCTCAGTGGCGGCGGCGCACATCTCTTCCGCAAGGCGCTGCGGGACGCGTTCAAGAAGCAGCCTGTATTGGAACTGGCCGATCCTTTCTACGCCAACGTGCGCGGCTTCCAGCGTGCCGGCGTCGACCGATTGCGCGCCCAGGCCCCCACCGATGCCAGCCAAGGAGCACACCATGAAGCGCAGTGAGGGTGACGACGAGGCGCCGGTCCCACAGGGCACTGGCCGCGACGAGCCGATGCTGGAGTTCTACGCGCAGGTCGGCGCCTGGCAGCACGGCCCGCTGTACGAAGACCTGGCGAGGCTGCCGAAGGGCCGCCGCCGCGCCGAACGCTTCCGCACGCTGGCATACCTCGGGGTCCTGGTCGAACAGGAAAGGCGAGGTGGAGAGGCCAAGCATGGCGCACTGCGCAGGCCGGCATCGCCACCGGCCAGCCCGTCGGCCGGCGGCATCTTCGATGACCCGCTACCGGAGTAGTCGAAGTTGCAAGCCTTGCCCGCGGCCGACCCCATGGGACTTTCAGGTGAACCTTCACCTGGGAGTCCCCATGTACGTCCTGGAAACGCTGACCGGTCGTGTCATCGAGGCCCGCCGCTACCTCAACCGCATCCCCGGCCTGCGCGACGACGACCCGTCGCGCGAGCGCTGGGAGCTGTGGCTGGCCGACGCCAGCAACCACGAGCACAAGATCGTCGTCTACAGCCGGTGCATGCCGGCGCGTGCGGGCCACGCCGTCACCGTCATCCACTACGGCGGGCGTGGCGTGGGCCTGTACAACCTGAGCATCGGCATGCGCGTGAACTTCGTGCTGGAGAACCCCATCGCGCTGCTGCGGAGCATCGACGTCGTGGTCATCGTGTTCGGATCGTTCGGCGCGCTGATGCTCGGCGCCTACTGGCATCCGATGGTCCTGCTGATCGGCTTGCCGCTGCTGGCGCTGTATGGCCCGGTCGCGATGCTGAGCCGCCGCCACTACCAGGTCAGCCTGGCCAATCAGGTCGAGGAGATGCTGGACCCGATTCAGGTGGAAGACGTCGTCAAGCCCTTCAAGCCGCGCCGCTGAAACCACCTGCAGCCCGTGCAGGGTCGGGTTGTAGCCCGACCAGCGCGCCTGCTTGGCAGGCACCCACGACAGGCGTAGATTCACTGCGCTCGGGCATGTGCACCTTGCCATGCCCACCGCCCTATCCACCGCGATTTCCACGGCAAAGGGCGGCGTTAGCGGTCGTGACCCGCACTTCAATCGAATCGCCCCGCCAGGGGTGCATCCCACCATCCGGCTTGAATCGCGCGCCAGGCGCATGCCTGTGCCCGGCGCGTGGCAGGCCCGTGGCCCATCGACGGCCAAACCCATGAACCTTGCACTGCAAGGCCGACGCGGAGCACCACCATGACGAAGAGCCCTGTCATCGCCGCCATCGACGCCGGTTGCGGCTTCACGAAGTTCAGCAAGCTGCGCCCAGGCCAGCATGCGGACATCGAAGTCTTCCCGTCGCTCACGGACATCGTCTTCCACGACAGCCGCTGCAGCAGGCTCAGGGCCCCGCGGCGCAATGCCCTGATCCCCTTCGGTACCCACCTGGTCGAGGTGGGCCCGGACATCGAAGCGGCGCTGGGCGATGCGGTCTATCACTTGCAAGCAGAAGGCTTTGCAGCCACCGATGACTACCGCGCCTGCGTCGCCGGTGCGCTGGCCTTCATCGAGGAACCCTTCATCGACATGCTGGCGCTGACCGTGCCGATGCGGGAACGCGATGCTCTGGCGCCGCAGATCCGCGACTGGCTGAGCCGGCCGGTGCGCACCGCGGCCAACGCCAGCGTCACCGTGGCACGCGTGGAAGTTGTGCCCCAGGCCACGGCCAGCGCCATCGAATGGCTGGATTCGCCCGAGCTCGACAAAACGCAGGTGTCGCTGGTGCTGGTGGCGGGCTTCGGCAGCCTGGACTGGGCGCTGTACCGCGGCCGTGACCTGGAGCCCCTGGCTGGCGGCACCGAATACCACGGCGCGGCCAACCTGCTGCGCACCGTGGACGACCGGATCGGCCAAGGTGCCCCCAGCGGCGACGGCCGGCTCGATGCCATTGATCAAGCGCTGCGCCATGGCAAGCCCGTGCGGGCGAGCGGACAACTGCATGACCTGCAGCTTCACTGGCCGTGGATCCATGGCCGGGCCCGCCGGATGCTGGGCGGCATCGCGCAAGCCCTGACCGACCTGCCCACACCGCAGACCGTGTGGCTGGCCGGTGGCGGCGCAGCCTACTTCCTGCAGGCCGCGGAAGGCCTGTTTCATCGACAGGCCGTGCACGTGGCTGCCGAGCCGATGTACGCCTGTGTGCGCGGCATGTGCCTCTACGGCAAGCGCTGTCTGATGGCCGATCTGGACGCCCTGCGCGCCTGATCCACCGCGAAGCGAACCCATCCCACCCCACACCCCGCGCGCGAGGCGCCCGCGGGGACGACAGTGAACTTGACGCCTCTAGCGACCGTGCGATCTTTGATCTGACGCCGGCCGCGAAGCAGCAGATCCAACTGACCCGGCTGCGTGCAGCCAGGAAGGCACGGACATGACTGCAGTGACACCTCTCTTCTACGACCTGCGCGAGACGGCGACGATGCTGCGCGTGGACTACTCCACCGCCTGGAACCTGGTGAACACCGGCCAGCTGAAAGCGATGCAGATCGGCCGGCGCTGGAAAGTGACCCAGGCCGCCATCGATGCCTTCGTGCAGCAAGGCACCGAAGCCGTGCAGCAACGGGCGCAGGGCCATCGCAACGCATGTGAACGCATTGGAGGCAGGACATGGGCATCCTCAAACGAGGCAGCACCTGGTGGATCGACATCACCGCGCCAGGTGGCCAGCGCGTTAGACAGTCGGCTGAGACAACTGACCGCAAGGCCGCGAAGGAACTCCACGACCGGCTGAAGCACGACCTGTGGCGCCAGGCCAAGCTGGGCGACAAACCCCGCTACACCTGGGAAGACGCGGCCCTGCGCTGGCTGAACGAGCAGGGCCACAAGGCGTCGATCCGCGACGACGCGAAGAAGATCGAGTTCCTCACCCCGTTCTTCAAGCGCCTGCCGCTGACCGAGCTGACCTGGGACCGCATGCAGGCCGTGGTGGAAGGCCAGAAGGGCGACAAGGCGCCGGCCACGCGCAACCGCTACTACCAGCTGCTGCGGTCCATCCTGCGGCGGGCAATGCGCGAATGGAACTGGATCGACAGCGTGCCCACCGTCCGCCTGCACCGCGAGCCCGAGGGCCGGGTGCGCTACCTCACGCCCACCGAGATCGACACCTTCCTGCGCAACCTGCCCGAGCACCTGCGTTCACTGACGCGCTTCACCATCGCCACCGGCCTGCGGCGCGCCAATGTGCTGGGCCTGAAGTGGAGCCAGATCGACATGCAGCGCCAGGTGATGACCGTGGCCGCCAGCGACATCAAGAGCCGCAAGACCCTGGGCATCCCGCTGAACGCCACAGCGATGGAGATCCTGCGCGCGCAGATCGGCAAGCATCACGAGTACGTCTTCGTCTACAAGGGCAAGCGCCTCAACGCAACGGTGAACACCGCGTGGCGCAACGCCCTGAAGAAGTCGGGCATCGAGGACTTCAGGTTTCACGACACCCGCCACACCTGGGCCAGCCTGCTGATCCAGAACGGCGTGCCCAAGGGCATGATCAAGGAAATGGGCGGGTGGAAGTCGGACTCGATGGTGGAGCGGTACGCGCACCTGGCGCCGGAGCATCTGGCGCGGCATGCGGCGGTGATTGATGCGCTATTGCGGCCAGACGACGAACGCAAACCATTAGGGCTGGCCAGCACGCCGAAGAGCAAGTGATTCACGTTGGGGCGCTCGGTGTGCCACTAGGGCAACCATTCCTGTGTACTGAATTTGCACGACTTGTACTGCCTTACACTGCCTTGCAGCACTTCAAGCCAGCACCTTTCCATGGCCAGAGCACCTGAAGCCGTCATGACCGTCAAGGAAGTCGCTGACTACTTGCGGGTCAATCAGCGCACGGTTTACCGCTTGGCCGTCGAACACAAGATGCCGGGCTTCAAGGTCGGTGCGACCTGGCGCTTCAAGCGCGTGGACATCGACAGTTGGATCGCAGCCCAGGCCACCGCCCCGACAGCCGGCGCAACCGTCGAGGGGAAGCGCGCACGATGAAGCTGGTACAGAACCGAGGCGCGGACCGCGCCATCGACCTGCTGCGCCCGCACCTCAAGACGGGCCAGACGCTGGCGTTCATGACGCCGACCTTTTCGCTTCACGCCTACGCCGAACTGCGAGAGGCTCTGGCACGTCTGGACGGGACGCAGCTCATCATGCCCGCCGAAGGCCAGGACCTGGAGCTTCAAGGCGGCGAAGGTGACCGCGCGGCGCGCAACCGCCTGCAGTCGCGGTGGCTGGCCAACCAATGCGCCGCCTGGCTCAACGGAAAGGTGGAGGTGCGCCGTGCACCCGGGCGGATCCCCCAGGGCACAGCGGTACTGCGCAACCCGCAGGGCGTGCCCGAGCAAGTGGTCATGGGGTCCGTGGCCTTCAGCACGGAAGGCCTGGGACTGGCACCCGGCAACCCAATGAGCCTGACACAGGCCTCCGAGAACGCAGCGGAAGCCGCCATGCTGGCCCAGTGGTTCGATCAGCAATGGAGGACGCTGCCGTCGGACCCCGAGTCCGCGCTGGCCGCGCGTCAGGCCCTGCTGGCTCAACTACAGCCCATCGGTGAGCATCGCGCCCCATTCGCGATCTACGCGGCGATGCTGAACCACATGTTCGGTAGTCGGGAAGATGCGCTCGACGAGGAGCGCATCGTCAAGTCCGCCACCGGCATCCGCAACACGGTGGTCTGGAAGAAGCTGTTCAAGTTTCAGCGGGATGGCGTCGTCGGCGCCATCGACAAACTGGCCCGCTTTGGCGGCTGCATCATCGCGGACAGCGTGGGCCTGGGCAAGACCTTCGAGGCCCTGGCCGTCATCAAGTACCACGAGCTGCGCAACGACCGCGTGCTGGTTCTGGCCCCCAAGCGCCTGCGAGACAACTGGGCCCTCTACAAGGCCAACGACAAGCGCAACATCCTGGCGGCGGACCGGTTCAACTACGACGTGTTGAACCACACCGACCTGTCGCGCGACGGCGGCCACTCGGGCGACATCGACCTGTCCCACGTGAACTGGGGCAACTACGACCTGGTCGTCATCGACGAGAGCCACAACTTCCGCAACAAGAAATCGCCCCGGCAAGGCACTGAGACGCGCTACGACCGGCTGATGCGCAAAATCATCCGGGAAGGGGTCAAGACCCGGGTGCTGATGCTGTCGGCCACGCCGGTGAACAACCGGCTGACCGACCTGCGCAATCAAATCGCCTTCGCCACCGAAGGCGACGACACCGCGCTGGCCGATTACGGCATCGACAGCATCCAGCAGACCACACGCAAGGCGCAGATCCAGTTCAACCGCTGGCTCGGCCTTGAAGAGGCCGAGCGCACGCCCAGCCGCCTGGTCGAGATGCTGGGCTTCGACTACTTCACGCTGCTGGACCACCTGACCATTGCGCGGTCGCGCCGGCACATCCAGAAGTACTACGGCACGGAGGAGACCGGCCGCTTTCCGGACCGCCGGCCGCCCATCAACATCAAGGCGGACGTGGACCGGGCGGGCCAGTTCCGCGCCATCAAGGACATCAACCTGGAGATCCGGCGCCTGAACCTGGCCGCCTACGCGCCGCTGCGCTACGTGCTGCCGCACAAGCAGGCTGCCTACGACGCCAAGTACAGCACCGAGATCCGGGGCGGCGAGAGCTTCTTCCGTCAGGCTGACCGCGAGGAAAGCCTCATCCACCTGCTGCGGGTGAACGTGCTCAAGCGCATGGAGAGCGCGGTGTCGTCGTTCGCACTGACACTGCAGCGGCAACTCCGCGACGTGGAGGCGGTGCTCGCGCAGATCGAGCAGCATGCCGACCAGGCCGCCAACGGCGACGGCATCGAAGAGCTGGACATCGCCGACGTGGACATCGACGACCCCGCCTTCGAGGCGCTGCTGGTCGGCCGCAAGGTGAAGGTGCTGCTGGGCGACGTGGACCTCATCCGGTGGCGTCAGGACCTGGTGGAGGACCGCAACCGCCTGGACACGCTGCTGACCGCTGCCCAGCAGGTGGACGCTGCACGCGACGCCAAGCTCGCCAAGCTGCGCGAAATGGTCGAGGACAAGTGCCGCAACCCCATCAACGACGGCAACCGCAAGATCATCGTCTTCACGGCGTTCTCGGACACCGCCCAGTACCTCTACGCCAACCTGGCGCCCTGGGCCAAGACCACACTGGGCATCGACGCTGCCCTGGTCACCGGCAGCGCCGGCATCCAGACCACGCTGCCGGGCCTGCGCAAGAGCATGAGCAGCGTGCTGTCGGCCTTCGCACCACGCGCCAAGGAGCGCCCGGCCGACATGGCCGGTGAAGGCGAGATTGACCTGCTGATCGCGACCGACTGCATCTCGGAAGGCCAGAACCTGCAGGACTGCGACTGGCTCATCAACTACGACATCCACTGGAACCCGGTCCGCATCATCCAGCGCTTCGGCCGGATCGACCGCATCGGTTCGCCCAACCGCAGCATCCAGCTGGTCAACTTCTGGCCGAACATCGCGCTCGACGAGTACATCAACCTGGAGCAGCGCGTCAGCGGGCGCATGGTGCTGCTGGACGTGTCAGCCACCGGTGAGGAGAACCTCATCGAGCAACAGTCCGGCGACCCGATGAACGACCTGGAGTACCGCCGCAAGCAGCTCTTGAAGCTGCAGGACTCCGTCATCGACATGGAAGACCTGAGCAGCGGGGTCTCGATCACCGACCTGACGCTGACCGACTTCCGCATCGACCTGGCGCAGTTCCTTCGCGACCATCCGGCGGTGCTGGAGGGCATGCCGCTGGGCGCGCATGCCGTCACGAGCAGCGTCGACGCCGACATCGAGCCCGGCATCATCTTCTGCCTGCGGGCCGAGGGACCCGGCGCGAGCAAAGCCCCAGCCGGCGCCGGATCTGGCGACTACCCGCTGGCACCCATCTACCTGGCCCATGTGGGCGACGACGGCACCACCGTGCTGGCCTACCCTCAGGCCAAGCGCATCCTCGACCGCCTCAAGCGCCTGGCGCTGGGCCGGGAGCTGCCCGACCTGGGCGCCAGCAGCCGCCACGACAAGCTGACCCGCCAAGGCGAGGACATGCGGCACGCCCAGAAGCTGCTCGCCTCGGCGGTTGCCTCGGTGGTCGGCAAGGCCGAAGAGCGCGCCGTTGCCAGCTTGTTCTCGCCCGGCGGCACCCACGCCATGAAGGGCGAGTTCGCCGGGGCCGGTGACTTTGAGGTGCTGGCATTCATGGTGGTGCTGCCCACCCAAAACACAAAGGGAGCAACGCATGAGCATGGAGCACAGCCAACGCCTTGAGCCGCTGGCAAAGGATGTCGTCGACAAGCTCGACACCGTGGCAAGCACAGCCCGCCAGTGGCTGGCCAACCCGCGCCGACTTGGCATAGACGCGCTCGCCACCGGCGGGAACACGCTGAACTCGGATCGTGCCGCGCGAGCGCTCGACGAGGTCAATCAGGCCAACGAGTCCGCGTATCGCAAGCTGGCCAGCGAGCCAGCCATCGCCCGGGTCATCGCTGAAGACGACGACGGGCACCGCACCGCCTACTACTTCTGCCGCGCCGAGCAAGGCCTCGCCAACCTGGGCTTGGTCAGCTATCGCGCGCCGGTTGGTCGCCTGGCGTCCTTGCCGGTCGGCGAGGAGTACGTCCGCCCCGATGGCAAGGCGTTGATCGTCGTCGAGCGAGCACAGCTACGCCCGTCGCCCCTGGCCGGATCTTGGGACGCCTACACGGTCGTGCAGTCGGAAGATGCGCCAACGGTCACCATCGAGTCGCTGCGCAAGCTGCTGGAGCGACACCCAGAGCTGGCAGAACCCGTCGAGGACCTGGTCGCCCAGTTGCTGGCGAGTGCCGAGGCCAGCCAGAACGTCATCGAGGGCATGAAGCGCAGCGTCATCACCAAGATGGGCCTGCGCGACCAGCCGGTGCTGGACCAGTTTCAAGACGAGATCTTCCGCCTGCCATTCAATCGCCGTGTCCTGTTGCTTGGCCCCCCCGGCACCGGCAAGACGACAACGCTGATCCGTCGCCTCGGGCAAAAGCTCGACGCCCAGTTTCTGGACGAAGACGAGCAGCGCGTCGCTGAGGAACTCGCCCAGAGTCAGCAGGTGCCGCACGGGAAGAGCTGGCTGATGTTCACGCCGACGGAGCTGTTGAAGCAGTACCTGAAGGAGGCCTTTGCCCGGGAAGGTATCCCAGCACCGGACCAGAACATCCGCACCTGGGCCGACCACCGTCGCGACATGGCCAGGCAGACCTTCGGCGTCCTGCGGACCGCGACTGGCGGCGGCACTTTTGTGCTCAAGGAGGTGAACAGCCTGCAGCCGACGGCCATGACCCAGCCGATCGCTTGGTTCGATGACTTTCAAGCCTGGCAAGGCGCTGCGTACCGGACCGAACTCATGGACAGCGCGCAGGCGCTGGCGGGCGCTGGACTGGCGACGGCGCAACAACTGGGCAAGCGCCTGCAAGCCACCCTCAAAGAAGATGGCCCGTGGCCGTCTACGTTCACGACTCTGGCAGGTGAGCTTCCCGCCATACAGGCGTTCGTGGCGCGCCTCAAGGACGAGACCGACGCCACCATCAAGGCCGCGCTGAATGCCCAACTCGCCCGCAACCGGGGCTTGGTCGGCGAGCTGGCGAAGTTCATTGAGAGCCTGCAGCAGGCTGCCGACGCCGATGCCGACGACGACCAGGACGCCGAGGACGACGAGGACACGGCGGCGCCCAAGGTCGGCCCTGGGGCCGCCATCAACGCCTACATGCAAGCGGTCCGCACGCAGGCCCGCAATGCCGCAGCCAAGCGATCCACCAACAAGATCACCCGCAACGGCAAGGTCATCGAGTGGCTGGGCGACCGCACGCTGGCGCCCGCCGAGCTGAACGCCCTCGGTACAAGCCTGCTGCTCCAGGCCCATGCACGGCGATTCGTGAACCCGGTCAAGCGCTACGTGGATGGCATCCAGAAGCGCTACCGCGCCTTCCGGAAGGTTCGCCAGGACGAGGGCCGGTGGTATGCGAAGGCAGGCTTCGAGGTCCGCGAGCTGAACCCGCTTGAGCTGGATCTCGTCCTGCTGGCGATTCTCCGGTCGGCTGGCGAATTGCTGCAGCGGCCCACAGTGATGCGTGACATCGACAGCCCGGCCTGGGCGTCGCTGAAGCCTGTACTGGGCGCCCTGCGCAGCCAGGTCGTCGTCGATGAGGCCACCGACTTCTCGCCGATCCAACTGGCCTGCATGGCGGCACTGGCGCACCCGCGCTTGCGGTCGTTCTTCGCCTGCGGCGACTTCAACCAGCGGCTGACCACCTGGGGGGCGCGCTCTGCCGACGAGCTGCAGTGGGTCTTCGCGGACTTCGACATCCGGCGTGTCACGGTCTCCTACCGCCAGAGTCGCCAGCTCAACGAACTGGCCCGGGACATCATCGCGTGTGTCGGTGGCTCCGACCAAGAGGCCACCTTGCCCATCGAGGTCAACAACGAGGGCGAATCGCCGGTGCTTCTGGAGTACGCATCCCTTGAAGACGCCGTGGGCTGGCTGGCTGCGAGGATTCAGTGGATCGACCGGTTCCTCGACGGACGACTACCGTCCACGGCGATCTTCGTCAACTCGGAAGCCGAGGTTGAACCGGTGGCCAACGCGCTGAACCTGGCACTCGCCAACCAGAACATTCAGGTGGTCGCGTGCCGCGAAGGCCAGGCCGTCGGGCAGGAGAGCAACGTCGGCCCCTCGTCGTTTCGTGTGGAATCCAACACCGACAATAGCTGGTCGTAGTCGAGCCCGGTGGGCATGTGGGCAGGCCGCATTTGGGCCTGTCCACATGTCCACGGGGCGGCTGTTCAACGGTT
>Ga0268298_10003597_pt1 | contig 15707 bp, 15 predicted proteins | sample WWTPWeurt_MetaG_FD_194462 | JGI IMG/M metagenome (GOLD analysis project Ga0268298, IMG submission 194462) | Activated sludge microbial communities from WWTP in Nijmegen, Gelderland, Netherland - WWTP Weurt | ecosystem: Engineered > WWTP > Aerobic digester > Activated sludge | place... | reverse complement strand
TCCGATCTGCTTCAAGAGTATCGGCCGCTACGAGCTCAGAGGCCAGCTCCATGTCCCCAGAAAAAGGGGCCGTGTTCCAGGGGTCATCAGCTTCCACGATTACCAGGACAATCGCATTCTAGATACAGATAAGGCAATCGGCGACGCGGGCCTCGCTCATTTGCGAATGGATTTACGCGGCCACGAAGCAATCGTACCTGGAATGCCATTTACTCCAGTCAAAGACGCAAAGCTCGATCCGCCCTCTTCCAGTTATCCGTATCTGGCTGTGCTCGATGCTCTTCGCGCAGTGGACTACCTTCGCATCCATGAGTCCATCGATCCAAACAAGATCGCAGTCATCGGGCGCGGTTTCGGTGGATCTCTCGCCGCATTCGCCGCAGCACTCTACCCTGACAAAATTCACGCCATGAGTCTCGAAAGACCTTCTTTCCTTTATCTAACTCGCTGGCTGGGAGAATCCACGTCTGTGCTTGCGCAGGAAGTCAGAGAAATACTTGGACCATCACGCGGAAAAACAAAGGCACGCAAGGCACTTGATTTTCTCGATTGCCTGTATTTCGCACCCGCACTCAAGCAACCTGCTTTCTTTACAGTGGGTCTGGCAGATGATAAGAGTTCGCCTGCGTGTGCGTTTGCACTATTCAATCATCTTCAATCAGACAAAACAATGGATCTGTATCCAGATGAAGAGAAAGACCCGCTCGGAACGGGTCAGAGAAAAAAATCGGCAGAATTCCTTTCCAGTGTATTCGAAAGCAATGCCGGCTAACGGTTATTCTTCAGCGGTGATCCCGGCCTTCTTCTCAAGCGCCTTGATTCTAGAAGCCCATTTGTTGAATCCCACCAGGTGCTTGATGTTCGCGCGCATCTTCTGGAAATCTCCAAAAGAAAGACCTTCTGTCCCGGCGTAGACTCCCTTTTCTTTAGGCGAGTTGCGAATCAGAGTTCCACCGGCAACAATCGTTCCATCTGGCACGATCAAATGATCCGCGATGGCTGTTGCCCCACCCACGATCACATTGTCTCCGAGAGTAGTGCTACCCGCAAGACCAGATTGTCCTGCAATGATCACATTTTTGCCAACGTTGCAGTTATGCGCAATGTGAACCATGTTGTCGAACTTGCATCCGTCTTTTACGATTGTATCCTGCAACGCTCCGCGGTCCACTGTGCAATTCGCGCCGATCTCCACATTGTCACCTATTAGTACATTTCCCACCTGAGGGATCTTATTGTGGATTCCGTTTGCGAAATAGAAACCAAATCCATCCCCGCCGAATGTAGAGTTCCCAAACACAGTGAAGTTCTTCCCGATGCGAGTACCGTAAGAAAAAGTGCAGTTCATTCCGATTCTCGCGTTGTCTCCGATCACAACGTCCTCTCCTATCTTCACACCGTCTTCGATGATGCAGTCATTTCCAATGACAGAGTTCGCGCCCACTGTTACAAAATGACCGAGCGAAGTGTTCTTCCCTACTTTTGCAGAGGAATGAACCACAGCGTGAGGGGAAATCTGTCCGTCCGGTTTGCGTTCCGGGAAAAATACTCGCAACGCCTGCGCCAGTGCCGCCTCCACAACCGGAACTACAATCAAAGGTTTGGAAAGCTGCGAGGCAAACTCGGCCGTAACGAGCAATGCGGCCGCTTTCGAGGCTCCGCCCGCCTGGACGTAGCCCTTGCCAGTGACAAAAGAAAGGAAGTCTTTGCCATCATATGCGAGAGGGCGAATCGATTGGATTTGAATCGAATCGGCCTGATCTGCGTTTCTGAGTTCTGCACCCGGCAAGAGGGCCGCAAGTTCGCGTAGAGTTTTCATTCAGGCATTTGCGGGCCCGGCGGGACCCCGATCAAGCCAATTCCAGGAGAGGGCTTCCAGAGACGCACCGAGAGCGCATAAAACAGGCAGCCCGGAGGCGATTTCAAGAATGCATTCCCTTTGAAATTAACTTTACACCCTGGGCCACGCTACTTTCCTTATACTATTCAGAGAACTGAGGAAATTATGGCATCAGAAAACCAAGGCCTGGAAGGCAAAGACCTGCGCGGCCCGGAAGATTCAGGAGATTCGGAATCCGGTGATTCCTACCTGGACAGAAAGAAGCATCAAAAAGCACGTTATAAGAAACGCGTACTGGACACTCGCAATCTAACGATCGACTACAAAGACGCTGAAACTCTGGAAAGATTCGTGTCCAAGACTGGAAAAATTCTGCCCAGAAGAATGACTGGAGCGACAGCTCGCATTCAGAGAAGAATCGCCAGAGAAATTCGCAAGGCCAGAATGATTGGTCTTTTAGCGTTCGCACGCAGGTAATCAAAAGAAGCATTCGCCGGGAGGGAGTATGGCAGTAGGTATCTTGAATGCCGGAAACCGGGAGCTTCTAGAGGATCTCTACAGTCAGTACCTCAAGAATCCGCAGAGCGTCCCTGAAGCCTGGCGAAAGTTCTTTTCTGACCTGGACCACGAAGGGAACGGCCATTCCACTGCTAAAGCTGGAGGCGTTCCCCCTGCTCTTCACATTCCAAAGCTAACACAAAGCGAATCCGATTCTATCGCAGACATCCATATTCGCGCACTGCTCCTGGTTCAGGCGTATCGCAGACAGGGACACTATTCCGCCAAGCTCGATCCTCTGGGTCTGGTCAGGCCAACACGCTATCACCTCAATCCTTCCGACCACGGAATCTCAGACTCAGACCTGAACAGAAATGTGACTACAATGGTGGCAGGCAAACAGGTCACCACCACGCTCAACGATCTCATCCAGCGCATGGAGAAAACCTACTGCGCGAGCATCGGAGCGGAATTCTTCTACATTCGTGATGAAGAAAGACGTGCCTGGCTGATCGAAAGAATGGAGGCTGAGGAAAACCAGTGGAACCTTGGCCGCGAAACTCAGAAGAAGTTATTCGAACACCTGCACAACGCGGAATACTTTGAAAGATTCCTGGCCACTCGTTTTCCGGGAAAGAAGCGTTTCTCACTAGAAGGTGGAGAAAGTCTCATTCCAACGTTATCTGCTCTTGTGGAAATTTCTGGCGGATTCAGCGTAGAGCAAATCATCATAGGCATGGCTCACCGAGGACGATTGAACGTTCTGACCAATGTGATGGGAAAAGATCCAGCCATGATCTTCGCGGAGTTCAACGAAAAAGTAACCAACGACGTAGGACCAGGGGATGTAAAATACCATCTGGGCTACTCCAGCGACGCGGTCACATCTACAGGAAAAAAAATCCACCTCAGTCTCGGGTTTAATCCCAGCCACCTCGAAGTCATCAATCCAGTTGTCCTGGGATCTGTGCGCGCACGACAAACAAACGGAAAAGATATAGAACGCACTCAGAATTTGCCTCTGGTGATTCATGGAGATGCAGCATTCGCCGGACAGGGAATCAACTACGAATGCCTGCAAATGTCAAGCCTGGAAGGGTACACTGTGGGCGGAGCTTTCCACATCATCTGCAACAATCAGGTTGGATTTACAACAAATCCCGCAGATGCAAGATCCACTCGTTACTGCACGGACCTCGCGAAAATGCTTCAGGTGCCAATCTTCCATGTCAATGGGGATGATCCGGAAGCATGCTATCGTGCGGTGCAGCTGTGTATGGAATGGAGACAGAGATACGGAACGGACGTGTTTCTCGACATAGTGTGCTACCGCAGATGGGGCCACAATGAAACAGACGAACCAACCTTCACCCAGCCGGTGATGTATGATGCTGTAAAGAATCATCCAACCACAGTAACGTTATACGAACAGCGCCTCCTCCAGGAAGGAATCCCTGCAGAAGAAGTAGAGGCCATCAAGAAGAAGAGCCGCGACCACTTTGAAGAAGCATACCAGCGTTTTCAAGGAGGCGGTGTTGAAGTTCAATTTGAAACTTTGAAAGGCAAATGGACTGGATTCACTCGCATCAATCCATCAGAACCTGTGACTGCAGTAGCAGAAGACGAACTTCGTGCAGTGGCAGATATTCTCACTCGCGCACCAGGCGGATTTTCTGTTCATCCTAAAATTCAGAAGCTACTCGAAGGTCGTCGCGCGATGCTCGCGCCAGGTGGAAAGATTGACTGGGGCATGGGTGAAGCACTCGCCTACGGCACGCTCCTTCGCCAGGGATATCCAATTCGTATTTCGGGCCAGGATGTAAAGCGCGGAACTTTCAGCCACAGACATGCAGTTCTATTCGACGTCAAAACAGATGAAGAATATGCACCGCTTGCGCAGACAGCACAAAAAGGCGCCCATCTTCAGATCTACAACAGTCTGCTTTCTGAGGTCGCAGTTCTTGGATTTGAGTTTGGCTATTCTCTCGCAGATCCACACAGCCTTGTCATCTGGGAGGCGCAGTTTGGTGATTTTGCAAACGGCGCGCAGGTGATCATCGATCAGTTCATCTGTTCATGCGAAGCAAAATGGTCCAGAATGAGCGGGCTTGTGATGCTTCTTCCGCATGGCTATGAAGGCCAGGGTCCAGAGCATTCAAGCGCAAGACTCGAACGTTATTTGCAATTGTGTTCACTGAACAACATCATTGTTGCGAATTGCACAACGCCCGCGCAGTTCTTCCACATCATCCGCCGTCAGATGCTACGAAACTATCGTAAGCCTCTGATCATCATGAGCCCGAAATCTCTTTTGAGATTGCCGGAAGCAACCAGCAGTTTATCGGAACTCACATCGCAGGCGTTTGATCCAGTCATAGACGAAACGGATCCATCCATAGATCCGGCGAAAGTCAAGAGAGTTGTGTTCTGCACAGGCAAACTTTACTATGAGCTGTCAGCAGAACGCAGGAAGCAGGGAGTGAACCACGTCGCACTTGTGCGAGTAGAGGAACTGTATCCCTACCCCGTAAAAGAAATCTCAAGCGTCATTCAGCGATATCCAAATGCGCGTGAATTTGCCTGGGCCCAGGAAGAGCCGCGCAATCAGGGCGCGTGGACCTACATTGATCCGCGTTTGCGCTCTCAGATTCCGCAAGCGAGTGAACTATCTTACATTGGCCGTACGCCTTCGCCAAGCCCGGCCACTGGCTACTTCAAAGTGCATCAAAAAGAACAGCAAGAAATCATGGACCAGGTCCTCGCAAAGGGAGAATAGAATGGCCGCTTCGATCGACATCAAGGTTCCGCCTATGGGCGAATCCATTTCAGAAGCCACAGTGGCCGGCTGGAGAAAGAAACCCGGAGAACAGGTGAACACGGGTGACATACTCGTGGAACTGGAAACAGACAAAGTAACTATGGAAGTGCCCGCGCCCGCATCCGGCGTACTTTCGAAGATTGTAAAGAATAGTGGCGAAATTGTAAAGTTAGGCGATCTTCTGGCAACTCTGGAAGAAGGAGCCGCCACCGCGGCGGCCAAACCGGCAACAGCTGCAGCAGCACCGCAACCTGCGGCGCAATCGCAGAACACCACTCTTGCACCTGGAGCAGCCCGACTCGCGAGTGAAGCAGGAGTCAATCCTGCAAGCGTTGCCGGAACTGGAGTCCGCGGACAGGTTAGAAAAGAAGACATCGTAAATCATTTAGAGAAATCCACTCCGGATGTTCCTCCTGGAAAATCGCGCCCGGTAAGTACGGCCGGAAGAGAAGTGGTTCAACCCATGAGCCCTCTTCGCAAGAAAATCGCAGAGAGACTCGTACAGGCCCAGCAAACTGCGGCCATCCTGACAACTTTCAATGAAGTAGACATGCAGAGAGTCATGGATCTGCGTGCGAAATACAAAGATGCGTTCAAAGAAAAGCACGGAGCAGCACTCGGTTTCATGTCTTTCTTCACTCGCGCAGCCATTGAAGCTCTTCGCGCATTCCCTGCGGTCAACGCGGAGATTCGCGGAACAGACATTGTTTATAAAAACTACTTCGATATTGGAGTCGCTGTAGGCGGACCGAAAGGTCTCGTCGTTCCGATCATTCGCAACGCAGAACAACTATCCTTCGCAGAACTTGAAAAAGAAATCCTGCGCCTTGCTGTGAAAGTAAAAGAAAGCTCTATCTCTCTGGACGATCTGCAGGGCGGCACTTTCACAATTTCAAATGGCGGTGTTTACGGCTCCATGCTATCCACTCCAATTCTCAATCCACCGCAGAGTGGAATCCTCGGGATGCACAACATCGTGAAAAGAGCCGTGGTGATAGACGATCAAATCGTAATTCGACCCATGATGTACCTCGCACTTTCTTACGACCACAGAATCATAGATGGCCGCGAAGCAGTGAGCTTCCTTGTGCGAATCAAAGAATGCATTGAAAATCCGGAGCGCATGCTCCTCGACATCTGAGGGCTTATGGAATCATTTGATCTGGCAGTCATTGGCGGCGGGCCCGGCGGTTACGTGTGCGCCATTCGCGCAGCACAGCTTGGACTAAAAACAGCAGTCATTGAATCCAACCCTACACTGGGCGGAACGTGCGTAAATGTTGGCTGCATTCCTTCCAAAGCTCTTCTGGATTCTTCCGAAAAATACTCCAAAGCACTCCACGACTTCAAAGACCATGGAATTCAAACCGGATCGGTGAAGATCGATGTAGCGCAGATGATGGCGCGAAAAGACAGAATCGTCAAGGAACTCACGGACGGTCTGAACTACCTGATGACAAAGAACAAAATTACTGTTTATCGAGGAAAGGGTTCTTTCGTGCGAACAGAGGCAAGCGGCACCGTGCTTGCGATTGCAGGGAAGGAAGGCATATCTGAAATTACAGCTCGCAATGTAGTCATCGCCACAGGCTCAGAAATCATTCGCATTCCAGGATTCGAACCGGACGGAGAAACCATCATCACTTCGGATCACGCCATTGCACTCAAATCAGTGCCGCAACATTTGATCATCATCGGTGGCGGAGTCATTGGTCTCGAACTTGGTTCTGTGTGGAATCGCCTGGGTGCAAAAGTCACAGTGGTGGAACTCTTGCCGGACATTCTCATGGGAATGGACAGACAGATGCGCGAAATGGCGCGACGCACTCTTCAGAAACAAGGGATTGAATTCCTGCTAGAACACAAAGTAGTCAAAGCGGAAAAGAAAAAATCAGGCGTAGTTGTGAGCCTTGAAACTACGGCAGGAGAGAAAAAGTCGATTGAAGGAGACAGGCTACTCGTTGCTGTCGGGCGAAAGCCATACACAGATGGTCTGAATTCTGACGCAGTCGGCGTGAAGATCAACCAGAGAGGCCGCATTGCAGTAGATCCTCACACTCTGCAAACAGACGCACCTGGCATCTACGCCATCGGTGATGTCATCGAAGGCGCCATGCTCGCTCATCGCGCGGAAGAAGAAGGCGTAAAAGTGGCCGAACTTCTTGCAGGAAAAAGCGGTCACGTGAACTACAAGGCGTTGCCTTTCATTGTGTACACCTGGCCAGAATTCGCATGGGTGGGACAATCAGAAGAAGATCTGCAAAAAGCAGGAATCGAATACAAGATCGGAAAGTTTCTATTTCGTCCAAATGGTCGGGCCAAAGCGATGAATGAACCGGACGGCCAGGTAAAGATCATCGCAGACAAACGAACAGATACAATCCTCGGAGTGTTCATTGTTGGCCCTGGCGCTTCAGAGCTCATCGCAGAGGCTGTGGTTGCCGTGGAATTCGGCGCATCTGCAGAAGACATTGCACGATCTTTCCACGCTCATCCAACTCTATCTGAGGTAATGAAAGAGGCGGCCCTCGACGTGGACAAAAGATCTATTCACAGCTGATCGCCCTGAGGGCGAGTGCCGCCGCGACGCGGCAGGCACATCAGGCAATTCTTGCGATCAGGTAGTGGAAGACTTCATCTGCCGTGATCAGCCGTATGTGCCCGAATCCCGGATAGATTCTGAATTCCAAAAATTCCTCGGATGAATCTGCCTGGCGAAACACTTCTCCTGTTGCACTCGCGCGGCCTACCAGGCCATCTCCAAAATATAGACTCACTGGCGCATCCTCTTTGAGAAGCGTTCCTGCCACGATGCAATACTTCACCCCTGGCAGAGGCGGAACGGCGGACCTGTGCACTGCAATCAGATTGTCTGCGTCCGCATGCTGCCAGTCCTCATCCACGAGCAATCCCCATCTGAGATCTTTGATTCCGTCACTTCTCTCATCTGCGATTCGCCCAATGATCTTCGTGGGTATAGTCCAGATTCGTTTCAAAACAAAAGTCGCCAGATGTCCAAATTTCTCCAGATAGGATCCGTCATTGGGCACACCGACCAGTACTACATTGGTAAGAAGAGAGATCCATTTGTGTTTCGCGCGTGTTCCGTAATACCCGGCAGAGCGCGAAACCAGACCACCCATCGAATGAGCAATGATGACGAGTCGTTTCACTTTTTTGCCATGGCACTTCACGAACTCTTCGAGCAGTCCTGCAAGCTCGCGACCATTCGTAGAAATGTGTCTTCCACTGTTATAGCGCACATAGAAACAGCAAAATCGACCGTCTTCGTCCAGACGTGGCCCGAATCCAGATTTGCCTGCAGTAGGCTCCTGCCAGAGAACTTCATCTGCCATTAGACCATGCACGAAAATCACTACGGTTTTGCTCTTATCTATCTTACTCGCGATGGCCGGGTCATCCACAGAGCAATCCCGGCCATCCACGCGAAAGCTCATCTGAATGGCGCGAGGATGATTTGCCTCTGCCAGCTTATCACCTACGAGCCCGTTGACTGCGGGCAGAACATAGTGCTTATGTTCATCTCCTTTTCGATAAACATAGTGAAGTCCCGCGCCAGCCGCCCGGACTCCCTTTACAATCGCTTGCGCAAATCCAGACCACGCGCCCGGCACGATTAGCCCTTTCCTCTGCCGAACAGATACACTCCGATAAAAATTCCGCACACTGTAAAGATGCCGGCTAACGTTCCAAAACCTACCTGTGCCAGGGCCGGTCCGGGGCATGCTCCGGTCAAACCCCAGCCTGCACCTGAGATCAGTCCACCAATCACATGAGCACGTGTTGGCATGAGAGTTTCAAATTTAAGATCCTGGCCTGTGATCACTGATTTCCATTTGAGTTTTTTTAGAATCTGAACGCCCACGAAGGAAAGGCCTACAGCTACACCCAGCAGGCCATACATGTGAAAGCTGCGAAACAGAAACATATCATAGAGAACATTGTAATTGGATACACCGGAGTAGATGAGAACAAAACCAAACGCAACGCCGGCAAGTAGATAGAAGAGTCTCAACATTACAGTTTCCCCCGCACCACGTATTCGAGAATATGAACTACAATTGCTCCTCCCACGAGGAAACAAACGGTCGCAACAATGCTCGCAAGAGAACCACGCGAAATTCCTGAAATTGAATTTCCAGACGTGCATCCTCCCGCCATGCGAGATCCGTAACCCCAGCAGATTCCTCCCGAAACAAGAACTGCACCTTTCACTGCCATCGACGTTCCCCAGACCGAATCAAAAGTGCCAAATGCGAAGGTTGGTTTGAAACCACCCGATACAATCGCAGCGATGAATCCTCCCACCACGACTCCAATCGTAAACATAGTGCGAAAGCCAAACGGGCCCCCAATATCGGGCGTGTTGAAATAGGGCCGACGTGTAAAGATCGAACAAACACTCACATATCCACGAGTGATCGCAAGGTAGTCGCCTCCAATGGATAGGACAAGAAGGGCGACGGCCGCGATGGCCAGGCCGCCGTAGTAAAACGGCCAGTAACTTTCAAGCATAGGCTCCTCTCTTTGCCGGGCGCATTCGGTTGACACCTGCCCGGTCGCGAATATGGAAGGATTACAATGGAAATAGAACTGACAAGAAAAAACGATGGCTACCTTTTTGAGGCGAAAAACGAATCTGGCAACACAGTCATGATCGACGCATCTCCAGCCATCGGCGGTTCAGGTGGCGGCGCACGACCCATGGAAGTGGTCATTATGGCCCTGGGCGGCTGTAGCTCAATAGACATTGTAAATATACTCAAAAAACAACGGCAGGAAATCACAAGCTTCCAGGTCAAAATACACGCGGAGAGACGCGAAGGGGAAACTCCATCCCTCTTCAAATCCATCCATGTAGATTACTATATTGGCGGCGTGGACTCAGACAAGGCACAAAGAGCGGCAGATCTTTCTATTGAGAAGTACTGCTCCGTATCAAAACTGCTCGAACCAACCGTGAAAATCACATACGCGGTTCATTCCGTTTAACAGGAGTTATGCGATAAACAAACCGCAATCATGCTGAAAGACAAAATACTTAAACGCCAGAGCGGAATTACACTCTACGGGATCACCCCACCAAAAGCATCTACAGCTCAGGAAAAACTCAGCGAGATTTCGGACGCGCAAGTTCAAAGACTGAGTTCCCTCTCTATTGACGGTCTCATTGTTTACGATTTGCAGGATGAAGGATCTAGAACCACAGAGAATCGGCCCTTTCCATTCATGGAGACCCTCGATCCTTTTTCCTACGCTCGGAAGTACTTAGAAAAACTGAGAGTCCCAAAAGTCATTTATAGGGCGGTAGGTAAATACAGCGCGGATGAACTTACTCATTTCATGGAACATGCTCCGCCGGATGAATACCTGTCGGTCTTTGTTGGCGCGGCTTCCAAAACACAAAAAGTAAACCTGACGATGAGAGAAGCTTACGCTTTGAAAAAGAAAATCAAGAGCGAGTTGTTGGTCGGCGGTGTAGTCATCCCTGAAAGGCATTCCGCCCACTCGCCCGAGCATCTGAGAGTCTTTGACAAAATCTCATCCGGGTGCAAATTCTTCGTGTCCCAGGGCGTATACAACTTAGACGCATCCAAAAACTTTCTGTCAGACTATTACTACTATGGCAAAGAGCATAAGATCGAACTTGTGCCGATTATCTTCACGCTGACTCCGTGCGGCTCTTTGAAGACACTGCAATTCATGCAATGGCTTGGGATCAGCATTCCAAAATGGCTTGAAAATGACCTCATCCACTCAAACGATATTCTTTCCAGGTCCATTGAATTGTCCAGGAACATCTGGCTTGAGTTGAAAAGCTTCGCTGATGCCAAAAACATTCCGATTGGAAGAAACATTGAGAGTGTTTCCATCCGGAAGGAAGAGATAGATGCCTCTGTTGAGCTTTTGAAGATTACAAGCGCTACGCCTTGATCATACGATCGATCTCGGATATGATATCGTCTATGTGTTCAAGGCCCGCTGAAACTCGAATCGTTCCAGGATGAATACCAACAGCCGCCCGCTCCTCGTCGGATAGTTTCGAATGAGTTGTAGAAGCAGGATGAGTTACGATTGTCCGCGTGTCTCCCAGATTTGCGGAGAAAGAAAGACCTTCGGTTGCGTCCAGGAATTTGCGGCCTGCCTCAATTCCGCCGCGCACTAGAAACGTAACGATTCCACCACCCAGCCTCATCTGCTTTTTTGCTAACTCCAGCTGAGGATGCGACTCGAGGAATGGATAGATGACTTTTTCCACTTTTGGATGTGTTTCGAGAAAACGAGCAAGTGCCAGTGCATTCTGGCAATGACGGTCCATCCTCACCGCGAGAGTTTCGAGGCTTTTCGAAAGAATCCACGCAGTCATGGGCGCCATGGAAGGACCTGTGTGTCTGGCGAAGAACCGAACCTTTGCTATGATTTCTTTTTTGCCTACGATGACGCCGCCGATCGTTCTTCCCTGCCCGTCTATGAACTTGGTGGCTGAATGCATCACAATGTCCGCACCAAACGAAATCGGTTTCTGTAGATAAGGCGTTGCAAAACAATTGTCCACATTGAGCAGAACGTTATGCGACTTACACAGGCCGGAGAGCCATGCCAGGTCAATCATGTCGAGAGCAGGATTGGATGGAGTTTCCACAAAAACCATTTTGGTATTCTTGCGAAATGCCTTTTCCCAGCCCACAGTGTCCAGGATATCCACATAGGTGTATTCGATTCCCCAGCGAGGTAGAATTTGAGTTACGATCTGATGAGTAGAACCAAACACAGATCGCGATACAATGATGTGATCCCCCGAGCTTAGAAAAGGCATCATGCTTGTGAAGATCGCTGACATTCCGGAAGCAGTGGCGATTCCGTCTTCTGCCCCTTCCAGTTTGCATATCTTTTGAATGAATTCGGTTGTGTTGGGGTTGGAGAATCTGCTGTAAATATTTCCTTCTATTTCATCCGCAAACAAAGCGCGAGCCTGCTCTGCATCTTCGAACATAAAACTGGAAGTCATGTAAATGGGCGCAGAATGCTCGCGAAATCCACTTCTCTCCGCCTGAGTGCGCACCGCGATTGTTTCAAAATTTTCACTCTTCATAATTCCTCCGCAGAACTCACCCAGAACTCATGGGGCGCCGCGCCCAGTTCCAGCATCATCTTCCGCAAGAGCGGTAGACTCAGGCCAATTACGTTAGAGTGACAACCCTCAATTCCTTCAACAAAAAGTCCGCCTCTTCCTTCCAGAGCGAAAGCACCGGCGCACTTCATTGCCTCACCCGCATCCACGTATGCCTCAATTTCTGAATCCTCAAGCTGTGCGAATCGAACCACTGTACGCTGCACTTTTACAAGAGTTCTGCGCTGCCCGCGATCGTTTCGAATCAAAGCATGACCGGTCAAAAGCTCACCACTTCTACCGCGCATCTGTCTCCATCGCCCCACGGCCTCACTTCGATCTCGCGGCTTTCCATGTATTTCACCGTCCAGAACCAAAACAGAATCACAGCCAAGCACGAAGAAGTTGTCCGCCAGGCCAGGAAGGTGGGTAGATCCATCCGGCGAATCGATCTTCGCAAGAATCGTCTCTGCTTTTGCTTTCGCCAGAATCTGGACAAACAGCATGGGTTCCGCTTTCACCGAATCTTCATCAAAATCACTGGCCATCGCAATGTGCGGAATCCCGGCCGAATCCAGCAGCTTTCTCCTCGCAGGAGAAGCGGATGCAAGTACAAAGCGAATCGTCATAACAGACACCGTGAAAGTGCACAGATCGCGGCTGTCTCTACGCGAAGTATGGTTCGACTCAACCTGCGCTGAGAAAACTTGGAAAGAAGAGAGATTTCATCCGGCGAGAATCCACCTTCGGGACCAACGAAGAAGGAAATCTCCTCAGTAGATCCCTCTGTCGCGAGAAGTTTCTCCGCCTCGGGCAAAAGCACGATTGGATTTTTCGAAACCTTGCATGCCTCCTCGAGATCCATCGCAGGATGCATCTTTGGAAGAACAAAGCGACGGGATTGAACGGCTGCTTCTTCTATGATTCTTCGCGCACGATCGTCTCTGACAGATCGGTTTTCCGAACGAACAAAACGAACCGGAACAAACGCGGTCATCCCCAGCTCTGTTCCCTTTTGTAGAAGCCATTCCATCCTCGAAGGTTCTGGAACGGCAGAGTACAGAATGCGCGAAGGCTCGAATTGAGTTTCAACAGTGGTCAGGTCAAATTGAGCGGTGCGAAGAGATGTGAGTTGTCCGCGCACGCGGCGTCCCAGACCGTCTCCCAGGCTAATGGGTGCGCCGTCTGTTAGCCGTCGTGCACGCGCATGCCTGGTCTCATGTTCCTGCAGCTCTACGTGCGCAGTGAGATCGGCGCGAAAAATCAAAAACATAATAACTGATGCATAAATGGTTTACAGTACAGGCCGTGCGGGGACGTTGATTCTACGCCGAAGTGGTGGAATTGGTAGACACAGTGGATTCAAAATCCACCGGGAGCAATCCCTTGTGGGTTCAAGTCCCACCTTCGGTACTCACATCAACTTCTTAATGCAGGTCTGATTCTGGCAGGCCGTGTAATCCACGATACAATCACGGAACTGGATTCCAGTCCTGTCATCTTCACCGCGGTATTCAACCAGGCATTCCAGATCCGGGTCGATCTGCCGTGCCAGCCTTTCTAGTTCGAGGAGCTTTGGCATAAACATCCCTCCGTGGACGTTCATTCGTGCCAGGACCTTTTGGCCCTTCTGTATGTAGTTAGATTATCGGATCAGCCCATGTCTTTGCTGTAGGCCCGGACCTGATTTCGGCCGCCATGCTTACAAGCGTAAAGAGCCTTATCCGAGCGTTCAATCATGGTTTTATTGCTTCTGGCGTCCAGATCCGGATCAAAGCAGGAAACACCGATCGACATAGTGACCTTCATTTCCTTGCCTTCGTGAATCACAGTCATTGCTTCCACGGTCTGGCGAATTTGTTCACCCATGGCGAGCGCCGTTTTTTCATCCGCACCAGGCATCACGAGACAGAATTCTTCCCCGCCGTATCTCGCAGCAAAATCGGTTCTACGCGCAGATTCAATGAGTACCCTGGCCACAGCCTTGAGCACTTCGTCTCCTGCCTGGTGACCATGAGTGTCATTGAAATTCTTAAACTTATCTACGTCCGTAAGAAGAAGAGAGAGAGGATGTCTTCTCTTGAGAGCTTTTTCCCTTTCTTCGCGAAAGCGACTCTGGAAGTATGCATGATTCTTAAGGCTGGTCATCATGTCTACTGTGGCTCGTTCATACAAACGAGCGTTTTCAACCGCGATGCCGCCGAGCGATGCCAGATCAAAAAGGAAGCTTTTTTCGTTGTCCGGATAATCTCCACCAACCGCTTTTTCTCCGAGGAGAATCAAACCAATCACCTTCCCTTTTGCTTTCAGAGGGACCATGAGTTCAACGCCCAGCTCTCTCAAAGAAGGCACAGGCTGATGCGATGAGATGCGCTCATCGAGTTCTGCGAGTTTCAGAGACTTGTTTGTGGTCTCCATGAGTTGAACGAGAGGAGACTGAACCTGAATGCGATATTCCTCTTCCGGCTTTGTGAAAACAAAACCGCGATAGCCATCCACAGGACCGATAAAATCGGAATCCATATCCGGCATCAGAAACAGAGCAGCCTGCATGGTCTGGACCTGAGCCAGACAAATGTCGAGAATTGCTTGAATGAGATAATTGTAATCTAGAGTAGAATTGAGCGCTCTGGAAATCTCAATGAGCTGCCGTTGATCATAAATCTTCTTTTCGTAGTGCTGAATTTCATCTGGAAGTGAGAACGACATGGCGGATAAGGTTTATACACGCCTGCCCAAGGGTCAACACCTAAAAATGATGGACAAGAAGCCCCGCTTTTCGAATCCTAGTCATAACACCGCGCGGTAGAGCAGTTGGTAGCTCGTTGGGCTCATAACCCAAAGGTCACAGGTTCAAATCCTGTCCGCGCTAATTACGGGCCCGAGAGGGCCTTTTTTGTCGGCGAAGTAGCTCAGCTGGTTAGAGCGTCGGAATCATAATCCGCAGGTCCGGGGTTCGAGTCCCTGCTTCGCTAATTTTCCTCTTCTTCCATATCAGCCCCTGCCTTGCGTCCTTCAGGGCGCGGGTGGGGATAATGCAGACTGCTCAGTTCCGCTATCTCAAGCATGCGATCATGCAGAAAGTGTTCCGCATCATCGTGTTTGGTGTAAGGTGTGGTTGTCTTGCCAAGGCGCATGGTCACTTCCGTGCGAATGATTCCTTTCTTATAAGTGAAACCAATGCATCCCACCTGAATCGGACTATCCGGTCTTCCTGCTACAAATCGAAAGCCAGGAACCTTGCCTTTGCCCATCTTGCTCGGGAAGAAAGTCTGCTCTGGAAAAATCACGACTGTGTTTCCTTCGTGAAGCTTGTGGCGGGCCAATAACAGGAAACCCTTGCTCTTCTGCGGATCCCTCCTGTCGATCGGGATGCCGCCGCATTTCAAAAAGAATCCGAAGTATTTAGGATCCGCCAG
>Ga0268298_10003596_pt1 | contig 15714 bp, 16 predicted proteins | sample WWTPWeurt_MetaG_FD_194462 | JGI IMG/M metagenome (GOLD analysis project Ga0268298, IMG submission 194462) | Activated sludge microbial communities from WWTP in Nijmegen, Gelderland, Netherland - WWTP Weurt | ecosystem: Engineered > WWTP > Aerobic digester > Activated sludge | place... | reverse complement strand
ATGAAATCATTTAAAGACTATCTTGTGGAGTCTCAAGATACAAGGAAGGGAAATTACGTCTCAATCGGATGTGAGATTCCCGAGATAATCAATGACGATTTGGATTTTGATACAGGAAAACCAAACAAAGAACCACACATCACGCTGATATACTCCAAGAATAGCAACGTGGATCCAAAGAAGATTCAGGAATATCTCGAGAATACCTACAAAAAAGGATCCACTGCTTGTAAGGTAATCGAGGCAGCTAAGTTTGATTCTCTGCCCAAAGATGGAGAACGAGATGAAAATCTGGCGTGCGTTGTCCTAAAACTCAAGTCCACAAAATTGGAACAAATACATTCCGATTTAAAGGATTTTGGTCTCAAGCATTCCTACCCAGACTTTTCTGCCCACTTAACATTATATTATAATGTGGATAGAGCTGAGGCATCTAAATGGGTAGATAAAATCAACAATGAGAAGATTCTCAAAGATATGCTAATACCAGTCTCTGGATTTAAATCAAACACCATTGTCAAAGACTGGAGCGAGAGTGTAGTAATGGAATCCACAGAGTTGGATATTTCCTTTGCCTCTCTTGTTAAATCAAATAATGGATTATTCAAATCCGACGCACAGGCGAAATTTCTACTAAGCAAATGTGACGGTAAGGAATACATCACAGGCGGTTCTATGTACGGAAACACCTTTCAATTGACATATTATTGCGATAATAGGGGCGTCACTAAAGTAGAAAAATACACAAAAGCCGCCGGTCCAAAGATTCAGTGGACCCGCAAGGAAGCTGGGACTCTCTCAGTCCAGGATGAGAAGGAATTGAAACGTCTCAATAGACTCCTAAAACAAACGGAAAAATCAATCGCGGATCGAGAAGCATCGATGAAAGCGGGCACATATCATGCGGATAAATCTCTATATGATGATTCCATGAAACGAGATAATGATTCTCTAAAACAAATTAAACAAATGATTGAGAAGCTCAAATGACAGTATCTACTTGCCCGTATCCAGGGAATATCAACCCACTTTATCTAACGGGATATCAGTTTGTGATTAACAAACTCCCGGAATTGACGTATTTTGTTCAGGAAACAGAAATCCCAGGATTATCTCTCGGACAGTCGCAAGTAGGAAACCCACTTATTGCATCTAAAGTTCCTGGAGATACTATGGAATTTTCTGAGTTGCAAATGCAGTTTATTGTGGATGAGGATCTCAAGAATTGGAATGCCATCTATTTCTGGATAACAGGATTGGGCTTCCCACAAAATCACGAGATGTACAGACGCTATATGCGCGCATCAATCAACAAGAATCTATATTCCGAATCATCTAAGGGTGTATCGGATGGAACTCTCACGTTGTTGGATAACTCTCAGAACATCAAGCAGATATTCACGTTTGTGGATATGTTCCCCATAAATCTCAGTGGATTGCGCTTAGATTCTTCCATTACAGATGCCACTCCAGCAGTCGGAACAGTCACTTTTGCATACACATATTACAGCATAAATAAGGATGTGGAATAAAATATGAGGTGACTGATGACATTAGATGAGTTGCGTAAAGCGTGGGAAGTGGATTGTGAAATAGACAGAGATGACTTGGCGAGGGCGGCTGCATTGGCTCCCAATTTACACGCCAAGTATCTCGGAGAATTAATGACCTACAGGCTGAGGATCACTAAACTCCAAAACGATATGATCACATATCGTACAAAACGCGCAAAATATTATCGCGGAGAAATGACGCGAGAAGAACTAGCAGAGGCGGGATGGCAACAATGGAATCTCAGAACTCTCAAAGGCGACGTTGATAATCTAATCGATGCAGATCCGGATTATCAAATTCTGGTATCTCGAGAGGCATTTTGTAAAACAACAATCTACTTCTTGGAATCTGTTCTCGGAGAAATTCGCTCCAGGAGTTTCCACGTGAAAAATATTATTGAATTCATGAAATTTAGGGCTGGAGCATGATAGAATTTTTACAATATAATGAATCCAATCTGAAGATTATCTGCCCAGATTTTGGAGCAGAGCAAGATATATCTGAATTTTTCACGTTCTTTGCGGACGGATATAAGTTTCAACCAAAATTCAGAAGCGGACAATGGGATGGGAAAATCCGACTCTTTAACTCCAGATCCAAAACCCTACCAAAGGGATTGCTTAAAATCGCAATAGAATTTTGCAAGGATCGAGAATATGATTTTTCCATAGATCCGCAACTAAACCCAAACTCTAATATTCAACCCCAAAAAATCATCGAGTTTATCAAATCCATTCCGGTGACATCCAACGGAAAATCCATTGAGGTTCGAGATTATCAACAAGAAGCAATTCTAAAAAGCTTCCACACATACAGGAATATATTAATCTCTCCAACCTCCTCAGGTAAGAGTTTGATGTTATATTACAAGATTAGGTATCATATAGATGTCCTAAATCATAATGTGATTATCGTCGTCCCCACTACTCAACTGGTGGAGCAAATGTTGAGTGATTTTGAGGATTATTCCCAGCATAATGGGTGGGATGTAGAGGGCAATTGCCAGATTCTCTATGCTGGCAAGGAAAAGGTATTCAGCAAAAAGCTCATGATCTCCACGTGGCAAAGTCTAAATGCCATGGGGAAGTCCGCTCCTGGAATTCTCAACGACATCGTAAAACGCGCCGAGGTTGTGTGTTTTGACGAGACCCATCGCTATAGCGCATCCGTAGTTTTGGATGTCATGGGGAGGTTCACCCGCACAAAGTGGCGCACAGGAACTACCGGTACACTCGATGACTCTAAGCTCAACAAGCTACAGTTGATCGGACTGATCGGGGAACCCTACCAAGTCATCACAACAAAGACGTTGATGGATGAGGGATCGATCTCTCCGCTCAAAATCAAGATGCTCCTGCTGACGTACCCAGACCACGTGAAGAAGGAACTCAAGGGTCTGGACTATAAGGCGGAGATCAACTATCTAGTGGGTAATGAGCAACGCACGGATTTCATAGTCAACCTCGCGAATGCTTGCACAGGGAATACGTTGATTCTATTCAGCTTCGTCACAAGGCACGGCTCTGTAATCTACGAAAAGCTTCTCAAGAAAGCTGTGCCCGGAAGACTCGTCAAATTTGTGCATGGTGGTGTGGATGTCGATGAACGGGAAGAGATCCGAAGAATTGTGGAGTCCGAGACCAATGCCATCATCATTGCTACCTCAAGCATCTTCAGCACAGGAACAAATATCCCGTCCATAGAGAACATCATCTTTGCGATGCCCACAAAATCCTCCGTCAGAGTTAGACAGAGTATAGGTCGAGGACTCAGATTGAAATCAGGGAAATCCCATTGCACGCTCTTTGATATCAGCGATGATCTCTCATGGAAAACGTACAGAAACACCACCCTCAAACATATGCAGGATCGTGTGGTGATCTACGACAAGGAATCCTTTGATTACCAACTCATTCGTACGCAGATACCCGGCATGGTGTACCAACTCACTGCGTGAGACTCGCCTACGGCTCGTGAGACTCTAGGGGATATGATAAAGGTAGGTACTTACACTAGCAGCACTGGGTAGCAGCACAAGCACAAGCACTTATGTATTGTAGCATTCTTCGGAAACCTTGTCAAATTTATTTTCACTTGATCTATTAAGAAATAGGTGAAATATTTCCATAGCACCGGAGTAAGTGATGGCAAGGCTCTCTGCCATTCTTTGAAAATCGCAAAACGACGTAAGGTAGTGGTACTATTCGCCAAAAACGTCAAGAAATCTTCTTTAAAATCAATAGGTTACAAGGGGAATTTTGGGGATTTCCTGTCGTTTTGGATTTCGCGGAATTCTTGACATCCCAGGAATAAATGTTACAATTAATTAAGACAATAATTATTTCCATATGACAAATTTACATTTTCCAGATCCCATTGATGCAAAAAATCCATCCCACTATGTCGACAACGCAAAATTCTATGAGGCGCTTAAGGCTTATCGAGAAGAGTGTCGCATCGCTAAAGAAGCGGGAGAAGAGAGACCAATAATCCCAAACTACATCGGAGCGTGCTTTTTGGCAATCGCCAAAGGAGTAGCTATGAAGCACAACTTCAGAAACTATTCCTACATCAAGGACATGCAAAGTGCGGGTGTGGAGGTCTGCATTAGACACGTCCTGTCATTTGACCCAGAACGCGGAACAAACCCATTTTCATACTACACAACCACCATCTGGTACGCATTCCTCAACATCATCAAGAATGAGAAGAAGGAATCTGCGATTAAGCGTCAGGTCTTTCTCAAGGGCGGATTTGACACCTTCGACATGCAAAGCCACGATGGAGACGATGAGTTCCGAATCTCATACATCGACTATCTAAAATCGTTTGGAGACGACTCCGGAGATAACCCACCGCCAAAGAAGCCCAAGAAACCCAAAATCAAGCCCGGTGCTTTGGATTCCTTCATAGACTTGGATACTAAGAAATGAGGCTAGACTGTAGATAGCCATTTGCAGAAATTTCCATAATCCATATCTTTCCGGTCGTAAATTCTAGATACTCGGATGACGTGCCTAGATTTTATCGTTTCTTTCAATTTATTTATCTCTTCCTCAGATTTCTTTCTAGAATAGGATTTTATGTTGTCTTCTTTAGATTTTAGTGCTCTTGTTTCTCGAAGCTTATCCATACTGTCTTTTGAATGAGATCTACCATACATTCCATTCTTATCTCCGGATACATCTTTTGGTAGATTATTGATAGCTGATTCTCGACACTTTTCTGATGTTTTTATACTAATGCTTATATTTTCGCGATGTCTTTTGGATAATTTTTTACCCAAACGTTGTTTGGATGCTTTATCTTTTTGTTTTGCTGTCCATTTTCTACCTAATTTCCCGCGGCGAGATTCGCTTATTGCTTTTGCTATCTCTGGAAGAGTAGAATCAAACCCAGCATTTGCGAAGCATAAATTTACATAAAGAGGAGATCTTATCACATTTAAACACCTTTGTAACTTTTCTTCTTTTTCTAGAGCGCCTTGCTTAGAATCGTGTAAGGAAATTATTTTCGTTTTAAATAATGATGGATTTGTTTCTAACTCTGCTTTCCATATTTCTTTATATTTCTTACTCGATACCGATCCATGATAGTTATTTTCAATCTTTTCGACCAAACTCGATCCAATATAAAACGGAGGAAGTTTGTTTCCCATATATGTCGTCAAATAAACACAATATTTACGCATAATCTCTCCTTAATTTTGGGTATTTAATGTGCGTATGATTCTTCTTGGCGACCTGCACCTCGGTGCTAGGAATGGGAGTTCGCATTTCTCGACGTATTTCAACAAGTTCTTCACAGATGTACTCTTCCCGTACATGAAGAAGAACAAAATCACCCACATCATCCAACTTGGGGATCTGTTTGACAATAGGACCAATCTCTCATACAAAGCATTCCATGCATGTAAGGATATTTGGTTTAAGCAGATGGGGGAACACGGTTTCACGATGGAAGTTTTGATCGGAAATCACGATACCACATATCGCCATACTCTCGAGATCAACAGTCCGGAATTACTCCTCGGCGAGTACAAGCACATAGATGTCATTACATCTGCGACGCAGAAAAACTATGATGGGATGAACATAGACATCATTCCCTGGCTTTGCGATGAGAACATGGATAGCTCCATGAAATTTATGCAGAGAGCAGATCGTAGCGAGTATTGCGTGGGGCATTTTGAGATCTCCGGATTTCAAATGCAGCGCGGTGTGGATTCTCATGGTGGAATCTCACCAAACGTTTTTGATGGATATGCTCAAGTGATCAGCGGACACTATCACACCAAGTCATCCAAGGGAAACATTCTGTACACAGGAATCCCATATGAGATCACCTGGAGCGATTACGCAGACCCAAAGGGATTTTATGTCCTGGACACAAAGACAAAAAAGAACACTTTCGTACGTAATCCCTTGGTGATGTTTGAGAAGATAATCTACAAGAGCGGATCTACTGTCAACATTCCAGAGCTGGCAGGTAAGATCATCAAAGTGGTTGTGCAAGAAAAGAAGGACCCAATTGTATTTGAGAGATTTGTGGATAGTATTCGTTTGGTTTCTCCCTACGACATGACGATTGTAGAGGGACAGGATTTCACTTCCTCTGGCGGCTTGGATGAAGAATTGGATGTTGAGGACACGCCCGGTATCATAGCAAATTACATCACAGGAATTGACACGACTGTGGATAAAGAATCTTTGCAGTCATACATCATGGGGCTCTATAATGAGGCGATAACATTAGATGATAGAATTTGAAAGAATCCGCGTCAAGAACTTCATGAGTTACGGCAACGTCGTAACAGAAGTTCCGTTGAAGCAAGGTAAGGTTTTGGTGCACGGAAAGAATGGGCACGGAAAATCCAGCATCTGGCTAGATGGTATCACGTATGCTCTTTACGGAAAGCCATTCCGCAAGATCAACATTCCACAGCTCATCAATTCGATCAACCAAAAGGATTGTTGGGTGGAGGTGGATTTCTTCGCTAACCAAAAGAACTACACGGTAAAGCGTGGGATGAAACCCGGGAAGTTTGAAATTTGGGAAAACGGTGTTCTGCTTAAGCAAGAGGCAGCGGCGAAGGACTATCAGGGTTATCTGGAAAAGCAGATCCTTAAGATCAACCACAAGACCTTCACTCAAGTTCTCATTTTAGGATCTGCCGCATTCACTCCCTTTATGCAACAATCCGGACCGACACGTCGCGAGATCATCGAGGACATTCTGGATATTGGGGTGTTCAGCAAGATGCAAAGACTCTTGCGGGACCGAGTAACCGCAACGCGCGAAGCACTATCTACGGTAGATCTCAAAATCGAATTTGCCAAGAAGGAATCCACAGCGCAAAAGAAACTGATAGATACGCTGGAGGCAAAGAAGGAAGAGTACCTTCATACCCTTCAGGAGCAAAAAGATGGCCTCCGTAAACGCCTAGCTGAAGAAAAGGCTGTGTTGGATACATTGGAGGATTCTTACGACCAAGCAGTGGCTTCTCTAGAAGAGTTTGACACAAATGCGTTTGAGGATATGTATCAAAGTCTCGCACAGGAGAAACGAGATCTACGTGCCATCCAAGATAAGGTGGACAAGATTGTCCTTTTGGATACCTGTCCAACTTGTCATCAGCAGGTATCCGATGACCATAAGCATGGCGTACAGACTAAGCTCACCACAGACATTGCTGTATCAACTCCCAAGATTGAATCTCTAGAAGAGGAGATTGCAAAATTGAAGGCGATCAAGGACTCTAGAGATCTGCAGACGGAAGCGATTGCCGGATATCTTGCGGATATCCGCGTGCAAAAGGGTGAGGTTAATTCTTTGGAAATCCAAATTACAAACACCGACACCCAAATTGCACAACACGCAGAGAGCTCTACGGTGGATGTGAAGGCGGAAAAGAACAAACTTAAAGATCTAGCTCAGAACGCTCTGAAGCTTCTGGAGACTAAAGCGGAATTGCTCCAAGAGAAAGCTGTTCAGGAAGTTAGTGTCATTCTGTTGAAGGATACGGGCATCAAAGCATCCATCGTCAAAGAATACCTCCCAATACTGAACAAGCTCATCAACAAGTACCTGATGGAATTTGATTTCTTTGTCAATTTTGAGTTAGATGAGACATTCACAGAGACCATCAAAAGCAGAGGAAGAGATGCATTCAGTTATGCGTCGTTTAGCGAGGGAGAGAAAAAGAGAATCGATCTTGCTATACTTTTGTCGTTTAGGTACATCGCATCCATGAAGAATTCCGCAAAAGTCAATTTGATTGTTGCGGATGAGATCGACGGAGGATTGGACGATTTCTCCAAAGAGAAATTTGTGGAATTGATTACAGGGTTGGATTGTCATGCTTGGGTTATCAGTCACGTGATTGCTGGTACTGAGTTGGCGAACCATTTTGAGAAGTCGGCGGAGATCACAAAAGTTGGTGATTTCTCGTCCGTTAACATTAGATAGGAGTGAGTATATGAACAAAGCAGAAGAGGGTAGGAAGTATGACGGTGGCAAACCAATGATGTCCTTGGTTCCACCACATGCGTTGGAAGAGATGGCCAAGGTCCTAACTATGGGCGCAAAGAAATACGCCGTGGACAACTGGAAGTACGTTGAGGATGGGAAACAGCGTTACATGGACGCAATGCTTAGACATATCAACGCCTACATCAAGGGGGAAAGAGATGATCCGGAGTTTGGTACTCATCACTTGGCGCATGCTGCTTGTTGTCTCTACTTCATTTTGGATGCGGATATGAGCGGCGTTCCTCTAGAACCGAAGGCACAGAAGCCCCAAAACCATACGCCCGAAGCAGTTCCACTCTCAGCGTCCATGCAATGGACTGGTGTAGAGTGTGATTTTCCGATTGGTTTTTCTGTGCCGCCACAGGCTCCGGATTACACCCAAATCATGTCATATAACATTGACTTTCCTCCAAAGACAGTGTAAACTAACAGTTAACCCCAAACATTTTTGACCCAAGGATACATCATGAAACTAAGCAAAGAAACCCAAGCAATTCTCAAGAACTTCGCTGGCATCAACTCCAACATCATGCTCGCAAAGGGCAGCACACTCTCGACGATCAGTCCCCATCGAAACGTCCTGGTTTCCGTGAGCGTCCCTGAGGTGTTTACGGTGGATTTTGGTATCTATGACCTGAATCAGTTCTTGGGCGTTCTCTCCCTATTTGATGATCCGGACATTACGTTCTCAAGCACCGTCGCAACGATCAAAGAAGGGCGAACCTCAATCAAGTATTACAACGCAGACAAGGCGGTTCTCCTTCTGCCGCCAGACAAGACGCTGAAGCTTCCTGCTGCAGATATCACATTGGACATCACAGCAGCAATGCTCGGTGCTGTACAAAAGACCGGTGGTGTGCTTTCTTCCCCGGACCTCTCAATTGTTGGTGATGGAAAAGCGATGGTTCTCCGCGTCTCTGATCTGAAGAACAGTAGCAACAACACATACGAGCTCGAGATTGGTCCCACCACAGAGACATTCCAAGCGAACTTCAAAATTGACAACCTCAAGCTGATGCCGCAGGATTACAAACTTGAGATCTCCTCGAAGAAGCTCTCCAAGTGGACAGCGAAGGTCGGTGACATGGTGGTATTTGTGGCACTGGAATCTAGCTCGACATTTTGATCAACCTAGGACTATATTATGAGTTTGGAAACTGCGGTTTGGGCGGAAAAATGGCGCCCGCAGACGGTGGATGATTGCATCATTCCCGACAAAGTGAAAAAGGAAATCAAGGAGCTTATGGCGGATGGCAACATCCCCCATTTGCTTATGAGTGGATCCGCGGGTACCGGAAAGACGACTCTGGCTCGCGCCATTGTCAACGAGATGGGTGGGGAGCTCCTCTTCATTAACGCATCTCTGGAATCTGGTATTGACACGGTTAGAACCAAGGTGATGCAGTATTCCTCGACAGTATCATTCAGCGGGAACCAGAAGTTCGTCTTGTTTGACGAGTTTGATGGTATGTCTCGCAACTCCATGGAGTCGCTCCGCGGGATTGTGGAGGAATTCAAGAACGTCCGGTTCTTCTTCACATGCAACTACAAGAACCGAATCATTGATGCTATCCAGTCCAGGACAACCTCGATTGACTTCAAGGTCTCGGCTGCGGATCGCAATAAACTGGCGATGCAATTCTTCAAGCGCGTTCTGGGCATCCTGGATAAAGAAGGCGTGACGTATGACAAAAAGGTCGTGGCGGAGCTTGTCAACAAGCACTTCCCAGACTTCCGCCGTACGCTGAATGAGTTGCAACGTTACTCTGCATCGGGCACAATCGACGCTGGCATCCTTGTGAATCAATCCAAGGAAAGCTTCTCGGAGTTGTTTGGATTCCTCAAGGAAAAGAACTTCCCTGAGATGAGAAAGTGGGTGGGAAAGAACACGGACATTGAGGCATCTACTCTCTTCCGCGACATCTACGATAATGCGTGCGATCTGATTGAACCCAAGAGCATTCCGCAGATGGTTCTGATTCTTGCGGATTACCAGAACCGAGTTGGAGACCCCGAGATTGTGGTTGCTGCGGCTATGACAGAACTTATGGCCAACGTGGCTTGGAAATAAAATGGATTGGTTCATCTTCATCGTGACGCTCATTAGCGTTGTTGTTGGGTACTCTGTTGGATACGCTCGCGGATCTAAGTTTGGTTGGTATCTCGCACAAACAGAGGGTATCTTGGACTATCCCCTCATCAACGTTAGCATGGAACACATTCGGGACGATATCTATCGGTTCTACTACATGCTAGATGGTTCGTTCATCATACAAGGCACTGTGGCTGAGGCATCCGCTGAAATCCTAGGTGAGGTCGACGAAGGAGACCTCCGTAAAATCATCTTCGCAAAGGTTCAGACTCATGAGCAACCCCTTTGACTATGTAAACAACATCTGTACCTCGACCAAGAGTATATGGGAAGAGCCCATGTCCGATAAGGAATATGCTCCCTACATGGTCAACAAGGCACTGAGCCAACACTACGACACCGTTCTCTTTGCTCAAGAAATGAACCAGAGATCGCACATCCCAAATCGTTGGCAGTATGATTTCTATAGACATGCCATCACTGTGAAGAAGAAGAGGTTTGCAAAATGGCACAAGCCAGAAAAACTTGAGGTTGTGGAGGCTATTTCCAATCACTACCAGATCAATCGTCGTACCGCAGAGCAGTATATTTCTTTGGTAAATAAATCCGTTATTGACAATATAATGGAGACCTTATCAAAGGGCGGACGAAATGCAAAATCTACAGAATGACCGAAGTTATGAAGTAACTTGGACCCCAGAAATTATGCTGGAAATTACCCTTCCAGACCCAGAATCATTTTTGAAAATTAGAGAGACGTTGACGAGGATTGGCATTGCCTCAAAAACAGAGGATATCCTGTATCCTTCCTGTCACATTCTTCACAAGAGAGGGCGATACTTCATCCTCCACTTTAAGGAAATGTTCGCGTTAGAAGGGAAACCCTCTAGCCTATCATATGATGATCTAGCCAGAAGAAACACTATCGCACAACTTTTGGAACAGTGGGGACTTTGCCACATCATCGACAAATCTGGGTTGTCGTATGCGAACGTAACAAACATCAAAATTGTTCCGTTTAAGGAAAAGAAACTTTGGGTGATAAAGCCAAAATTCCGGATGATGTCGGACAGAAAGTATCCTGCGGTCAAGTGACGTGGAAAAAATCACCGCGATTGTGGTGTTCCCCGGTACACAAATCGGGGATTGGGTATTTCGGCTATCCATAACCAACTCCAAGAACATCATGATCTTTGCGTTTAACGCAAAAGAGCCGAAAGATTTGATCATCCGATTTTTTGTGGATGAGACTCAAGCACACACATTTGTTCTAGAATGTGTTAAGGGGATGCACTCTCCGTAATCAATTGAAAGTTTATTATGCCCTTCTTTTTAGACATTGAAACAATTTCCACCAAAGCCAACGCAGCGATCCTATCTGTTGGATGCGTGTACGTGGATGCCTCCAAACCCACAACCACATACGAAGAGATTCTTAGCAAGAGCATCTATATCAAATTTGAGGTAAAGGATCAAGTCGATCGTCTTCACAGACACGTCGAGAAGCGCACCGTTGATTGGTGGATGAAACAAGCTCCTATGGTTCGCGATTTTGCTATGAAGCCCACCTCCCGGGATGTCAAAGTAGAAATTGGTTTGGGTATCCTGGGAACGTGGATTAACGAAACCAGAGTGTCCCGTAACGAACAGTGTTGGATTCGCGGTTTCATGGACTCCACAACACTTGAAGATCTGACAAGTCAACTTGAGCTTCCCTCCGTGTTCCCGTATAATAGTTACAGGGATGTGCGTACAGCAATCGACTTGCTATACCCGCATACCACATCTGGATACGTTGAGGTCGATCCGGCGCGCTGCGTCGGCTTTGACGTCAGCAAGGTCATCAAACACCATCCAGTTCATGATTCCGCGTACGATGCAGCCATGTTAATTTACGGAAAGCAAGAATGAGATTTTATACGAGCGTCTGCAGAATAGGAAACAATATTTGTGTCCGAGAACAGACGGACACAGGTCCCAACAAATACAAAGTCAAATATGAGCCCACTCTTTACACCACGTCTAACGCGGAGAGTGGGCTCAAAACTCTGTACGGCGATACCGTCAAGGCGGTAAAGCCCGGCACAATGTCTGCTTGCCGGGACTACATCAAGCAGTATAAGGATGTTGGTGGCTTTCATGTTTTCGGACAAACCGATTACGTCTTGGCGTACATCAACGAATTCTATCCAGAGGAACTTCACTTTGACATCAAGCGCATCTCCGCGTGGGTGTTGGACATTGAGACGTTTCTACCTGAAGATGAGAACGGTAGAATCACCGGATTCCCACACCCAGAGGATGCAGATGCTCCAATCAATCTGATTGCTCTTCAGGATCTACACACCCGTCAAGTCTATTCGTTTGGTTATCGGGATTTCACAGGTAAAGCCGACACCAAGTACATGAATTGTGGTGATGAGGCTGGAATGCTAAAGCAAGTCATTCTCTTCTGGAACCAAAAGAGCGTTGAGGTTTGCACCGGATGGAACGTGGATGGATTCGACATCTTATTCCTCTACAACCGAATCGTAAAAGTTCTCGGTGTTGAGTGGGCAAACAAACTTTCGCCGTGGGAAACCGTCGATGTTAAGAAGTCGGTGTTTCGTGGGAAGGAGCAGTACAAGGTCATCATCTATGGAGTTACTGTGTTGGATTACATGGAGCTCTATAGGAAGTTCTCGATGGTCAAGCAAGAGTCCTATTCCCTGTCGCACATCTCATTGGAGGAACTGGGTGAAGATAAGCTGGACCACTCAGAGTACAAGAACTTCAATGACTTTGCTCGCCGTGGGTGGAACGAAAAGTTTGTTCCGTATAACGCGCGCGACTGCCAATTGGTAGGGAAGCTCGACGATAAGCTAAAGCTCCTGGAGCTGGCTATGACAATCTCATTCCTCGCAAAGATCAATTTCGACAACGTCTTTGGTCCTGTGCGTACATGGGATGCTATCATCCACAATGCGCTTCTCAAGGAAAACAAAGTCATTCCCCTTAAAGATCAGGATGGCGATTCCCATGAGAGCATAGAGGGTGCGTATGTGAAGGACCCTAAGGTTGGGTTCATCCGCTGGCCCATTTCGATTGACGCAGAATCTCTGTATCCAAGCAATGCCATCATGCTTAATATGAGCCCCGAGACGTATCTGGGTATGGTGGAATGCTCACTGGAAATGATGCTCAAGGGGATCTCTCCAACTCCGGGAGAGATGGAATGTCTGTCTCCGATTGGAGCAAAGTTCCGCAAGGACTCCCAAGGAATCATTCCTAGACTGTTTGAGGGGTTGAAGATTACCCGCAAGGCGGTCAAAAAAGAGATGCTCCAGCTGAAACAGCAGTATGAGATCGACAAAGACAAGACCCTCCCAAGTAAAATTTCGGCGTTGGACAACAAACAGCAGGCTCTGAAAATTCTCTTGAACTCCGCTTATGGTGCTCTGGGTAACAAGGGATTCCGATTCTACAATCCAAATATCGCAGAGTCCATTACGATTCTCGGTCAGTATGCTCTCAAGATCATCGAAGCGGAGTTGGATGCCATTCTTTGCAAGCGATTCAAGATGCCAGAGGGTACAAAGTTTGTTGTCTATTGCGACACGGACTCGGTGTTCTTTGAGATGGGTCCTGTCGTCGACAAGTATTTTGCTGGTAAGGAAACTGCTGTAATTGTTAAGGCTCTCGAGAAGATTGCTGTGGATATCATTCAACGCGAAGTAGATCATCTCATGGAAAAGGTCTCCAAGATGACCAACGCCTATAAGAAAACGCTGTACTTCAAACTGGAAAACGTGGGCGATACGGCGTTGTGGGTGAGCAAGAAGAAGTACATCGTTCGAGTTCACTCCTCAGAGGGCGTGACCTATGCGAAGCCGAAGTACAAGGTGATGGGATTGGATATTGTGAAGAGCTCCACACCCGCGTGGGTGCGCACAAAGTTGAAGGGATCGTTGGATCTGATTTTCGACACCGACGAAAGTACGGTACAAAAATTCCTAGCGGACTCCAGGGCAGACTTCATCAAACTTCCTGTCGATCAAATTGCATTCCCACGTGGCGCAAATAACATTGATTCTTTCGCAAATCCTGTTACAATATATAATAGCCGCTCTGATGGCAGTACACCGATGAACGTTAGAGCTGCGCTACTATACAACCATCATGTGAAGAAATTGGGGTTGGACGGAACGTATCCATTGATTCCATCTGGATCAAAAATTAGGTATGTTTACCTCAAGCTGCCCAACGTGATTAATGAGAACATCATCGGATTTCCCGCTGATGAACATCTACCCGAGGAGTTGGGGTTAGATCAATACATCGACAGAGACCTACAGTTTGACAAAACGATGGTTGCTTCGATGCAGAATATTTTGGACGCGATTGGGTGGCATGCCGTAGAGGTATCTTCGCTTGACGCATTTTTTGGATAAGGAAAACACATGAGCGCACTACTAGAAAAACTTCGCAAGAATTCTACGATTAAGGAATCGGACATTCTCTCTCACTCAAAGTTCTTCAACAAAAAGGACATGATTCAGATGAGCATTCCCATCATGAACGTTGCTCTATCCGGGGAACTGGGTGGTGGATTTGTTCCGGGGCTCACGATGTGGGCGGGTCCCTCAAAGCACTTCAAGACGTTATTTAGCCTGATCATGGCAAAGGCGTATATGGATCGATATCCCGAAGCTGTGCTATTGTTTTACGATTCGGAATTCGGAACACCAAAATCCTACTTCACGTCCATCGGAATTGATATGGCAAGAGTCCTTCATGCTCCTCTGACTAACATTGAGCAGTTGAAGTTTGACATCATGACTCAATTTGAGGGTGTTGCTCGCGGGGACCGACTGATGGTCGTTATTGATTCCATCGGAAACTTGGCATCCAAGAAGGAAGTGGACGACGCTTTGGATGGTAAGTCTGTCGCGGATATGACGCGAGCAAAGCAGCTCAAGTCTCTGTTCCGCATGGTTACGCCACACTTGAACCTCAAGGATATTCCTATGGTCGTGGTTAACCATACGTACAAGGAAATTGGTCTCTATCCGAAGGACATCGTTGGTGGCGGAACAGGAAGCTACTACGGAAGCGACAACATCTTCATTATCGGAAGACAACAAGAAAAAGACGGTACCGAATTGACTGGGTACAACTTCATTATCAATGTGGAAAAATCGAGATATGTTAAAGAAAAATCTAAAATACCTATCACTGTATCTTTTGATGGCGGTGTCAGCAAGTGGTCTGGCTTATTTGACCTTGCGATTGAATCAGGGCATATGATCAAACCCAAGAATGGGTGGTATCAAAGAGTCAACAAGGAAACGGGTGAGATTGAGGCAAAGAATTGGCGCGAAAAGGATACCGACTCTGCAGACTTTTGGATGCCCATCTTGAAAGACAAAATGTTCCGCGACTTCGTTAAGGACAAGTATCAACTGGCGTCTTCGTCGGTTATGTCCGATGAAGCCATGGACGATTCCATTAACGCAATGATTGGAGATCAAGATGAGTAAGCTGATTGCTGTCGTGGA
>Ga0268298_10003595_pt1 | contig 15724 bp, 14 predicted proteins | sample WWTPWeurt_MetaG_FD_194462 | JGI IMG/M metagenome (GOLD analysis project Ga0268298, IMG submission 194462) | Activated sludge microbial communities from WWTP in Nijmegen, Gelderland, Netherland - WWTP Weurt | ecosystem: Engineered > WWTP > Aerobic digester > Activated sludge | place... | reverse complement strand
GCTTCTAAACGATGTGCCTTTCACACAAAAAGAAAACTCGCTTCTCTTGAACTACGAAGCGAACACATACAAGATCCAAACTGGCTTATTAAGCGGCGAAGGCAAATTCACCACCCTGCGAGCCGTTCCCAACTCCACCTACGGCTGGCGTTCGCGCTACTACGCCCACAAAGAACCAGCGATTTCGCTTTTGCTCGAGGCCCAACAGGCGAACGTACGCTTCTACACCTTCTTTGGGTTTGAAACGGACACCGTTGAAATAAACGACCATGTAATTTCGGTCAATGAAAATATTCTGCCCCAGTCCATTGTGGGTGAATAGCGCCTGGGAATCGCGCTTGAGTGATGAATAGTTTCCCTGTTATCCCAACCAAGATCCAGCCCCCATATCAACGCAGAAAAGTGATCCTCCGTCGCAGCGCCTTTGATAAGCTCACGGATGGACTAAACCGCGACCCGGCATTAACGCTGATCTCCGCTCCAGCTGGGTATGGTAAAACGACCCTGGCTGTGAGTTGGCTGCGGAATACAAAGAAAGATGTCGCCTGGTTGTCACTGGAGAATGAAGATGATGATCTTAACCGTCTGGCCCTTTACGTGATTTCAGCGCTTCAAAAGGTCAGGCCAGAGATCGGTCACGATGCGCTCGGGATCATGAGTAAAGCGCAATTGGATGACCTCCGGCCAGATACGATCCTTTCCAGTTTGATCCAAGATCTATCCCGGGTCAAGAAACCGATTTTGCTTGTGTTGGATGATTTTCACTTTATTGCATCTTCAGAAGTTCAAATATTTATCGCCAGTTTGATCGAATATGCTCACCCTTATTTGCATTGTCTCATCACGACCCGCAGTGACCCGGATCTTCTACCTCTCGCGAAGTGGCGCGCCAGGAATGAACTGACCGAAATTCGGGCGGCCGATCTGAAGTTCTCCCTCGAAGAAACAAAACAATTTTTGCGGCAAGTGCTGCAGCTTGACACTTCCGATGAGCAGATCAATCTGCTGTATGAACAGACGGAAGGTTGGGTGACTGGTTTGCAGTTGGCGGGTCTAGCTGCCAGGAATAAACATGAGGTGTTGCCGCTTGACGGAGATCAACGGGACCTTGCAGACTATCTGCTGGCAGAGGTGTTCGATCAATTATCCAGACCCAGGCAGGAGTTTCTAGTACGGTCTGCAATTGTCAGCCGGATGAACTCGTCTCTGTGCAACTTTATAACCCAACGGGAAGACAGCCAGTCTGTACTGGAAGCGGTGGAAAATGACAACCTCTTCGTCATTGCCCTTGATGAAAAACGCGAGTGGTTTCGTTACCATCATCTGTTCGCTGATTTTCTTCATAAGCGCTTGCGGGTCGAATATTCGGAAACAGAGATACAGGGATTGAACATGCGGGCCAGTCAGTGGTTGGCTCAACATGGATATATGACCGAAGCGATCGATCACGCTCTCTCCGCCGCCGATTATGAAAATGCTGCCTGCCTGATCGAACCCCAGTCACAGCGTTGGATCGAACATGGAGAAACCCGGACCATTCTCAGCTATTTGGATCGCCTTCCCCCAGAGTTGACATGGCATCGATGGAGCCTGGCGCTATGGTATGCCTGGGCATATGCCATGAAGGGGAACATTGAGTCCGCTGAAATTTGGGTAAATCGTTTGGAAAGCCTGATCACGCCCATAATCGCTGAGGCATCTCATCATGAAGATCAACCTCTGGCTGAAAGCATGCAAAATGCCTACGCCCAGGTTATGGCGATCCGTTCTGTCATTGCCCGGCACCGAAAAGATTTCATCCATGCGATCGCCCTGGGTGAGCAGGCTCTACAGCTGGTGCCTGAAGAGAACCTGAATTTGAGGACGATCATCTCTGCATTGCACTCATCCGTGATTTTGGCGGCTGGAGATTTTGACCAGGCGGAAAGTCTCCTGCAGTCTGCGCGTGTAATGGCCCGGCAAACAAAGAATCCCTATATCACGTTCACTATGCTGCTGAATGAGGCTGCTCTGGCAGTTATGCGTGGACAACTCCGCCGGGCTTTCGATCTAAATCATGAGGCGGTACGCCTGACCCAGACTTCACCCATGGAGCGGCTTGCCTTTTTACCGATGCTCCGCTTGGGGCGCATTTACTATTACTGGAATCAGCTTTCCGAAGGCAGGCAACAGATTTCCACGGCCTTACAGCAGGCGGACCGTGAACATTATGCGGAGGCTGTGACTCGGGGACAGGTGACCCTTGCCTGGATCCAAAACTCCGAAGGGCAATATGCACAGGCAGTCCAAACCCTTGCGGACGCTGAAGAGAATGCGGCCAGGTCTCATCAGGTCGAGACAGCTGACGTGGTGAGAGCGGTCCGGGCCCAGATTCAATTTTGGGCGGGCGAAAAAGAAGCGGCTCACTCCTGGATGAGAATGTTAGGCTGGGATCTCATGGATCCAACCCGTTCGGGAAAAATACCCAACGATGAGGCCTTTTTTCTGATATGTCAGATTTTGGTCGATTCAAGATACGATCAACAGGTAAAGGATATGCTTTCCTGGCGGATGGCTGATTCGCAGCCGCAAAAGCGGGCAAATACGATCCTAAGGATTCATCTCATGGAATCTCTGATCGCTCATTCTCAAAACGATCTTGATCATGCCATTCACTCCCTGGTACGTGCCCTTGAACTTGCGACCCATGAAAATAATATTCGCCCATTCCTGGATGAAGGACGGTATTTATTGCCATTATTTCGGCGGATTCCTAAAACTCACTCTGCAAAAATTTTTGCCCAAAAGATCCTTGTGTATTCATCCAATCCATCAGATGCCAAGACTTTGCTGGAACCACTGAATAAACAAGAACTCGCCGTCTTGCGATTGTTATCGCAAGGCCTTAGCAATCCTGAAATAGCCCGTCATCTCGTGCTGGCAGTCAGCACGGTTCGTTGGTATGTCAAGCAGATCTTTCGTAAACTGGAGGTGCACAATCGCACGCAAGCAGCAAGCCGGGCTCAAAAGTTAGATCTTCTGTGACCCTCCTGTAGAATGGTTTTAATATTTCCCCCCCAATTGGAGGGGGATTTTTTATTTTTTCAGAGATATAGTGCAGACATATGCGCATCTCTATGAACTTTCTCCTTGTCTGTGTCCTGTGTGCTTGTGCTACTCCAAAAACTGCCCATCCTCCATCTCCACTGACATCTTCTATCCTTAACACCGACGAAATTAATCGCTCTGACTGGTTGAAAGTTGATGATGGACTTATTGTTTCTGATCGCGCAGACTGCCTGCCACAAAACTGTGCTTTTGGCATTTGGGATGTTTTTCAGCCAGAATCTCTTGGGTTTACCAGCCCGGATACTTCACTAGAATTGGTCATATCGCTGCGCAGCTTTCAAAGTATGGAAGAGGCGGCCTCTCAATTTGAAATTGAATCGGGGCAATATGCCGGGCAACCCGGCAAACAATGGCTTGAAATACCCGCAACCATCCTGCCTGGTCACAGTGTAGCCTATGCAGAGGATGGGCGCTATGTTGTTTTATATACAGCTGACGGAAATACACTGATCGTCGTAACTCTCAGCAGTTTTAATTGGGGAATAAATGAGGCTGAGAAAGCAGCCAGCCTGTTGGCAGATTTGGCGAAACTACAAATCGATAAACTTAGGCTTTCGAACTGAGCGACTATAGTATGTTAATTTAATAGGAATGAATCATGAAAACTTTAACCCAACTTCTGAAGAAACCTCACTCCCTTTCTCTAACTTTTATTTTATTGCTTGTTCTGTCAGCATGTGCTGCTCCCGCCATATCCACCCCGTCACTGCCTGCGATAGAACCTTCCACACCTCAGCCCCTTGCCGGTGTCTGGATGGGAACAGCGCAAAAACCAGATGGTGAAACGCTTTCGATCATTATTAATTTCGATGAATCTACTTTACAAATTGAACCTTTTATAAAGACCTGGGAGATCTCCGCCTCGCAGGCAGATTCGATGATCCACTTTTTTATCGGAGGTAAGGTACAAGACCCGTTTAAAACCATGGAATTTACCGGCTCATTTAGTGCCCCCCTGCAATTAAGCGGTGATATTATTTTTGATGGTAAGAGCAGTTTAACCATGTTTCTGCCGATTAAATCCCTAGCAAAAGAAAAATACGAAAGATACGAAGGCGTTTATAAGTTTGGTTCGGGGCGGGCATTGAGTATTATCTTAAGCCCTGAATTTACTTCAGGCGGTCTGCAGTTCTTTAGCAACACGTTGATGATGACCGATTTTGAGAGCGGTGCGTTGCGAAGTTTGTATCCACTAGATGAACAGACCTTTCTTGTAGGTGTCAAACGGGATATCGGCGCACCTTTCGATGGAAAGATACAGTTCCAAAAAGATGCACAAGGCAGGGTGACGGGCTTAATGTGGTGGAGGGACGCATACGACCCTGGGAATAGCGAGCCTGCTACCCGGATCGACTATTCCGTTGAAGACCATATCGAATTTACCAGCCAGGATGGTAAAAAACTAGTTGGGCGGCTGTCTTTGCCAATATCTGATTTGCCCGTGCCTGCCATTATGCAGTTGCATGGCTCTGAGCCTGGCACGCGCGATAATTTTGGGGCTAAGGCCATGGCGCACTTTATGATCAGCCAGGGATTTGCCATTTTGAATTATGACAAGAGAGGAGTTGGAGACTCGCAGGGCGTGTATCAAGAAGCTGCGAGCACCGTCAATTTGCAGAGACATGCTTCGGATGCAATTGCCGGTGTGGAATATCTGAAATCCCGGGTGGAGATCGACCCAATTCATATTGGATTAATTGGCGGTAGCCAGGCAGGTTGGGTGATCCCGCTTGCCGCCTCGCAATCAGATGCGATTAAATTTTTTGTGATTATTTCCGGTCCCGTTGCTTCCACATCTCAAGAAGATGTGTTCAGTTCCTACACCAATGACGGGGAAAGCGACACTGCATATGACGATGCCAAGATCACTCAACGGTTGCGAGAAATGAGCCCAGGCGGTTTTGACCCGATCCCGGTCCTGCAGGAGTTGGAGCAACCTGGGTTATGGCTGTGGGGGAGTGTCGATAAGAATCAGCCGGTCACATTTGATGCTGAAAATTTACAAGCCCTGATAGACACGGGGAAGGATAATTTCTCTTATATTATTTTCCCGAATGGAGATCACAATCTAAATGAAACTCCACACGGCTTGTTCGCCGAGATGCCGTTTTCGCCGCGGGTCTTGTTTTATTCCATGTTGGCAGAATGGCTTAAAAAGAATACCTCCAAAGGAAAATAAAATGCGAAAACTATTGTCATTGACATGGTTATGTTTACTTACAGCTTGTTCGGTCCCTGCCGCAGTAACGCCGATCAATACTCCAGATGAAATTCAATGGACGCAAACTCCTTTAGCAATTTCTACGCCAAAGGCTACGGCGACACAAACCCAGTTTTTTACCGTTTATGGAAATAAGCCGATTGTGTCCAAAGGCCAGCCCGGGGCCTGGGATGACCGCTTTACAGACCCGGGTGCTGTGATATATCATGATGGAATGTTTTATATGTTCCGGAATGGCTTTCGCGATTTCCCGGGTGAGTCAGAAGTTGGCCTGGTTACATCCTCCGATGGCTATGTGTGGACAAAACAAGGTGATGATCCAATCATCCGGACAAAAGACATTCCATATGCCAAGGTCGCAATGTACTCTTCCAGCGTCCTTTGGCAGGATGGTTGTTGGGAATTGTTTTTTTACACCTGGGACTCCCCCTCGTATCCGTCTTCCAGTGTGATCGGGCGGACCACCCAATGTGTAGCAGGCCCAGCTTTATCAGATTGGATACCAGACCCGGATCCTCTTCTCATACCGGGAGATGGCGGCGAGTGGGATGAGAAGCAAGTGCTTACCCCGCATGTGCTAAAGACGGATCAAGGCTATATGATGTATTACAGTGGAGCGGATGCTTCTGGTATTCAGAGAATCGGCATGGCTACCTCTGTGGATGGTGTCATTTGGGAAAAGTACAATGATCCAATGACAACAAGCAAGCCTTTTGCCAATAGTGACCCGGTGTTTCAACCCGGCGAAACCGGGCAATGGGATGCCGGGTGGGTGCATCAACCGCGTGTTTTCCAAACAGAAGATGGCTGGTTGATGATCTATCGCGGCGTAAGCGACCGGCGTGGGACGTATATGAAACTAGGGCTGGCTACCAGCCAGGATGGTATTCACTGGGAACGCTATTCGGGTAACCCGGTTTTCAAGCCCAGCGATATAAAAAGTTCGAGTCAATTTTGGTTTACCAATGCAATTCTTAAGGATAATGTGCTGTATTTATATATAGAAGGAGATATTCATCAAACCACCCAGATCTATTTGGCAACGTCCACAGGGGAAGTGCTCCCATGAAAGGGAGCACCTAGTCCTTCTCTGTCAAATAATGGATCAGCACCAGCCCAAGGCCAAGAAAAAGCGGAACGAAGCCGCCCAGCATCCACGGTCCGAGGCGAAGCGGATAATGGGTGCCAGAGTCGGAGCCAAGAGGGTAGAGTCCAACCGAGAGGGCCAGGCCGATCGCAGCGATGAAAATTCCCCAACGCAACAGGCCTTTGCCCGTTTTTTTCTCAGGGCGTGTCAGGCCTTTTTCGGCAAGGACGATGGTTTCTTTGTAGTTCATGTAACGCATGAAGGCGAGAAAGCCGAAGATGATCGTCAGGACGCCGACCACACCAATGCAGGGGATAATGTCATTCATTGAAATATCCTATTGAAAAAAATCAGGGCTTGGAATTCCTCCAAGCCCTGTAATTTTACTTGATGCTTTTGATTTCGATCGAGCCGTTGTTGGTTTGAACGGTCAGTTCTGCGCCGCCTCCATTCATCGTGCCGACTTGCTGCTTTTTATCCCTGTCACCGCTCAAGGTGACGGTGAGTGGAATATCAGAACTGATACTGCCCAGGTCAGTTTCAAGGTCCACGTTCAATGCAGAGTCGGCAGGGATGGAAAGAGTGATGCCTCCAAAATCGGACTGTACGCTGTGCGGACCCTCGCCGAGCGACCCGCTGAATTCAATGCCGCCGCTGTTGGATTGCAAATCGAGTGTGGCATTTTGAGCGTTCATAACGTCGATGCTGCCGAAATCAGTATGGGCTTTGAGGTTGCCTTTGACACCGTCCACCACGATGCCGCCGCTGCTCGAGTTGAGGTCATACGAGTCAGCCAACGTTTGATTCAATTCGATGTCGCCGAAGTCGGCGGTGACGGTCAGTTTGTTGCGAACGTTGAACTTGGTGAAGTTCACTTTTCCACTGCTTGACTCTACAGTGACGGAGGCTGCTGAACCATTCTCAACCGTGATGCTGCCGAAGTCCGATTTGATGAACAGGTCTCCTGTGGCGCGTACATTGCTCAGATCAAGTGTGCCACTGTTCGAATTGATGCTGACATCTTTGCCGTTCACCTTTTCGACGATCACCTTGCCGAAATCTACGTCAATGCTTACATTGTCACTGCCTGCATCCACATTGCGGACTTGGATTTCACCGCTGGAGTTTTCCAACGATAGCGCGCCTTCAATATTTGCCACCGTGGTGTCTCCGAAATCGCCAGAGGTGACCACATCGCCTTTCAGGTCGGATACATCGACAACTCCGAAACCATTATCCAGATCCACCGATGTTTCTGTGGGGACGGTGATGATAAGGTCTACCGTGTTGACTTCACGAGTTTGGCGCCCATCTAATTTGTAAGTGAAGGTAATGGTATTTCCATTCTGCTTTACTTCATATTTGATGCCTTTCAAGGCTTCTTCTGCGCGGGCGTCATTGCTTCCATAGCCTGTCTTGACGATCTGAATTTCAACCGTCTCTACATCTGCACCGACGATGGATATATCGCCCGCATTGTCATCTACTTTGAGCGAGACCGGCTTTTTCGCATCGATCTTCAAGGTTTTGCTCTCTTCCGCCGTGGCAGACACGAGCGGAACGTTGAATGCCGCAAAGTCTGTGCCACGGAGGGCAAAAAACACAATGGCGCCAATGCCTGCCAGCACCAGCAATAGGGCGGCTACCAATAAACCGATCACTACGGGTCTTTTCATTTTGTTGCTCCTTATGTTACAAAGTGTTCTACCTACTTTGACAGGTGTTTTGGAAAAAAGTTTCAGAGAAATTTATGTCATTGCGAGGAGGGTGTTTTTTTCCGACGAAGCAATCTATGTTGCATGGCGATTGCTTCACCCTATCGGCTCGCAATGACGTGAAAACTGAAACTTTTCCGTTCTTTTCCTGTCTAACCAATAGAAAATGGCAGCCTCTGAGCAGATCCTCGTTCAAAAGGCTCAAAAAGGTGACCCCGAAGCCTTTGAAGCGCTGGTGAACGAGCACCAACAATACGTCTACAACCTTGCCATGCGCGTCGTCAAAGATGAGAACGAAGCGCTCGACCTGGCACAGGAGACTTTCGTGCGCGCCTGGACGGCGCTGCCCAACTTTAAGGGGCAGAGTCAATTCCGCACCTGGCTATATAGAATCGTCACCAACCTGTCCTACAACAAACTTCCCAACTTGCGTCGTTCGCTCAACGATCTCGGCGACGATGTGATGGAAGACATCCCCGAACCGCATCTGGATACCCCCGCTCAAATTTTTGAGTCAAACGAAACCAGAACCCACTTGCAGCGCGCCATTGAGAATCTTGACTCTAATTACCAATTGCTCATTACTCTCAGATACCAAAATGAACTTTCCTACGAAGAGATCGCCTCGACCCTTAACCTGCCGCTGGGCACGGTGAAGACGGGCATTTTTCGTGCCAAGGAACAACTCCGCAAGTCGCTCGCTCAACTGGAGGAATCATGGATAACCGTCTAGAACAAGATGCGCTCATCGAAAACGCGCTTTCATCCCAGTCGCTTGTCCCCATGCCGCGCAGCATCACGGTGGATGTGATGGCGCGTATTCAAGTGGAGCAACGCCCTGCGCTTATCACATGGAGTGATTTCGTGATTGCATTGGTGATTGTATTGACCATTGGCTCGCTGTATATCACAGCTCAATATCTCCCACCTTATACACTGGCAAAGTTTCGTATTCAAGGTATTTTGCTATATCAGGATTTCATCGTTAATGCCCGTTGGTTCGTCCCCGCATTCCTGTTTGGATTGGCCGCGTTGTTCGCAGGCTTGTCCATTCCCCCATTGATAAACATGACCCATAAAAAATAGGTCACGCTTCATACCCATTCCAGGTACTTGGCGTGACCTACAAAATTGATTCTAATCAAGCCTTTGCAGGATGTGACTGACTGCCGTGGATGCCGGTCCGCCGAGGGACTGGATCAACCCAAAGCGTGCATCTGCGATTTGGTTCGCTCCAGCCTGACCTCGTAACTGGGTCGCTGCTTCGACGGCCTGGTACACGCCTGCAGCCCCGCCGGGGAATCCGCGTGCTTTCATGCCGCCCATCGTAGCGCAGGGAATACTGCCCTTCAACCCAATTGAACCATCGGCGGCGAGTTTCCAGCCTTTGCCTTTGATCGCAAACCCGACCGCTTCGAGTTGCAGCGCGGCGTAAATGCTGAACGCATCGTGATACTCAAAGAAGTCGATGCCGTCGAGGGTCAGGCCAACCTGCTTCATGGCTTTGCCTGCAGAAAGTTGTGCTGTGTCGAAGTACAGCATATCTTTGCGGTCGTGCAACGCCAGGGTATCTGATGAAGAACCAGACCCCGCCACCTTTACAAGCGGATTCTTGAAATTGGTAGGGAGCAGGTCGCGGCGAGTCAGAACGAGCGCGGCAGCGCCATCCGCATTGGGGGCCATGTCGAACATATTGAGCGGGTCGCTGACCATTTCGGCTTTTGCATACACTTCCGGTTTGATGGCTTTGCGGAACATGGCGTTCTTGTTGCCGGCGCCGTGTGCATGAGCCGCAAGTGCAAACCCAGCAAACCCATCGGCAGGTACTTCATATTCGTGTACGTAGCGCTTCATCAATAATGCGGCTTGCGCGGCGGGGGTCATGCCTTGCACGGCTTCATAATCGGCGTCGCCTGTGGTGGCGAGGGCTTCATCCACCCCCGCGCCAACCTTGTCTGTAAATTTTTCCACACCCACCACGAGTGCTACGTCCACAAATCCGCTGGCAACGGCGAGGTAGCCCTGGCGCAGCGCTGCTCCGCCCGAGGCGCCTGCCGCTTCCACGGTGACGGCTTCAATGCTGTTCAAGCCGGAATAATCCGCGAGCAATGCCCCCATATGCGCCTGATGCGAAAGATTGGGTGCGAGCATATTGCCTACAAAAAGCGACTGAGGTTTGAGTCCGCCCGCGTCTTCTACGGCATCGTGGATGGCAGCATAAGCCAGATCACGTAGACCAATGTCCCAATGCTCGCCAACTTCGGTTTGTCCAATTCCTGCAATAACGACGTCTGTCATGTATGGTTTCCTGAACGATATTCGATATTGGATAATTCGATTTTTGCTTTCTATCGAATATCGAATTATCTAATTTCCTTTTTACTTCATCGCCAACTTGCCACGGAAGCGGACGTAGGTTGCGTAATCAATTTCGGTGCGGCGGGCGATGTATTCGCGAGTCTTGGTGGCGAGGTTTTGTCTGGCAGGTGCTTTATCAGTGACGGTAATGTCGAAGGCGTCTGACCCAGCCCCGGACCCGAAAGAGACGACGAGAATTCGATCCCCAGGTTGGGCGATGTCGAGAGTCGCGGTCAAACCGATCATCGCCGCACCCGCATAGGTGTTTCCGATCACAGGCACGAGCAGACCGGGCTCAATTTGATCCATCGAAAAGCCGAGTTGACCCGCAACCCGTTGCGGGAATTTTGTGTTGGGTTGGTGGAAGACCGCCCACTTGTAATCTTTGGCGGTGGTGCCGCTGGCTTCCATGAGATGTGTGGCGGCTTCGCTGACGTGTTTGAAATAGGCGGGCTCGCCAGTGAAGCGCATGCCATGTTCGGGATATTTTTGATATTCGCGCCGCCAGAAATCGGGTGTATCGGTGACGTAGGAGTACGAGGCGTTGATAACTGCCAGCGACTCTTCGGCGGGACCGACAATGTACGCGCCGCCGCCTGCACCTGCCGTGTATTCGAGCGCATCGCCGGGCTTGCCCTGAGCCGTGTCCATGCCGATTGCCATGGCATAGTGACCCATGCCCGAGCCGACCAGACCCATCGCGGCGACGAGCGCTTCGGTGCCTGCTTTACAGGCGAATTCCCAGTCTGCGGCTTGGGTGTTCGGGACGGCGCCAATGGCTTCAGCGACGAGGGTGGAGGTGGGCTTGACCGCATAGGGATGCGACTCTGAGCCGACCCACACAGCACGGAGTTCGGTCGGGTCGATCTGGGCGCGCGCCATCGCATTCCGCGCCGCTTCGATGGACATGGTGATGACGTCTTCGTCCAGCCCGGGCACGGCTTTCTCCTTGATGGGGAGTCCACCTGTCTTGCCTGTCCATACGCGGGCGACCTCCTTGGCGGGCAGTCGGTAGCGTGGCACATATGAACCATAGCCGACAATGCCAACCGGCTTGGCGGGTTTCAGTAAGGTAGGGGAGGGTTGAGGAGTTGTCATTTATTTTTCCTGAATACGTAGGAGGATTGTAGCGGGAGCAGGCTTGCAAAAACTATCTTGTTATTTTAACTTGAATAACACATAAAAAATATTTGCACACGGATTTTGCAGAGGTTTTCTGTGAGAATCTGTGAAATCCTTCTTTTCCGTGTCCTGAATTTTATTCTTATTCATTGTGGATGCTATTTTAGCGTTCAATTACTTGAATCAACTCATGCGGATGATTCACCACATAATCCGGTTCACCCCGCAGTAAGGTCTCCAAACCCTGATGTCCCCAAGTGATGGCAATGCTGGTCACTCCCGCTTCCTTCGCTGCGCGGACATCACTTAAGGCATCTCCGATCATAAAAACGGATTTTTCACCAAAACGTTCTCGTGCGAGTGAAATTTTCTGTGCCTTCGAGCCGGGTGTATCCACACCGTACACGGCGTGGAAAAATTCGCTCAAACCGTGCTGGGCCAGAAACAGTTTTACGTTTTGTGATGAGTTGGTGGTCACAATGGCGAGTTTGTGTTGGCTGGAAAAATGTTGGATGACCTCGCTCATTCCATCAAAAATGGCGGGCGGGGATTTTTTCTCTGCGAATAGATTTAGGCTGATCTTGACGAAATCATCTATAAGGGGTTCAGGTACTTCACAGGCGCGCCCGTAGGTGGCAAAGGACATCACTTCCAGATTGCTCAAGTCCGCTTGGGTCACTACATGCTTTACGCCCAGTTGGTCGCAGGCTTCCTGCCCGAAGTGAATGAGATCGTCCAGCGTGTCGGCAAGCACGCCGTCATAATCGAAGATGATCAGGGCCATGAAGAATTTTATTTATTGGATGTGTATTGACCCATCATCTCATTTGCAAACGGCCTGTCGCTTTCGCGATATATGGCGGCCACTTTGTCCATATCCAGATCGACGCGCACGAATTCAAGGCAGGTTTGAGCGCTGTCCTGGGTCAAAATCGCATATTCCGCCCAGGGATCGAGCAGTTTTTGTTCGTTCTCCTGAGCATGATTGAAGGCGACTCCAACACTGCCGGGGTTGAAGTAAAAATTTGAACTGCTACGCAGGCGACGGGTATATTGGAGATGTACATGTCCGCCGGTGAGAATGTGGCCCGCGTAGGGATTGAGGGTATTCTGGAATTCATCCTCAGGGGTGGACGGCAGGAGGATCTGGTCGAAGGACGTGGGTGAACCATGAAAGGCGAGCAGGCCTTTGCCATGCCCGAGGTCCATGATGACCGTTGGATGAAAGGCCTGGATGAAGGCGCGATCCTCTTCGGTGAGTTTATCCAACGACCATTCGCGGACAAGATTCAGTTTTTTACGGCGCTCCTCCGAGATTGAATCCGCGTCGGTCTCGACCCCGGTCAGCAGCCAGGCATCGGAGTTGCCCATCACAATGGGGCATTTCATCTCGCGCAAGAGTTGAACAGTTTCATGTGGCTGCGGTCCGCCCTGGATCATATCGCCGTTGCATATGATCTGATCAAATCCTTTTTGTTTTGCGTGCTCAAGGACGGTTTCGAGGGCCAGGCAATGGCCGTGTACATCAGATAAGACCAGGATTCTCATGGGCTTTTTCTCTTTGTTCGATTATTTTGTTGGCCGGAATACCTGTGGGTTGACCCACAGGGCCAGGTCGCCTTCAGGTGTGGCATTGTTTGGGCGCAGAGCCAGCACCAGGTCCACGTTCTGACCGGCAATCTGGCTGAGGTCAAAGTCTACAATGAGGGGCTGCTGACCGGAGTGATAATCCCACATGACGAGGGGGCTGTGATATTTTCCGTTCGCGTCGTAATAATCCAACCCGAAACTTACATCACATTGCGGGGCTGAGGCCTGGCATTGCAGCGTGGCGCGGAAGCGGTCACCGGCTTCGATCTTCAAGGCAGGGTAGCGCAGGAACAGGGCCGCATAGCCGTTGGTGGCGGGTATGGTCAAAAGCACGGGCAGGTCGGCGGAGATGCCTTCCGTGGCCGGGTCGATCAAGGTGGCATAACCCATCGAAATATCGCCGATAGGGTCCGGGCAGGCTTCGAACTTTTGCCCGCCGTTCATCCACTTGGCATTGCAGAGTTGTTTTGTAAAATCCAACACCACTTCGCCGGGAATCGGAGTCTCTGTCGGGATGAGGGTGGGTGTGGCTGGAATTTCAGTTGCTGTAGCTGAGGCAGGGATGGCAGTCAATGTGGCAGTGGGCGCCGGGCTGGATAAATTACAAGCCAGCATGGTAACGGTCAGTGCAAGGATTGAAAGGAGTTGATGCTTTTTCATTACATGGCCTTCAGGATCTCTTCCGCGCGGTCAATGCGGACAACCTTCTCCGCTACCATCTGCGCCGCGACCTTCTCGATCATCTCGCCATTCGCGCCCGCTGCGATCGCCACCTGACGGGCATGCAGAGTCATATGTCCGCGTTGGATGCCTTCGGTGGCAAGGGCGCGCAGGGCAGCCATGTTCTGGGCCAGACCCACAGCAACGATGATCTCAGCCAGCTCATTGGCGGTCTTTACACCCATGAGTTTCACCGCTGCCTGCGCTGCCGGGTGGACCTTGGTCGCGCCGCCGACACTGCCGACTGCCATCGGCATTTCGAGGGTGCCGCTTAGGTTGCCGTCCGCATCCATGCCCCAAGTAGAGAGTGAAGTATAGCGGCCATTCTTGACGGCGTAGGCATGCGCGCCCGCTTCAATGGCGCGCCAGTCGTTGCCGGTGGCAATGACGACGGAGTCCACGCCGTTCATGATGCCCTTATTGTGGGTGGCGGCACGGTAGGGATCCACAGCGGCGAAGGCGTAGGCCGCGATGATGCCATCGCGCACCTCTTCGCCGGAAAAAGAGTCGAAAGCCAGTTCCTTCACAGGGATGGTACAACGCGCGCGCGCAATGCGCCGGTCTGCCAGGTTGGACAGAATACGCAAATGGACCTTGCCCCCGGTGATGGCTTCGATCTTTGGCGCCAGTCGTTCACAGGCCGTGTTGACCGCGTTCGCGCCCATTGCATCACGCACATCATAGATGAGATGCACAACAAGGAAGCCGCCGATGGGTGAGTCTTCGAAGATGCGTACTTCAAGGTCGCGCGCGCCGCCGCCGAATTTTTTGAGGATGGGATCAATGGAATCCGCTTCGGCCAGCAACTCGGCTTTTTTCTCGTAGATCCTAAATTTCGCTTCATGTAAATTGGTCACCCGGATCACCTGCATCTGGCCGATCATGTGCGGCTCGCTGGTGGTGGTCTGGTAGCCGCCCCCGGCGCGGGCGAGTTTCGCCATAAAGGAAGCGCCCGCTACTACAGAGGGTTCTTCAAGGGTCATCGGTACAAGTACATCGCGTCCGTTGATCATGAAGTTCAAGGCGATGCCGATGGGCAGGCTATGCAGGCCGACCACATTCTCGATCATGTGGTCGGCGGATTCAGAGGAGAGCCCTCCCGAGGTCCACGCGCCAAGATCGAGCGGAGTCTGAAGCGCTTCCGCGAGTTTTGCGCGGCGCTCATCCAAAGTCATGTTGTAAAAGCCGGAGATGCGAGAGGTTGTCATAGATTTGTCCAAGTATAGGGTTGGGGTTCTGCCAAATTCTATCAAACGTGGTGAATTGCTTCTATCATACCCGCTTCTCACAATTTGCGGCTCTGGCGGGTATAATGCTCGTGAGGTGTTTTTTTGATGTTATTGACTCGTGAGCAATTGCAGGAGCGTCTTTTTGCGCTCCATAGCGCCAGTCTGGCTTTGGTCCAGGAGGTTTCATTGGAAACCTTGCTGGAGCGTATTGCTGCCACGGCTTGTGAGCAGGCCGGGGCTCGTTATGCGGCTCTGGGTGTGCTGGATGATGAGGGGAAATTGCAGAAGTTTATCGCCGTCGGCATGAGCGACCACGATATCAAGCGCATCGAACACCCGCCTGTGGGGCTGGGCCTGATCGGTGAGTTGATGGATACGGAGATCCCTCTCCGGGTTCCAGCCATTCAAAAGCACCCCAAATCTGTTGGTTTTCCTGCGCATCACCCGCATATGGTTTCTTTTCTCGGAGTGCCGATCCGCACCAGCGAAAAGCAGATCGGCCAGATCTACCTCACTGAAAAGATGGACGCAAATGAATTTTCGTCCGATGATGAGATGATCATCCAGATGCTGG
>Ga0268298_10003594_pt1 | contig 15725 bp, 2 predicted proteins | sample WWTPWeurt_MetaG_FD_194462 | JGI IMG/M metagenome (GOLD analysis project Ga0268298, IMG submission 194462) | Activated sludge microbial communities from WWTP in Nijmegen, Gelderland, Netherland - WWTP Weurt | ecosystem: Engineered > WWTP > Aerobic digester > Activated sludge | place: Netherlands... | reverse complement strand
CATCTGATGCCTGTGGAATCAATGCAGTCACCTATATCGATGTTGCTGCAGGCACTTGTCCGACAGTAGTCACCAGGACATGGACTATCACTGATGGATGTGGAAACTCAGCAACCTGTAACCAGACTATAAATATCAACGATCTCGCCCCGACTATTAGCACCTGTGCTGCCGTTCGGAATATTGAAGGTTGCAATACATCAGCGATCACTGGCCCTGCATTTTCTACAACTTCTGCTGTTTCAAGCGAAGCTGTGTTTGAGGATGCTACAAACCAAGGCAACGCAACAGATGCCTGTGGGATCACCGCAGTCACATACAGGGATGCGGCATCCGGCACATGCCCTATTGTCGTCACCCGCACATGGACGATTACAGATGCATGCGGCAACAGCACCGTGTGTAACCAGACCATCAATGTTGATGACACGGTATCACCAGTGATTTCTGGTTGTGCAGTGCCACGCACGATAGAAGGCTGTAGCACCGCAGCAATCACAGGACCGGCTTATTCTGTTATATCCACTGCATCCAGCGAGGGTGTATTTGAGAATGTCACCAACCAGGGTAATGCTACGGATGCCTGTGGCATCACCAATGTGACGTATTTAGATGTTGCAACAGGTACATGTCCAACTGTGGTCACACGGACTTGGACGATAACCGATGCCTGTGGAAATACCAGCACCTGCAACCAAACTATAACCGTAGATGACACTGTTTCACCGCTCATTACTACCTGTCCCTCTACACGAAATATAGAAGGATGCAGCACGGCGGCTATAACTGGCCCGGCATATTCTACAGTGACTGCTTCATCCAGCGAGAGTGTTTTTGAGAATGAGGTCAACCAAGGCAATACATCAGATCTGTGTGGAGTCACTGCTGTCACCTATATCGATGTGGCTTCAGGATCCTGCCCAATTATAGTCACGAGGACCTGGACGGTAAGTGATGCCTGTGGGAATACTACTACCTGTGTCCAAACGATTAATGTGGATGATACTGTTTCTCCATCCATTACCACTTGCCCGGTAACACGCAATATTGAAGGATGTAATACATCTGCAATCACAGGCCCTGCCTTCTCCTCAACATCTGCGACTGACTCCGAGAGTGTTTTTGAAAATGCCACAAACCTGGGTGTTACGTCCGATGAATGCGGTATTGCTTCGGTCAACTATATAGATGTTGCGAATGGTTCCTGTCCTATAGTTGTGACGCGCACCTGGACAATAGGCGATGCCTGTGGAAATGTGACCACTTGTACGCAAACGATTAATGTTGACGATACCACATCTCCCGCGCTGACTTGTCCTGCGAATGTGACAATAGAGTGTACGGCGGTGACCCTGCCATCCAATACCGGTAGTGAAACGGTCTCAGACAATTGTGATGCATCTCCAGTAGTGACGTATGCAGATGTGACAGCAGAATCAGGTACATGTCCGCAGGAATACACCATCACCCGCACCTGGACTGCTACAGACGTCTGTGGCAACAGTTCAACATGTATACAAGAAATCACTATCGACGACAGCTTGCCTCCTGTAATCGTATGCCCTGCCGATATCACTATCGAGTGTATCGAAAATACACTCCCGGCCAATACAGGAAGTGCAACAGCATCCGACAACTGTGATGGAGACCCATCTGTCAACTATGCTGATGTGACCATGGCAGTACCACCTACCCATGGATACCTCATCGAGCGAACATGGACAACTACCGATATATGCGGAAACGTTGCTACTTGCCTTCAGACAATATCTGTGGTCAATCCATTGGATCCGGAACTCCTTGGAGACCCATTTGATACTATTTGCTCAGGTGACCTGGTCGTATTTGAAGCATTTGATCAAGGGATTAATCCAATCACCTACGATTGGTCATTTGGTTCTGGCGCTGCTCCAGGCATGCAGACGGGCATAGGCCCCCATTCTGTCCAGTATACATACAATGCTACAAATGGTAGCGTAGGTGCATGGGTGATACTGACTGTTGGAACTCCCGGATGTGAATCCGTGACTGATACCGTAGCCAATGTGCATGTCAATGCAATTCCAAATGCCAGTATCAGTGCATCACCAGGTAATCCATGTATTCTGGGGCCTAAGACGTTTCAACCAGTTGCAGCACAGATGCCGGGCTTTTCATATAGCTGGAATTTCGGCTCGGGAGCGAACATGCCAACCGCAACAACATACGGTCCCCATACGATCGAATATTTTACAGGCGGCTCCAAAACAGTACAGCTCATTGTCTTTTCTGATGCAGATGGCGCTTCCTGCGGGGATACCTCTACTCTCACCTTTGGGGTCAATCCGTGCACTGGCAGTATAACCGGAAAGGTGATGAATATTAATAATAGCCCTATCGGCAGTGTAAACCTTAGACTCTATGCTGATCAGAATCTGGATGGGATCCAGGATACCACCATTGCCATCAAGAGTGTCTTTTCCAATACTTCTGGTTTATTTTCTATGGCTACTGTGACACCCGGTTATTATGTTATAGTTGAGGTTCAACCTTCAGGGTATATCAGTATTTCTGATGAGGATACTACCAATGACCATGACTCCATCCCTAACACCAATATGAATAACAACATTATTCCCGTAACGGTGGAGCCATTGGAAATAGATGCAGACAATCTATTTGTGGAGGCCAATGCCCCGGGTATCATTACCGGGTATGTGTTTGAAGACTTTAATAATGACCAGACTCCTGCACCGATTGAGGGTCTCCCGGATGTAACCATTAAGTTGTATACCGATACGGATCTCAATGGCGTAGCCGATATAGGTGGGCTTGTTACATCCGCCACCACTTCATCTTCGGGGTATTATACCATTCCTGATATACCGGCTGGAAGTTATGTGATCATTGAATTGCAGCCTGCTGATTATACAAGTGTCAAGGATATTGATGTATCCAATGATGGCGATGCCGTGCCTAATACCAATATCGTTAATGACACCATCCCTGTCACACTCATCAACGGGGAGACAGATGAAGGCAATTACTTTATCGAAAGTTCAACCTGTAGCAGAATGGTGACAAACACCCAGGATAATGGACCAGGTTCGTTGCGGTTTATGATTGATTGTTCAAGTGAGGGAGACACTATATTCTTTCATCCATTGCTGGCAAATCAAACGTTGATCTTGAATTCAGGCCGGATTGAATTCGATAAGAACCTATACCTGCATTCAGATGTCATGCCACGTCTGATGATCCAATCCAATGTGAGCGGAGGCTTTAAGGTCTTGCCCAACAAAGAAGTTGAATTTAAGAACCTTAACATAACCAGTGGGTTGGCAGGATATCCCGGGGCCGCATTTGACAATTATGGCCGCCTTATCTTGTGGGATGTCTTTGTCTACCGCAATTCACTGCTTCCCGTAACAGAATACTTGATTTTTAATGGCGCTGACGGAATCCTTACCGCGAAAGGAACCATTGAAATCAATAATGATTAGCATCAATCCTTATTAAGCAGGTTGGCCAATTTTGTGTTGGACTGCAGGGGTAAATGAAAAGAGGGCAATGTAAACCAAATGGTACATTGCCCTCTTTCTATTCTTATGCTCCAGGAAACGAGGATAATTGAAATATCTCATTTCCTGTTCTAATGCAGATGATCAGCATTGAAAATTATCCAGTTCTGCCTGGGCCTGGTTAATGGCAGCCTGAAGTTCAGCTTGCTGTCCTGAAAGCGCAGCGCAGTCAATATGATCTTCCAGTGCGTTGAGATAATTCTGGTAGGCTGTTTTATACGCATTGCAGTTTGCGGTTGACGGATCATTACCATAAGTAGTCGCTGCTGCTGAGAGGGCATTTATTTCATCCTGCACTTCAGTAGCATAGTTGCAGCCGACAGGATCATCATCCTTCTTGCAACTGTAGGTCAATACCACCAAACCTAACATCAGGCAGGCCACGAATTTTTGAATTGTGTTCATAATTGTCAGATTTTATTTGTTAAGAGATAATTGTCTTAATGCAAGTTAATCAATTCGAAAGTTAGTCCAGTCGTCCTTTCCGGTTACGACTCAATGCCTGGCTTAGTCTTCCTTAGCCTCTTTTTTCTCCATTAGGACCTGACCTGTCATCGCAGAAGGAACAGGCAGTTCCATGGAAAAGAGGATACTAGGTGCAATGTCGGCCAGTCGTCCATCTTTCAAGCTATACCTATCCGGTTTGTCAGAAACGAAAATAACAGGAACCGGGTTTTTTGTGTGTGCAGTATTGGGGCTTCCATCCGGGTTGACCATTGTATCGGCATTTCCATGATCGGCAATGATGATTGCCGTGTATCCCTTTTGCAAACAAAAGGGTATCAGCAAGGACAAGCATTGATCAACGGTTTGTGCGGCAGTCACTGCAGCTGCAAAAACACCGGTATGTCCAACCATATCCGTATTTGCAAAATTGAGGCAGATAAAATCCGGTGCATTTTCTTCAATAAACGATATCGTTTTACGTGTTACTTCCGGAGCGCTCATTTCAGGCTGCAGATCATAAGTTGCCACTTTAGGAGAGGGGACCATCAGTCTGGTTTCCCCTTCAAATGGTTGCTCACGTCCTCCTGAAAAAAAGTAACTCACGTGGGGATATTTTTCGGTCTCAGCTACCCTGAGCTGGGTTTTGCCCAGCGAAGAGAGATATTCACCCAGTGTGCCTTGTATATCCGATTCCTCAAAGAGGATATCAATGTTATTAAATGAGCTATCATATTGGGTCATGGTGACCATCCGGACTTGAAGGGGATACATATCCTGTTCGGGATGTGCTGTTTGGGACAAGACTTCAGTCAACTGGCGTGGACGGTCTGTACGGAAGTTGAAGAAAATAACGGTATCACCATCCTTGATCAGGCCTTTCGGTTGTTGTTGATTATCCACCAATACGGTCGGCATGATAAATTCATCTGTTATCCCTTCAGCATAGGATGAACGAATAGCTGTCAGAACGTCTGTCGTCTTTAATCCCTTACCATGCACGAGGAGGTCATAGGCCAGCCTTGTACGCTCCCACCGCTTGTCACGGTCCATTGCATAATATCTGCCGATGACACTGACGATAGGAACTCCGATAGGCGTCATGGCTGATTGCAATTGTTCTATGAAGCCAAGCCCACTTTTAGGGTCAACATCTCTGCCATCGGTGAACGCATGGATACACACATTGCCGGAATAACCCTCTTTGCAAATTTGTCCCAGGGCTATAAGGTGATTGATGTGTGAATGGACGCCTCCGTCTGAAACCAACCCAATGAGGTGAACGGTACCCGTGGCTTCTTTCAGGGTTTTTAAAAGTGTGCTATTTCTTTCAAGTTCCCCTTCCCGGACAGCTTTATTTATCCTGGCCAGTTCCTGATAGATGATTCTCCCGGCACCTATGTTGAGATGCCCTACTTCAGAATTGCCCATCTGCCCATCAGGGAGGCCGACATCTTCTCCATGTGTCACCAGGGTAGCATGCGGATATTTGCTCCACAAACCATCAAAGTAGGGAGTATTGGCAGATTCAATGGCACTGACCGTCGGATCAGGATTGAGGCCCCAGCCATCAAGGATTACTAGAATCGATTTTTTCAAAATAGGATAGGTATAAATTCAACTTAAAAGTAAGGTAGTTTTCGATACGCTGGGTTTAAACGCGTCATGGGCTTAAATCACAAATAGGGGCGGGATAGGTCGTGTGGGGGCTGGATTTTGGCCAAATAATGCAATAAAATTTTTTCAGGGTTATCCCTTAATGGTAGTGCATTCAATAGATAAAATTAAATACATAAGCATATAAAAATCAATAGATAAAATATTATGATATCCATATGATTATTGATAATCCTAATATATGTTAAAGAAATATATGTTGCTGCATTGATATATTGACGATTAGATTAGTACATTCGTAGGGCATCATTCATTGCATGATGCTGAGAGTGAGACTTAACCCAAAGTCTTCAAATGGAGCACCTCAGAGGATCGAGGATCTTCTTTTCTTTTTCTCACCTTTTTGCATAACCACCCCGGGAAGAATTAATGGCAAGGTTGTTGTACCTGTCCCTCAGGCTATTAGCATTGTGGACATGGTCGACTGAAAAGGAATTTTTTACATACTAACGACAAATGAGAATCACCACCGTCCGTTGGATATCCTGGCTTAGTATTTCTCAGCTATTATCGCTAGGATATTGTGTCAGGTTTTGTCCGTCATTTAAGCTCACATTCCTTGTGGCTGCGATGATGGCTTTTTGCGCTGTGCAGGAGTCTGCCGCGCAATCAGCAACTCCTGAAGATCTCCAAAGGGAAAAACAGGAACTAGAGGCACGTGTAAAAAACACACTGAAGAAAAATGGTGAGTCTATCCGTTTTATTGAAAACAAAGGGCAAATAAATAACCCTGACGTATTGTATTATTTTGAAGGGGACCATGGATCTGTCTATATTGAAAAGGAAAGAATACGCTTTGTAGCATTAAAAGATACGCTCATCGAAGAAGAGCATGAGCATGCCAACAATGAAGAGGAAGAAGAAGAGCTTTTTGAAGAAGAGGAGGACCAGCGCTTTATCACTGCAACCCATACTTTTTCTTTATACCTGAAGGATTCGAAGCGAAACCCAACTATCCGGTTGGGCGATTCATTTACGACAAAGTATAATTATTTCATAGGAGAAGAGGCCCAGTATTGGGCCAGTGGTGTTCAGGCAGCTAAGGAACTGACACTGGAAGATTTGTATCCCGGTATTGATTTGCGATTATACAGTACTTCTGAAGGTGCCATGGAGTTTGACTGGGTGTTGGAACCAGGAGCTGATTTCAGTAAGGTAAAAATGCAATTTTCAGGACAGGATAGACTGGATGTTGACCAGGCGGGTAACCTCCAGGTTGGTCTTCATTTCGCTGATGTAAAATTTAATATTCCTGAATCATACCAGGTTACCGATCAAGGTAAGTTGCCCGTACATTTTGCTTTCACTAAGCTGGATGAACAAACAATTCATTTTACAACCCATTCAACAATTGATCCGCGCTACCCGCTGATCATTGACCCCACACTGACATGGGGTACGTTTGTGGATGCAAACCATGCCACATTCGATGCTTACCTGTACGCTATCGAAGTTGACCCTGCGGACGGTATGGTCTACTGTGCAGGGGGTACCAACCGCCAGTTTCCTACAGGAACCGCGCCTTACGATGCGGACGGTTACCTGAATTTAGTATCTAACCTTACTGGTGCCCCATCTTCTCCACTACCTATGGTAGCGGTGGTATACCGAATAAATAATACAGGAACGGACCTGGTCGACCTTACCCTTTATGGGCCAAGTGCTCCTGGCTCTTCAAATGAAATCTTTGCTGAAGGATTGAGTTTATCCACCAACAACGTTTTTATTTCCGGGGTGACTAATGTCGACATCCCACTTGCCGGAACATCCTTTGATAACACACGCAATAGCGGCGATGGCTTTGTGGCTGTATTCTCCCGTGACCTTGGCACACTTACTTATGCTACCTACATGGGTAGTACAAGCAATGAAGACATAGGAGCTACATCTATCCGTGCTGTAAATGACAATACTTTTTATGTAGGGATGACCGTTGGCGCCGCTCTACCAGCAAACTATATTAGTGCAGGTGCTGCTGATGCAGGGCATGGAGGAGGTACAGATATGTACATTGGTAAATTTACAAACCTGAATACGCTCACCTATGGTACTTATGTCGGAGGCGGTGGTAATGAAGTATTCAACGATCTTGAATTTTTCGGAGATGGGAGAGTAGCATTTGCGGGACTTGGAACCACCACGATGACGGAAGTGAATAGTGCTGCCGGCTCATCCACAGGTTCAAATACAGACGGTGTTTTGGGTGTTCTAAATGCTGCTGGTACAGCCTTTAATTATTTAGATAAAATCGGGGGATCAGGTGCCGACCGTATCAATGATGTTGAAATCGTTGGAACGACTTTGTTCTGGACGGGTTCTGCTTCATCCGGATTTCCTGTTTCAGCATCTGGTGTGTATGACATCACGCATAATGGTTCAACTGACGTTGTCGTTGGTAAAGTGGATCAGGCAGGAGGAGCAGGAACCTATGGCGCTACATTCTATGGTACAGGTTCAGCAGATATAGGAAATGGAATCCGATTGGTTACCCAGACGGATTGTGAAGGAAATCAAACAGTATTCTTATTGGTCTTTGGTACGGTTGGTGGCTCAGGTCTGCCTGTACTCAATATCAACGGAGAGCCTTTTTACCAGGCTACGAATATGGGGGGTATAGACATGTTTTTTGCGGGCTTTACCAATACACTTTCCACACTCCTTTATGGTACATATATGGGTGGATCCGATAATGATTACCTCGGAGAGACGGGTGTTCCTAAAGGTTCAAACCACCTTTGGGTGAATAATGCGAATGTTTATCTTGGTACAACAACGCACAGTGCTACCCACGCTCCTACATTGGTCGCTGGTGGTTTTGACTTGAGTAAGACAAACGGAAATAATGACTCCCACATTATTCTCACCATTGCCTTTAACTCGATCATTGCTGAGTCTGACTACAGTGATGCCCCGGCTACATATGGTGCTCCTCTGCACTTTTTGGATTGCCAGGATATTCGCATTGGTGCTTTGCTGGACAAAGACGCAGCGGCCTTGCCAGGTGTACAAGCCAATGGAGATGACTTGAACAACCTTGATGATGAGGACGGGATTAGTATCCTTCCCGTGCTGACCACGGGTGGGCCACAAACTTTTTCCGTAACCGTCAATAATTTGCTCAATACCACAGGGTTTACAGCAAATCTTTATGGTTGGATCGATCTGAATGGAAATGGCCAGTTTTCTTCTAACGAGTTTGCAAGCACTACACTGGTAAATGGTTTCACCGGGTCAAAAACGTTGACATGGACAAATGTAACTGTCAGTGGAGCGGCGACAAGTCGTTATCTAAGAATCCGTCTGACCTCGAACAACCTCAATGATAATGCCGGCACCACTGCAGTGGATGAGCGAGCAACTGTTTCTGCATCTAATGGTGAAGTAGAGGATTATATTGCCGTCGAACTCACCTGTCCTACTGCAACAACAGAAGCTTCCTGCCAGACACAATCTGCAATTGACACCAAGTACAATGCATGGTTGGCGACAGTAAAAGCTGGTGGTGGTTGTAACGGCGTATTGACCAATAATAGCCCTGGCCCACCGTCAAGTTGTGGTGGTACCAGAACGGTAACCTTTACCTACACAAGTACTTGTGCTCCATTGACGACACAATGTACTTCTACCTTTACGGTTAACGCAGACACCCCTCCTTCCATTACTACATGCGCAGTAACACGTAATATCACCGGGTGCAATACTTCTGCCATAACCACCCCTGCGTATTCTGCCACCACTGCAACATCCAGTGAAGCTGTATTTGAAGCCGCGCCAAACAATGGTAATGCATCTGATGCCTGTGGAATAACTTCAGTTACCTATATAGATGTTGCCACTGGCATTTGTCCAATTGTGGTTACCCGGACCTGGACAGTAACGGATGTATGTGGCCAGACCGCAACATGTATCCAAACCATTAATATTTCTGAAACGACGCTTCCCGGGATATCATGCCCGCCGAATGTGACTATTACCTGTACCGCCAGCACCCTTCCTGCCAACACAGGTACTGCAACAGCTACAGATAATTGCACAGCTTCTCCAGCCGTCACCTATACAGACGTAACCCAATCATCTCCAACATGTGCCCAGGAATATACCATCACCCGGACATGGAGAGCCACGGACAACTGTGGTAATTTTTCGACCTGTAATCAATTGATCACCATTGACGACAGCACACCCCCTGTCATTACATGTCCACCAAACCTGACTATAGAATGTACAGTAAATACATCTCCAGGCAGTACCGGAACAGCTACAGCTACTGACAATTGCGGGGCTGCACCAGTCATCACCTATACAGATGTCACTGTCTCTTCACCTCGTCCATTGGAGTATACCATCACGCGGACCTGGGTAGCTACAGACGCATGCGGCAACAGCAGCTCGTGTAACCAGGTGATTTCTGTCGCTGACAGTAATCCCCCTGTCATCACCCAGCAGCCAAATAATGTAAATGAATGTATCGGAGGTACGGCCCAGATGACTGTGGCGGTATCTGGTGGTTCTGGCCCATTGGCATTCCAATGGCAATCAAGCCCTAATGGAACAACTGGCTGGGCCAACGCCACTGGCCCTGGCGCTACTACGACAACATATACACCATCCAGCGCTGCTGCAGGCACTACCTATTACAGAGTTATCGTTTCCACCACGATTGGTGGGTGCGGCCAGGTCATCAGTAATAATGCAACTGCGATTATTGTTGCCGATCCTACTGCAACTCTTGCCGTTGATGACAATACGATTTGTGATGGAGGAAGCAGTATCATCACAGCAACCATCACTGGTGGGGCAGGAACACCCACCTATCAATGGCAGCATGATTTCCCTACAGCAGGGACTAACTGGGTAAATGAGGGAGGTAATGTCAATCCTTATACCACTGCCGCGCTTACACCAGGCACGCATACTTATCGTGTGCTCATCACACAATCAGGATCAGCCTGTGATGCGGTCAGTACTACTATCACAATCACGGTATCCGATGATCCTACAGTTTCGATTATTAATTCTAATCCAAATATCTGTAATGGTGGTACTTCCTTGCTTACAGCTTCTCCGAGCGGTGGCACAGGAACTAATAGCTATCAATGGCAGCAACTGGTAGCCGCTGTGTGGACCAATGTAAGTAACAACCAGGCCTATACTACCGATGTCCTGACTACACCAGGGACATACACCTATCGCGTCATTGTCACCCAAAACAGCTCAGGCTGCCTTGTGGTCAGTAGCAATACAACCGTAACGGTGGTTGATGATCCTATTGTAACTGTTTCTCCAAGTGCATTAACAATATGCGATGGAGGTACAACCTTGTTTACAGCCACTGTCACAGGTGGTACCGGCACAAGTGCATTCCAATGGCAATCCTTTAACGGTACCATTTGGAGCAATGTAGGCACCAATCAAAACACCTATACAACTCCTGCATTGACAGTAGGCACCTATACATACAGGGTATTGGTATCTCAAGCCTCCGGGTGTAATGCAGTCAGCACTGACCAGGTCGTCACTGTAGTTGCAGATCCAACAGTCAGTGTAGCTATAGCAGAATCAACCATATGTTCAGGTGGTACTACTTTGCTCACTGCCACGGTTTCAGGCGGTACGGGCACAACAGTGTATCAATGGCAATTTAATACCTCCGGATCTACATGGGCCAACGTGGGAACCAATCAGGATAATTATACTACTCCTGTGCTAACGACTGCCGGAACATACACCTACAGGGTGCTAATCACACAGGCTAGTGGTTGTTCAGCTCAAAGTGCGAATGCTGTTGTGAATGTAGTGGCTGACCCCACAGTCAATATCACCGCATCTTCTCTGAATATATGTGATGGCGGAACGACTACCTTTACAGCAGTTGTCTCAGGTGGAACTGGTACTCCATTATATCAATGGCAGTTCAACAATAGCGGTACATGGACCAATGTCGGAACGAATAATGCGGTATATACTACCCCGGTTCTCACGGTAGGTTCTTATTCTTATAGGTTGATCGTAACTCAGGCAACGGGTTGTTCTGTTCAAAGTGCTAACCAGACAGTCACTGTTGTAGCAGATCCAACGCTATCAATGAGTATCAACAATCCAACCTTATGTATTGGTGGCACGGCTACGCTGACAGCCACGGTATCTGGTGGAACCGGCACAAGTGTTTATCAATGGCAGGAAAACGTATTGGGCAGCTGGACAAATATTGGAACGAATCAGAATAGCTATACCACTCCTGTCCTGAATGCAAATGGAACATACACATACAGGGTGATCGTTACCCAGAATTCCGGATGTAGCGTGATGAGTGCTGACCAGATCGTCACAGTAGTTGCAGATCCTTTGATCACCGTTGAGCCGGTGGGTTTTGTGGAGTGTATTGGCCAGAGTAATTCACTTACAGTAACCGCCACAGGCGGGACGGGTACATTCACATACCAATGGCAGGTAGGAAACACCTCGACAGGACCATGGAACAATGTTGGAACAAACAGCAATTCCTACACACCCCCAAGTGCCTCACAACAGACATTATATTACCGGGTCTTGATATCCAGTTCAGGAGCCGGATGTAACTTATTGACAAGTACAGTGGCTACAGTGCTCGTCACAGGTCCTGCAGTGGTGACTATCTCAGTAAACAATCCGATTATTTGCGTAGGTGGATCCTCACTGATTTCTTCAACTGTGACCAACGGTTCGGGGACCTATACCTATACATGGCAGCGCAGCCCTGCAGGTTTAAATACCTGGGCAAACGCACCTTTGCCTAATGCAAATCCAACCTATAATGTGCCGGCTGGTACTCCTGCAACATTTGATTACAGGGTCCTGGTACATGATGTTCCATGGAATTGTGGCAATCCGGTATCCAATGTCGTTAATGTCACTATCCAGAGCCAGCCCACTATTTCGGCCAATACCGATGATGGATATATTTGTATTGGTGGAACTGCTTTGCTCACTTCAACTCCTTCAGGAGGGTCGGGCAATTTTGCCTATCAATGGCAATCCAGCCCAAATGGAAGCAATTCTTGGACAAACATTTCCGGGGCTACTGCTCAGAACTATACTGCTCCTGGCAGTGCTGCCGGGACAACATATTACAGGGTATTGCTGGCGGATAATTCAAACAACTGCGCTGATCCGATTTCAAATGTCATTTCGGTCATTGTTATCAATCAGCCGACTGTATCCGTCAGTACACTGACTCCGGTCATCTGTATCGGTGGTACCTTCCTGATATCCTCCACTGTCAACAACGGTTCAGGACTATATGCCTATCAATGGCAAACCTCTGATAATGCTGCAGGACCATGGTCTAATATCACATCAAACGGAGATCTTCCTGAGTATTCTGATGTTCTCAATGCAGCCGGTGTAAAATACTATAGGGTTATTGTTGATGACCTGGCGAGCGGTTGCGGTCAAATGACTTCCACAGTCGTCTCCATTACTGTCAATCCAAATCCATTAGTATCGGTAAGTCCGGCAGGACAGACGGTCTGCATCGGGGCTAATGCACCTATGACGGCTGTTGTCACTAACGGATCTGGAAATTATGTGTATCAATGGGAATACAGTGAAGATGGAAGTACATGGCAGGATGTGGCCAGCGGAGGCAATGGCGCTGTTTACACCCCTCCGACCACCGATGTAGTATCACTTTATTATCGCGTATTAGTTACGGACACGGGTAGTGGATGCGAAAACCCTTATTCTGAACCTGTTTTCGTGATCGTTGTGCCGCAACCTACTGTTGAGGTTGCTGTAGATAATCCGGTCATTTGTATTGGAGGTAGTGCCACCATTACTTCGACAGTATTAAATGGTTCTGGTACCTATGGGTATCAATGGCAACAAAGTAATACCGGAACTTCAGGATGGGCTAATGTTCCTACTAATGGCAATAATGCCAACTATGCTGTGCCTTCAGTATCGGCTAACGTAAGATGGTACAGGCTTATCGTTTCTGACAGTGCCAATGGTTGCGCTGATCCGGTATCAGACACTGTAAGAGTTACAGTAAGAAGTCTGCCTACCGTGACTGCTGCTACAACTGAAAACATAATTTGCTTGGGTGGAAACTCAACCATCAACTCCACAGTATTAAATGGTTCAGGATTTATATCCTATCAATGGCAGCTCAGCGTTTCAGGTACAGGTGGACCATGGAGTAACATTACTAACCAGGGCAACGGACCAAGCTATGTAGCACCAGGGACCGTTGTGGGGACAAGACACTATCGGGTTATCATCACGGATGTCGGAAGCGGTTGCGGCAGTGCCGTGTCCAATCCAATTGCAGTGCAGGTCGTAAACCAGCCTACAATCTCTATATCCGTTAATAACGAAGTGATATGCGTTGGAGGTAATGCTACAATCTCAACTAGTATCCTCAATGGATCAGGGCTTTATGCCTATCAGTGGCAATCCAGTCCGACTGGCAGTGCTCCATGGACGAATACAGGGGGCAACACATCTACATACAATATCACAGGGACCGCCCCAGGAACAACATATTACAGGGTAATACTCGATGACCTGGCTAATGGATGTAATAATCCGGTCTCCTCCGGATTGTCTGTTGTAGTGCAGTCAGGACCTTCAGTCACGATCAGTGCCAGTGAGGATAGTGTTTGTGTTTTTGGGGCTGTAGATATTACCCCTGCCGTGATTAATGGTTCAGGATTATATGGATATCAGTGGCAGTCGAGTTCTGCTGGAGCTGGAGGACCCTGGACAAATATTTCTGGAGCAACGAATGATATTTATTCACCAACTACTACTGCAGCCGGTGTTACCTGGTACAGGGTAATGGTGACGGATTTTGGAAGTGGTTGTGGTGACCCGGTCTCAGGAGCAGTGCGCATAGCCGTTTTCGGTCAGCCGGATCTCACCATCAATATCCCTGTACCTGTAGCTTGCGTTGGAGGTGTAGCGATACTCACTTCTTCTATTACCAATGGCTCTGGTGTATTTGTCTACCAGTGGCAGATTAGTCCTGATGCAACATCATGGTCAGATATCGCTGTCAATGGCAATACTTCAAGTTACAGTGTCCCCACTACAGCTCCTTCTTCCAATTATTACAGATTGATCCTTACCGACCTGGTGACCAACTGCGTTGACCCTGAGTCAAATGCCATCCAGGTAGATGTAGTATCGGCAGCTAGTGTAAGCATTACAGCACCGGATGATACAGTATGTCTGGGTGCCATTACCACTATCACCTCAACAATCACCGGAGGATCAGGACTATATACCTATCAATGGCAACAAAGTCTTAATGGATCTTCCGGATGGGCAAACGTACCATCAAATGGAAATACTGCTACCTATACCGTTCCTACACTAACGCCACAGCGTTATTTTTATAGAATCCTTGTCACAGATTCAGCAAGTGGTTGTGCTGATCCTATCTCAAATACCACACCTGTGACAGTCCAGTCAGAGCCAGTATTAAATGCATCAGCAAATAACCCTGTGGTTTGTATTAATGGCTCATCTTTAATTTCCACCACGATTACTGGTGGATCTGGAAATTTTGTCTATCAATGGCAAAGCAGTCCGGATGGCACAAGTAACTGGAACAATGTACCATCTGGTGGAAGCGGACCTACCTACAATGTCCCAACTACAGTAGCCGGGACATACTATTACAGGATCATCCTTACGGACACCGCCAATGGATGCGATGACCCTGCTCCTGTAGTGGTTATGATCCATGTTGAACCTCAACCTACGGTTGCTATAACAGCCAGTGCAACTAATCTTTGTATAGGCGGGGCTTCAACAATTACCTCTGTGGTCACCAACGGATCGGGTTTTGTCACTTATCAATGGCAATCCAGCCCTGACGGCACGGCATGGTCCAATATCACAACCCTGGGAAATGGTGTTTCATACACTGTGCCAACCGGTACCCCCAATTCGACATATTACAGAGTAGTGGTCACGGATGCAGCAAACGGATGTAACGACCCTGTTTCAAATACTGTCTTTATCCAAATCCAGAATCAACCTACAGTTACTATATCA
>Ga0268298_10003593_pt1 | contig 15731 bp, 8 predicted proteins | sample WWTPWeurt_MetaG_FD_194462 | JGI IMG/M metagenome (GOLD analysis project Ga0268298, IMG submission 194462) | Activated sludge microbial communities from WWTP in Nijmegen, Gelderland, Netherland - WWTP Weurt | ecosystem: Engineered > WWTP > Aerobic digester > Activated sludge | place: Netherlands... | reverse complement strand
AGCTACCGGGAGTGGCGCTCGCGATCCCTCGCGCTGGCCGCGCGCTTGCGCGAGGCCGGGGTCGAACCGGGCGATCGCGTGCTCCTCGCCGGTGCGAACCACCCGGCTTGGCCCATCGCCTTCTTCGGCACCTTGTTCGCGGGCGCCACGGTCGTGCCCCTCGAGCCGCAGGTCGAGGCCGACGTCGTCGACAACCTCGCGCGTGCCTCGGGCGCTCGTGTGATCGTCGCCGACCACGCGGTGAGCGAGCGCGTGCGCAAGCGCCTGCCTCCGGGCCCCGAGGCCCTCGAGTGGCTCGACCTCTGGCAAACGGCGGCGCCCGGCAGCGAGCTCGAAGATCCGAGCACGTCGCGCGCCGACGACGTCGCCGCGCTGATCTACACCAGCGGGACCACCGGCCTCGCCAAGGGAGTGATGCTCTCCCACGCGAACTTGACGGCGCTCGTCGCGTCGCTCGCGCCGCTGTTCCCGCTCAGCAAGGGCGATCGCGTGCTCAGCGTGTTGCCCTTGCACCATACGTTCGAGCTCACTTGCGGCATGCTCCTGCCGCTCTCACGGGGTGCGCGCATCGTCTACCTCGACGAGCTCAATGCCGAGCGGCTGGAGCTCGGGCTCAAATCCGGGCGCATCACCGCCATGATCGGCGTGCCGGCGCTCTGGGAGATGCTCGAGCGCCGCATTTCGAGCCGGGTCGCCGAACGCGGCCGATTCGCCTCGCGCGTGTTCGACGTGGCGGTCGAGCTGAACCGGACCCTGGGCAAGTCGTTGGGTGTGGATGCGGGTAGGCTTCTCTTCGGCCCCGTCCACGAGGGGCTCGGCGGCCACTTGCGTTACCTCGTGAGCGGCGGCGCCGCCCTGCCAGAGCGCACGCACCACGTGTTCGCGGGGCTCGGGTTGCACCTGGCCGAAGGCTACGGGCTCACCGAAGCCGCTCCCGTGCTCACGGTGGCCGAGGGCGGTCCCAAGGCGCGGGCCGGTCACGTGGGCAAGGCCATCCCGGGTGTCGAAATCCGCGTCCACGCACCCAACGCCGACGGAGTCGGCGAGGTGCTGGCGCGTGGGCCCAACGTGATGCTGGGCTACAGCGACGACGAAGAGAGCACTCGCAAGACCATCGACCCGGATGGCTGGCTCCACACCGGCGACCTCGGAAAGCTCGACAGGCACGGCCATTTGGTGATCGTCGGTCGGGCCAAAGACGTGATCGTCGCCGCCAACGGCGAGAACGTCTACCCCGACGACGTCGAGGCGCGGCTCGGCGCGATTGAGCACGTGGCCGAGCTCGCCATCGTCGGCATCGAGGATCCGCGCGGGGGCGAACGCGTGGCATGCGTGGCAGTGCCCGCCGACGACGACTCGGTGACGGCGGCCGAGCGTCGCGAGCGCGCCAAGGCGTCCCTCGAGCGAGCCCTGGCCAAGCTGCCGAATCGCCAGCGACCGCAGGTCGTGACCCTGCTCGATGCGGCGCTCCCGCGCACGACCACGCGCAAGGTGAAACGCAACGAAGTGCGTCGGCTGCTCGAACGCGTGGCTCCCCTGTCCGAGCGCCCGCCGCGCCCGCTCACGAACACCGAGCTCGACCGGTCGGCGGAGTGCGTGCGCGCCGCCGTCGCCGCGATCGCCAAGAAGGACCCGAGCGAGCTCCACCCCGGGCTATCGTTGCGCGGGGACCTCGGCTTCGATTCGCTCATGCTCCTCGAGCTCTTGGTGGCGCTCGAAGCGCAGATCGGCGGGTCGGTCGACGCCGAACGGCTCAACGCTTGCGTCAGCATCGGCGACGCCGAGGCGCTGGTGCGCGAAGCTCGCGGTGGTCGCCGCGCGTCTCGCACCGCCGCCATCGAGTCCATCGACGAAGAGCCGCTCGAGCTGCCCCCGGCACTGCGTGAGGCGGCGATGCATTGGCTCGGTCGTGCGCAGATGGGCTTCTACGATCGCGTGCTCCGCACCGAGGTCGTGGGTCGCGCCTTCATCCCTCACAACCGCAACGTGCTCGTGGCCGCCAACCACGCGAGTCACCTGGACATGGGCCTCGCCAAATACGCCCTCGGCAGCTACGGCGACGGATTGGTCTCGCTCGCTGCGCAGGACTACTTCTTCGAAGGCAACCGCTGGCGCAAGGCCTACTTCGAGAACCTGACGAACCTGGTCCCCATGTCGCGCAGCGGTTCGCTCCGTCAGAGCCTGCGGCAAGCGGGCGAGCTCCTCGCCGGCGGCAAGACGGTGTTGATCTTCCCCGAAGGGACGCGCAGCGCCGATGGCGAGGTCAAGGAGTTCAAGAGCGCCGTCGGTTATCTCGCGCTCCAGAACCACGTCGACATCCTCCCGCTCCATCTCGGCGGGACGTTTGCTGCCTTGCCCAAGGGCGCCACTCTGCTCCGGCGCCGGGACCTCGTCGTGCGCATCGGCCCCGCGCTCGAGGCCGATGACCTCGCGCGTCTGACCCGAGGCAAGACCGCCAGCGAGGCCTCGCGGCTCGTGGCCGAGCTCACCCGGCGCGCGGTGCTGGCGTTGTCACGCGGAGAGGTCCTCGACATCTCGAAGCTCGGGTCGCTCTCTGAGCTGCCCGAGCTCGCGACGGACGACTCGCTCGCGCCGCTGTTCGGTGAGCTCGAACGACGCTTCGTGCCGGGAGCCGTGGAAGAGCCCGTGAGCTTCTATTTCGCGCTCGGCGAAAAGGAGCGTTGGACGCTCCGGGTGGAGCGCGAGCGGTGCGAAGTCACCTTCGGCAAGGCCGTCGCGAGCGCGGACTGCGTGCTCAAGACGACGCCCGGAATGTTCCGACGCATCGTGCGCGAAGCGTACACCCCGAGCCCGCAGGAGTTCGTCACGGGCGCGGTGAAGAGCAACAACATCGAGCTCCTGTTCCTGTTCCAGCGTGCGTTCCAACTCGACAAGCGGAGCGAGCGGTTCCGCGCCGGTGTGCTCCTCGAGTCGCAGGGGAGCGTCGAATGAAGGCGGGGAACGGAGCGCGGTCGCGGAACGGCAGCCACCCGGCTCCCGCGCCGTCGGAGCTCGCGACGGGTGGCGCCCGGAAGTTCTGGTTGGCGGGCGCCACCGGTTTCCTCGGCTCCCATCTCACGCGCCTGTTGGTCGAACGTGGTCACGAGGTGACCGCCGTCGCGCGGGGTGGCGGCTCGGTTGGAGACACGACGGTCGCCTCGCTCGACGTGTGCGACGTCGCGGGCGTGAGCGAGAGCGCGCGTGGAGCCCACGGCGCCTTCTTGTGCGTGGGCAAGGTCTCCCGCGATCCCGCGGCGGCCGAGGAGCTCCACCGCGCCAACGTCCTCGCCACGCGCCAGGCGCTGGCGGGGCTGCGCGCGGCCGGCGTACGACGCGTGGTGGTGGCGAGCACAAGCGGAACCATCGCGGTGAGCGAGGATCCGAACCACGTCGCCGACGAAGAGTCGTCGGCGCCCAGCGCCTTGATCCTCGGGCTACCGTACTATCGGTCCAAGCTCTACGCGGAACGCGAAGCGCTCCAGGCCAACGACCCACCCGACTTCGAGGTGGTGATCGTGAATCCGAGCCTCCTGCTCGGACCGGGCGATCTCCGCGAGTCCTCCACCGGCGACGTACGGAAGTTCCTCGAACGCGAGGTCGTCGCGAGCCCCCGGGGTGGCCTCGCGTTCGTGGACGTGCGGGACGCGGCCGAGGGGATGTGGCTCGCGTTCGACCGGGGGCGTCCGGGCGAGCGCTACCTCCTGAACGCCCAGAACATCACCGTCGCTGCGTTCTTCCAGCGCCTTTCACGCCTGACTGGCTTGCCCGCTCCCCGCGTGTCGCTGCCCCGGTCGCGGACCCTGGCCGTCGGCCTCACCGACGTATTTTCGCGCGCCGTTCGCGCCATGGGCGGTGAGCCCCCGGTGGATCGCGCGAGCATCGAGCTCGCCCAGCTCCACTGGTATTGCCGGAGCGACAAGGCGGAGCGCGAACTCGGTTTCAGCGCGCGTGACCCAGGGGAGACGTTGCGCGACACGGTGTGCGACCTGGTCGACCGCGGCGTGGTGGCGCGCCCCGCGAGCTTCGGCATCGCGCTCTGAGCGGCAGATGTCCAAGGGTCGCCCCTATCGAACCGTCGTCGTGCAAGGCTACGAGATCTTGATCGGGCGCGGCGAGGAAGAGAACGACGAGCTCAGTCTGCACGTGGCCGAGCCTCACGACCTCTGGTTGCACGTCGGCGGTGGAACGCCCGGCAGCCACGTGGTGATCCGAAACCCCGAACGCGGCGAAGTGCCCCGGGAGGTCGTCGAGAAGGCGGCTGCCTACGCCGCGTGGTACTCCAAGGCGCGAAACGCTCGCCGCGTGGAGGTGCACCTGTGTCGAGCGGCCGACGTCACGAAACCGCGTGGTGCGCCGGCGGGCCTGGTGCAGATCCGGCGCGAGAAGAAGCTCCACGTGGCGCCCGAAAAACCGGAGTGAGCGCTCGAGAGTCGTCGCGGAGCCGACCTTCCGACCCTCAGCGCTTGCGTCGCACGACGCCCACTGGATCGCCGCCCGTGCCGGGAGCGCGCGGTTCGGGTTCGGCTGGCGCGTCTGCTGCTGGCGCGTCTGCTGCTGCCGCGTCTGCTGCTGCCGCCTCGCTCAGACCGAGCTTCTTGCGGAACACGTCGCCCAGGCTGCCGAGCCCCGAACCCGCACCCGCGCTGCCGAACTCGCGGTAGTTCTGCCGCTCCTCGACGCGCGCGACACCCACCGCCGAGAAGCGCAAGCGACCGCGGCTCGCGTCGCGTTCGACCACCACCACTTTGAGCTCGCGGCCCGCGGGGTAGGCGCGGCGGTGATCGGAGCCAGGTGGTAGTCCGAGCTCCGAGTGGGGAACCAAGCCTTCACCCTTCGGGGTGCTCACGATGATGCCGCCCCCCGTCGACTTCACCACGACGGCAGTGAGCACCTCGTCCACGGCGGGTGCCGGAGTCTGGGGCGCGTCGACGCGCGCTTTCATGCTGAGCTTCACGCGGAGCCCTTTGTCGCTCTGCTCGACGCCCAAGACGCGCAGGGCCACCCGGTCGCCGACGTTGACCACGTCATCCGGGCGCTCCACGCGGCGGTGCGCGAGCTCGGAGATGTGCACGAAGCCGTCGACGCCCCCCACGTCCACGATGGCGCCGTGCCGCGAGAGCGACACCACGTTGCCTTCGAGGTCGGCGCCGACCGTGAGTGACTCGCGCAAGGCGTCTTCTTTGGCGCGGCGCTCGACTTCCAGCAGCGCCCGCCGCGAGAGGACCACCGAGCGCCCGCCGTCTTTCAGCTCGATGACCTTGAACTCGAACGTCTGGCCTTCGTAGACCGCAAGGTCTGCCGCGTAGCCGAGCTCGACCTGAGAGGCCGGGCAAAAGGCGCGCACGCCGCCCACGTCGACCTCGAGCCCGCCCTTCACGGCTTTGGTCACCTTGCCCGACACCGGCGCGCCAGACCCGCGCGCGCTCTCGAGTTGCGAAAGATCGATGCCGCCCTTGCCGAGCGCGATGGCGAGCAAGGGCGAGTCGGCGTTCTGATCCACCACCGTGGCGCGCAGGCGGTCGCCGACCTTCACCCGGACGTTGCCTTCTCGATCTTCGAGCTCGAGCCGGGGGACGCGCGCCTCTTTGGTGGCGCCGACGTCGACGAAGACGCTATCGCCGCTCACCTGCACCACGACGCCTTCGACCACCTCGCCGTTCTTCAGACGTCGCGCGGTTCCCTTGCCGGCCTTCACCGACGCTTCCATCAGTGAAGCGAAGTCTTCTTTGCTCATGGGGGCGGGGAGCATGCCACCCAAATCTCGGGCTGCAAAGGCCGAGCCACGGCCCGGCGAACGCGCTCCAAATCGCCGCCGACGGCAGCACGACGAGCCGGACCGAGCGCTTGCTCTCCAGCCATCGAGACGCGGGTCCACGCGGCGCGTTTGCGAGTGGGACCACACGCATGCGTGAAACTTGCGAGCCCACGGCGGTCGGGAGCATGGTGGCCTGCGATGCTCCTTCGGAGGCTCTTCGCCATCCTCGCCGTCGGGACCCTTTCCGCCGGCTTGCTCGCCTTCGATCGCGGGGGCGACGTGGCTCCGGACTCCGCTGCCGCCGACGCCGGGAGCGACGCGAAGCTCGAGGGAGGGGGGGACGCAGGCCGCGCCGACGCCGGGTCCGACGCCGGTCGCGACGCGGCCCCGGACGCCGCCCCTCCGCCCGTCCCGGCCTGCGTCAAGGTGTCGAGCCAAGCCATCTTCTCGGGCAGCGGCTACGATCACGTGGTCAGCATCGAAAATGGCTGCGACCGGACCGCGAGCTGCGAAATCACCACCGACGTCAGCGACGAGACCTTGCACGCCACCGTGGCCCCCGGAGAGCGCGAAGACGTGGTCACCTTCCGCGGCTCGCCGGCCGCGGAGTTCAAGGCCAGCGTGAAGTGCACGCTCGCTCGCTGAGCGGGCGACGCAATCGGGCTTGTCGGCGTGGGGCTTCCCAAATAGGTTTCCGGGTCTCGCGATGAACCGAGAGGCCCAGAGACTGTCGCGCCTCGGCGCCGAGCTCGAGCGCCTGGCGTTGCAGAACCTCGCCAGCACTTGGGAGGAGCTCAACGCGACGTTCTTCCGGCGCCTCATGCGCCGGCCGGTGATCGCGCTCGGCGACGGCGCGAGTCTCGGGCGCTGGCTGCGAACCGGCCGCACCATCGAGCTGTCGCGCAGCCTGCTCCTCGAATACGGCTGGGGCGCGGCGGTCGAGGTTTTGAAGCACGAGATGGCCCATCAATGGGTCGACGAGGTGCTCGGCTTGTCCGACCAGCGCGCGCACGGGCCGGCATTCCAGGAGGTGTGTCTCGAGCGTGGCATCGACCCGCGGGCGAGCGGGCTGCCGGCCGCGACCTCCGCGGCCAGCACCGACCACCGCATGCTGGAGCGCGTGGCAAAGCTTCTGGCGCTGGCGCAGAGCTCCAACGAACACGAAGCCCAGGCTGCCATGGCCGCTGCCCAGCGTTTGATGCTCCGGCACAACATCGAGCTTTGCACGAGCCGCGCCGAGCGCGCCTACTCCTTCCGCCATCTCGGCAAACCCACCGGGCGCGTCAGTGAACACGAGCGCATCCTGGCGGCCATCATCGGCGACCACTTCTTCGTCGGCCCGATCTGGGTGCCGGTCTGGCGGCCTCTCGAGGGCAAGCGCGGCAGCGTGCTCGAGATCTGCGGCACGCTCGAGAACCTGGAGCTCGCCGAATACGTTCACGGCTTTCTGCTCGCGACCGGCGATCGTTTGTGGCGCGAATACCGGCGTGCTCACGCTCTGAAGCGCGACGCCGAGCGACGCACCTTCCTCTCGGGCGTGATGAGTGGGTTTCGCGACAAACTGCGCGCGGAGAAGCAGAAGCACGAGCGCGAAGGTCTGGTGTGGGTCGGGGACGGCGACCTCGACGCCTACTTCAAGCAGAGGCATCCGCGCATTCGCTGGACGCGTTACGCCGGCGGCGATCGTTCCGACGCGTTCCACCACGGGCGCCAGGCCGGCGGTCAGATCGTCTTGCACCGCGGCGTGCGCAGTGGGCCGGGCGGCACCGTGCGCGCGCTGCCCCCGGTCCGGCGGACCTGACGCCGCCCCAAAGACCAGGTTTTCCCGGCGTTCGGCCCGGTGGCGGACCGGGGCGTTCCGCGCTCGACGTTCGGGCCGTGCCTCGCCACAATGCCCTCAGGCCGGCCCCCGCCGGTGCGGAAGGGACAGCACTTGGGAGACACCAACCACGAACACGGCGGCTCGGGGCAATCGCCTCCGTCGTCGGACGTGGTGCGCGGAGGTGCCGCTGCCGAGTCGTCCCTGTCCACGTCGCGCGTCGGAGAAGTCCTCGCGGGGCGCTACCGCATCGACAAGGAGCTCGGCACCGGGGGTATGGGCACGGTGTACCGCGCCGAGCACGTGCACATGCGGAAGGCGGTGGCGGTCAAGATCCTCCACCGCGAGATGACGTATCTGCCGGAGGTCGTCGCGCGCTTCGAGCGTGAAGCCGTCGCGGCGGCACGGATCGAGCACCCCAACGTGGCGGCTGCCACCGATTTCGGGCGCCTCGAAGACGGCGCGTTCTACCTCGTGCTCGAGTACCTCGAAGGGCAGAGCCTGCGCACGCTGCTCGACGCCACTTCACCCTTGTCGTCGGACATCGCGCTCCACGTCGCTCGCCAGATCGCGTCGGCGCTCTCGGCTGCCCACGCAGCGCTCGTGGTCCACCGTGATCTGAAGCCGGACAACGTGATGCTGCTCGAGCGAGAGGGTGACCCGTTCTTCGTGAAGGTCTTGGACTTCGGCATCGCGAAGGTCGAGCTCGGCGACAATCCGAACCCACTGACCCAACTCGGGAGCGTGTTCGGTACGCCAGAATACATGGCGCCAGAGCAAGCGGCTGGCACGCCCGTCGATGCGCGCGCCGACCTCTACACACTCGGGATCATCTTGTACGAGATGCTCGCCGGCAAGACGCCGTTTGCCGACAGCGACTTGGTGGTGGTCTTGACGCGGCAGATGACCGCCGAACCGCCGATTCTTTCCGACGCGATCGACCCGCGCGTGCGCGCGCTGGTCGCGCGGCTATTGGCAAAAGATCCCGATCGAAGGCCCGCTACTGCGGCCGACGTCGTCGCGATGATCGACGCTTGCCGAGACGGCGGCGTGACTCCTTCGCCGCCACCGAGTGCGTTGCCCGTGACTCCGTCGCCGGGAACGGCGGCGGTCGACGCGGCGCCCGAGTCGCGCGTCGGCGAATCCACGCCCGAGTCCCGCGCCCACGACGTGGCGTACGGCGAAACCGTGCTCTCTCTCTCCGGTCAGGACATCGAACGGCTCGCGGAGGTGCAGCGCGCGAGAGCCAAACCCGCCGGCCCCATCACCCAGTTCTTGCGTCCCGTGCTGGCCAAGCTGCCCGTGCTCGCGAGGCGTGTGGACGTCGGGGGACAGTCGGTGCCGGTTTGGGCCCTGGCGGCGTCGGGGATCGTTCTCCTGAGCTTCGTGCTTCTGCTTCTGATTGGCTTGTTCGTCGCGAAAGGGGTCTCGGGCCGAGACGACGCTGGTTCGAGCGCATCGGCTTCGCCCAGCGGCGGGCCAGGCGCGCCGCCCGTGCTGGACGACGTCGAAGCTCTGGCCAAACGAGCGCTGAGCGGCGACAAGGAAGCCATCCTGAAGCTCGCTGCCCGGCCGGAGGCGCAGCGCTCGAGCAGCGAGTGGCGGGCGCTCGGGCGCGGCTATTCGCTCACGGGTCAACCGAAAGCGGGCCTGCAAGCCTACAAGAAGGCCCTGGGGCTCGATCCAGCGCTGGCCAAGGATGCCGCACTCGTCGCCGACGTGCGAAAGGCCGCGCTGCAGTCGTCCACGACCAACGAAGCGCTCGAGCTGGCGCTCGGGCAGCTCGGTTCGCGGGGCGCCGATCTGGCGTACGACGTCTGGAGCTCGAGTCGCTCGAGCAAGGACCAAGCCGAAGTGGCGCGCTTGGCCAAGGTCGTGGTCGACGGTACCGCCATCCGCTCCAAAGCATCGCCGGCGCTGCTCGTCGCGCTCGACCTCGCCAAGGCAAAGAGCTGCGGCGACTACAAGACCGTGCTCCCCCGCGCCAAAGACACGGCCGACGGCCGCTCGCTCACGAGACTCAAGAGCCTGACCGCCCGTCGCGGCTGCGGCTTCTTGGGTTTGGGCGACTGCTTCAGCTGCCTGCGAGGCAGTGACGCCCTCGACCAGGCGGTGAAGAGCGCCGAAGGGCGCCCGGCCCCGACGTTCGAATGACCGAAGTGCGCCTCGAGCTCCACGGAGCCTTCGCCACCGTCGCCGTGACGGGAACGAACGGCAAGACCACCACCACCGGCATGGTCGAGGCCATCGTCGCTGCCAGCGGCGAGCCGCACGCACGCGTGACGACGCTCGGCGGGTGGGTCGACGGTCAGCCAGTCGGCGAGGGCCCTACGTTGGACGCCTTCGCACGCGCCATCGAGCTCGGGCACGCCGCCGGCATGCGCACACTGGCGCTCGAGACCACGTCGCGGGCACTGGCCGAGGGTTTCGCTCATCTCTGGCGACCAACGGTCGCGGTGTTCACCAACCTGAGTCGGGATCACCTCGACTACCACGGCGACCCCGAACACTACCTGGCCGCCAAAGCGCAACTCTTCATGTTGCTCCCGGCGGAAGGCGCCGCCGTGCTCAACGCCTGCGATCCCGCCAGCGCACTGCTCGACGAAGTCACCCCGCCGGGCGTGCGGCGCCTCGCCTACGCGGGCGCGCTCCCGCGCGTCGCCGAGGATTGCCGGAAACTCCCCATCGAGCTGGCGGTCGAGCGGATCGAGCTTTCGGCCGAAGGAACCCGAGCGAAACTCGCGCCCGGACCTCTCGGCGATGCTCTCGGAGGCGAGCTCGTGTTGGGCGTGTTCGGTGAGCACAACGTGGAGAACGCTCTCGCCGCGGCGCTGTCCACCCACGCCCTCGGCTACGCGCCCGCTGCCATCGCACGCGGCCTGGCCGCATTCCGCGGCGTGAAGGGTCGCTTCGAACGCGTCCACGAGCGGCCGAGCGTCGTCGTCGACTACGCCCACACGCCGGACGCGTTGGAGCGCACGTTGCGCTTGGCCCGGCGCTTGGCCGGGAGCGGAAGGGTGCTCTGCGTGTTCGGCTGTGGTGGGGGCTCCGATCCGGGAAAGCGCGCCGAAATGGGACGAATCGCGGCCGAGCTCGCGGACGTGGTCGTCGTCACGAGTGACAATCCGCGCAGCGAAGACCCGGCCGAGATCGCCGCCGCCATCCAAAGCGGCGTCGGGGAAGAGGGAAGCAGCTCGCTGCGTAGACCAAAAGAGAGAGAGCTCGTCTGGCTGACCGAGCTCGACCGGAAGACCGCGATAGAGCGAGCGATCGAGATTGCCTGGACTTCTCCCGATGATATCGTCGTGGTCGCCGGCAAAGGGCACGAGACGACACAGTGCGTTCAGGATGAGACGTTCCCCTTCGACGATGGGGAAGTGGCACGAGCAGCGTGCGAAATGCTTCGAAAGCGAGGATTGAATGAAGATCGATCGTGAGAAGTTCTTGGCTGCGGCCCTGGTGACCGGCAGCTTGTGTGCGAGCGCCTGCTACGTCGACAGCGGGCCGGCGCAGAGCCCTCCGCCTGGACAGCCTCCGCCTGGTCAGCCTCCGCCCGGCGCGGCGCCTGCTCCGGCTCAGCCCGCAGCTCAGCAACCTCCCGCTGCCGCACCGCAGGCCCAACCGGCTCCTGGAGCACAGCCCTCGGCGCAGCCCGGCGGCTTCCCGTTCCCGCCCGGGTTCCAGCCCCCTCCGGGATGGCAGCCTCCCGCCGGATGGCAGCCTCCTGCCGGTTGGACTCCGCCGGCATCCGAAGGCGGGACGGCGCCGCCTCCCCCGACCTCCGAGAAGTGAGCGCTCCCCCCCAAGCCAGAGAGCCCGCCAGGGAGCGGGCTCTTTGCTTCGGTGGGCTTGACCCTCTCCCCCCCTCTCCCTAGAATTTCATCCGGCCATCCTGATGGTCGGATGAAATGCCCTCCGTCGACTCGACCGTAGAGCTCCTGCACCTGCTCGGGGACGCTACCCGCGTGCGGTTGCTCGCCCTGCTCTCCGAAGAGGAGCTCAGCGTCGCGGAGCTCACGACCATCACCGAGCTGCCGCAGTCGCGCGTGTCGACGCACCTCGGGCGTTTGCGCGAAGCGGGCTTGCTCCGCGATCGCAAGGTCGGCGCCTCCACGAAGTACGCGCTGAACGACGCGAGCATGCCCAAGGACGCGCGGCGAGTCTGGGAGCTCGTGCGCGCCGACCTCGACGACAGGCTCCTCGAGACGGACCGCACGCGCCGCGAGCACCTGCGCGCGCCGACGGCTCCCGCTTGGCCCGACTCCATCGCCGGCGAGATGGAGCGCCACTACTCGCCCGGACGCACGTGGGAGGCCACGCTGCGTGGACTGCTCGGCTTCATGCGCCTCGGCGACGTGCTCGACGTCGGCTCGGGTGACGGTGCCATTGCGCAGCTGCTCGCCCCGCGCTCGCGCAGCGTGACGTGTGTCGATCGCAGCGAGCGGGTGGTCGAGGCGGCCCGAAAGCGCCTCGGCCGCTTCGAGAACGTCGAGGTCGTGTGCGGCGACATGCAGGCGCTCCCGCTGCCCGACCAGCGCTTCGACCACGTGCTGCTCCTGAACACGCTGACCTACGCCGAAGAGCCCGAGCGCGCACTGGGCGAAGCCGCGCGCGTGCTCCGGCCCGACGGCATCCTGGGCATCGTCACGCTTTCCGCTCACTCGCACCCGGAGTTGACCGCCACCTATGGCCACCTGCACGCCGGCTTCGAACCGGCGAAGCTCGCGCGCTCCCTCGGCCGCGCGGGCCTCGAAGTGCTCGAGTGCGAGGTGAGCTCGCGCGAACGTACGAAGCCCTATTTCGAAGTCGTCACGGCATTTTCCCGGCGAAAACCGCCGCAGACCCGCAACGGAAAGAACCCCCATGGTTGACCCGAGAGCACAACTCACCCGACTCGCGAGCGAGCGCATCCTGATCCTGGACGGCGCCATGGGCACTGCCATCCAAGACTACCGACTCGGCGAAGCCGACTTCCGCGGGACGCGGTTTTCGGATCACCCGCGAGAGCTCAAGGGCAACAACGACCTCATCGTGCTCACCCGCCCCGACGTGGTGCTCGCGATCCACGAGGCGTACCTGGAAGCCGGCGCAGACATCATCGAGACCAACACGTTCAGCGGCCAGTCGATCTCTCAGGCGGACTACGCGCTCGAGAACGTCGTCTACGACTTGAACGTCGAAGCCGCGCGCCTCGCCCGCCAAGCGGCGGCGAAGTGGTCGGATCGCACGCCGGACAAGCCGCGCTTCGTCGCGGGCGCTATCGGTCCCACCACGCGTGCCCTCAGTCTGTCGCCGCGGGTGAACGAGCCGGCGTACCGCGCGGTGACGTTCGCCCAAGTGCGAGACGCGTACGCCGAACAGGTGCGCGGCCTCCTCGACGGCGGGGTCGACCTATTGCTGGTCGAGACGATCTTCGACACGCTGAACGCCAAGGCCGCGCTGTTCGCGATTCAGGACGCGCTCGAGGCCCGCGCGATCGACGTGCCCGTAGTGCTCAGCGTGACGATCACCGACAAGAGCGGGCGCACGCTGAGTGGTCAAACGGTCGAGGCCTTCTGGACCAGCGTCGCCCACGCCCGGCCGCTCGCCGTGGGCATCAACTGCGCGCTCGGCGCTCGGGAGATGCGCCCCTACATGACCGAGCTTTCCCGCATCGCTCCGGTGCTCTCGAGCTGCTACCCCAACGCCGGCCTGCCCAATGCCTTCGGCGAATACGACGAGCTGCCGGCGGAGACCGCCGAGCTCCTTTCGGGGTTCGGTCGGGATGGACTTTTGAACATCGTGGGCGGCTGCTGCGGGACGACGCCCGCCCACGTGAGGGCCATTGCCGAGCGCGTCCGCGACATCGCGCCGCGCGTCGTCCCGAGCGTGGTGCCCGCGACCCGGTATGCCGGGCTCGAGGTGCTCACCATCGACGAAGCGTCGAACTTCATCATGGTGGGCGAGCGCACCAACGTCACCGGTAGCAAGAAGTTCGCGAACCTGATCAAGGCCGGTGACTACCAGAAGGCCCTCGAGGTCGCCCTCGAGCAGGTCAAGAGCGGAGCCAACATCATCGACGTGAACATGGACGAAGGCATGCTGGACTCCGAAGCCAGCATGACGACGTTCCTGAATCTCGTGGCCAGCGAGCCCGAGATTTGTCGCGTTCCGATCATGGTCGACAGCTCCAAGTGGAGCGTGATCGAAGCGGGGCTCGCCTGCATCCAGGGCAAAGCCATCGTGAACTCCATCAGCTTGAAGGAGGGCGAGCAGGACTTCTTGGAGAAGGCCAAGAAGATCCGCCGCTACGGCGCGGGTGTCGTGGTCATGGCCTTCGACGAGCAGGGCCAGGCCGAGACGGTCGAGCGCAAGTTCCAGATCTGCAAGCGGGCCTACGAGCTTCTCACGCAAGAGGCCGGCTTCGATCCCCACGACATCGTGTTCGATCCCAACATTTTCGCGGTGGCGACCGGCATCGAAGGTCACAACCAGTTTGCCATGGCGTTCATCGCCGCGACCGAGCGCATCAAGCGCGAGTTGCCCGGCGCCAAGGTGAGCGGCGGGGTCAGCAACCTCTCCTTCTCGTTCCGTGGCAATGATCCCGTGCGCGAGGCCTTCCACTCGGCCTTCCTGCTGCACGCCATCCGTGCGGGGATGGACATGGGCATCGTGAACGCGGGCCAGCTCGTGGTCTACGAAGACATCGAGAAGGGCCTGCTCGAGCGCGTCGAGGACGTGCTCTTCGATCGCCGCCCGGACGCCACCGAGCGCATGGTGGAGTTCGCGGAGACGGTCAAGGGCAGCGCCAAGAAGCAAGAGAAGGACGTGGAGTGGCGCCGACTGCCGGTGGCCGAGCGAATCGCACACGCCCTCGTGCACGGCATCGTCGAGTACATCGAGGCGGACGTGGAGGAGGCGCGGCAGGCCTCCCAGCGTCCGCTCGACGTGATCGAGGGGCCCATGATGCAGGGCATGAGCCGGGTCGGAGATCTGTTCGGCGCCGGCAAGATGTTCTTGCCCCAGGTGGTGAAGAGCGCGCGCGTCATGAAGCGCGGAGTCGCGCACCTCGAGCCGTACATGGAGGCCGAGAAGCTCTCCTCCGGCTCGAGCGCGCCCCACGCCAAGATCGTCATGGCCACGGTGAAGGGTGACGTCCACGACATCGGCAAGAACATCGTCGGCGTCGTGCTGGGCTGCAACAACTACCAAGTGGTCGACCTCGGCGTCATGGTGCCGGCGGACAAGATCCTGGATGCGGCCGAACGCGAGCGAGCGGACCTGATCGGGCTCTCCGGCCTGATCACGCCCAGCCTCGACGAGATGGTGCACGTCGCCAAAGAGATGGAGCGCCGGAAGCTGCAGCTGCCGCTGTTGATCGGCGGCGCGACCACCAGCCGCCAGCACACGGCGGTCAAGATCGCGCCGGCGTATTCGTCCGAGGTGGTGCACGTGCTCGATGCCTCACGGGCCGTGAACGTGGTCTCGAAGCTCCTCGACCCGACGGCGCGAGCCACGTTCCGCGCGGAGAACCAGACGGAGCAGGAGCACCTCCGGCGAATCCACATGAGCAAGCTGGACAAGCCGCTGCTCACGCTGGCCGAGGCCCGCCGGCGTCATCCGGCGTTCGATCACGCCGCCGCCAAGGTGCCCCGCCCGCGCTTTCTCGGCGCGCACTTGCTCCGCGATCAGCCGCTCCTCGAGATCGCCAAGTACATCGACTGGACGTTCTTCTTCACGGCGTGGGAGCTGCCCGGGAAGTTCCCGGGCGTCCTCGAGGATCCGGCGTACGGGGCCGCTGCGCGCGATCTCTACGAAAATGCCCAAAACCTCTTGAAGCAAATCGTCGCCGGCAAGCTGCTCCGCGCCAACGCCGTGTACGGCTTCTGGCCTGCGGCCAGCGTCGGCGACGACATCGTGCTCTACACGGACGAGTCCCGCCGCGAAGAGCGGGCTCGCTTTTCCATGTTGCGACAGCAGCTGAAGCACGACGACGGACCGTGTCGCTCGCTCGCCGACTTCGTCGCACCGCGGGACAGCGGTTTGGAGGATTGGGTAGGCGCCTTCGCGGTCACGGCCGGGATCGGCGAGCCCGAGCTCGCCCAGCGCTTCGCCCAGAAGCTGGACGACTACGATGCCATCATGGTGAAGGCGTTGGCCGATCGCCTGGCCGAGGCC
>Ga0268298_10003592_pt1 | contig 15733 bp, 11 predicted proteins | sample WWTPWeurt_MetaG_FD_194462 | JGI IMG/M metagenome (GOLD analysis project Ga0268298, IMG submission 194462) | Activated sludge microbial communities from WWTP in Nijmegen, Gelderland, Netherland - WWTP Weurt | ecosystem: Engineered > WWTP > Aerobic digester > Activated sludge | place... | reverse complement strand
TGCTCCGGCTCCTACTCCGGCACCCGCACCTGCACCTGCACCGGCTCCTACTCCTGCTCCGGCTCCTACTCCGGCTCCAGCGCCTGCTCCCGCACCCGCTCCAGCGCCGGCTCCGGCACCGGCACCGGCACCTGCACCCGCTCCAGCGCCGGCACCTGCACCCGCACCCGCTCCCGCACCGGCTCCTGAGCCGGCAGTGTCGCCCGCTGCTACTACCGGTGGTGAATGGGGTAATCTTGATGCTATTCCCACGCCTAAAGCCGCACCGGCTTCAGGTCAGAGCTGGGGCAATCTCGACGACATCCCGACACCGGCAGGAACCCCGGCGGCCGCTCCGTCTGGCGGACTGCGCGGCGGCCTGGGTGGTTCCATGCTCGGTGGTCGCCGCGGTGGCGGCGGTCAATCTCTCAAACCCAAGCTTGGACAGACGGCGCCACCACCCTCGGCGGCTCCGCCACCTCCTCCTCCCAGTGGCGATTCCGCCGCCGATATGGACGAAGCCAGCGCCAAGAAGAAGTTGGATGCCCTCATGAGCAGTTCCAAGGACGAGACGGCAGACTATATTTTTGCTACACCCGGACTCGATATGCGCATGCTTGGACGAATTGACGGTTGGGTCTCGCAAATAGAAAGTAAGGATAAGTTTGAGCCCGGTCATGCCCGTGCCGTAGCCGAGTATTCGCTAGCTATCGCCAGGGAGATCGGCATCAGCGGCGCTGAGTTGGATGTGATCAGGCAAGCGGCTCTCGTACACGATCTTGGTAAGTTGGGCGCGGCCGGTCAGATATTGCAGAAACCGGAATCGGAACTTTCCGATGCGGAATTGTTGCTGGTGATGCACCATCCCATTGACGGTGCCGAGTTGCTCGAATCCTTCCCTGAGTTGAAACCACTGGCGCCAATTGTGCGAGCCCACCATGAAGAGTACGACGGCAATGGCTTCCCACTCGGACTGAAGGGCGACGAAATTCCAATGGCTGCTCGCATCATCGGTCTGGCTAATCGCTACCACGAGATGGTGGCCCGCAAGCGCAACGGTGCCAAGGTGGAAGATCCTATCAAGGCTCAGAAAGATGTGGTGGAAGCCTCCGGCAAAATGTTCGATCCGACCATGGTGCAGGGGCTAATCCAGGCTCTTATTACCGGCAAAGTACCGCCCACTATGTAATCATTCAAATTCAGGCAGGCGCAAGCGCTTCAGTCCTGTCCAGGTGATGTTCTGGCTGGCGCTCGGCAGAGTAGCTTTGCCTTCGCCTTTACCTCTTTCAGCCAGGAGCCCGGCTGTGCTCATGAGCACGATGATGCTGCGCTCCGGTACGGTGAGCGTCTTTTCCTGGATCGGTTTCAAATCCTTCAACCTGTCTACGGAAGCGACGAAACTGAGATTGGTGTCCAGGATTTTATGAAATGCGTCGGGCTCTTTGATGAGCGGCAACTGAAAGTCGAGGGGGCGCCAGTAGGAATTGAAGACGGCATAGGCATGCTCTTGCAGAGCCGTATTACTGAGTTCAATGGCAATGCTGTGGGAATTGGGGCTGAAGTCCGGTTCGTTTAGTTTGATACCATGACAGGTGAGAACCGTGGCAGTGGATTCCCAGGATTTATGCGGATTCTGCATGTGCAGGCGATGGGCCGCATCTTGTCTGAAGAGATGGAAGTATCTGGTTAGTTTGATCAGGTCTCGCGTGAAATTGTACAGGTCTCGGTGTTTGGACAACAGGCTCCAATCAAACCAATTGCTTTCATTGTTCTGACAGTAGGCATTGTTATTACCTCTGGTGCTGCGTCTGATTTCATCTCCCATGGAAAGCATAGGGGTACCGGAGGCCAGAAAGAGAAGTGAAAGGAAATTGCGAATTTGCCTTTCTCTCAATTCTTCCACCTGCGCATCGGCTGTGCTGCCCTCGAAACCACAATTCCAGCTATAGTTGTCGTCTCGACCGTCCCTGTTGTTTTCGCCGTTTTCCAGATTGTGCTTCTGGTTGTAGCTGACCAGATCGTTTAAGGTGAAGCCGTCATGGCAGGTGATGAAGTTTATACATTGCCTTGGTTTCCCGACCCGAGTACCGTAGATATCGGTACTGCCTGAAAGGCGCTTCACCAGCGAAATTATTGTGTTGTTGTCGCCTTTGACAAAGCGTCTGATGTCGTCTCGAAAGGGTCCGTTCCATTCGGCAAAGCGCGAACCCTGACCGACGAACCAACCAACTTGATAAAGACCGGCCGGATCCCAGGCTTCGGCTATTAAGAGCGAGGAGGCCAGAATCGGGTCCGATTCGATATTCCAGATTAAAGGCGGTCTTGCTAGCGGCACTCCGAATACATCGCGGGACAATATCGAGGCCAGATCAAAGCGGAAGCCGTCCACGTGCATTTCTTCCACCCAGTATCGCAAGGCATCAAGCAGCAGGCGGCCTACCACCGGATGTTCCGTGCGCAGGGTGTTGCCGCAACCGGTGAAGTCTCGGTAGTCCTTGGAGTCTTCGTCGAAAATATAGTAAGTGAGGCTGTCCAGACCTTTGAAAGAAAGGGTGGGACCACGTTCGTCATTTTCAGCGGTGTGATTGAACACCACATCCAGTATCACTTCCAGTCCGCTTTTGTGGCAGGCTCTGACCAGGTCGCGAAATTCGTCCAGCATGGCCTGTGGATTTTTCGCCAGGCTGAAATGCGGATGCGGAGCAAAGAAACCAATTGGGCTGTAGCCCCAGTAGTTTTCCAGCTTCTTACCATTGACCGGGGCATCGGCCGGGTCGAAGGCCTGCACCGGCATCAGTTCGATGGTGGTCACCCCCAACTCTTTTAAGTAAGGAAGCTTCTCGATTAATCCGGCAAAGGTGCCGCGCTTTTTCTCTTCGATACCGGAGTTGGCATTCTTTGTAAAACCTGCCACATGCAACTCATAGATGACTCTTTTGTCGGCGTCGACGTCGGGAATTTTGTCACCGTGCCAGTCGTAATTGCCGTGGTCGAGCACCACTGAGCGCAGGCTCACTTCGCAGTTGTCACCGGCTGTGGCGGCGGCTTTGCGGCAATAGTTTTTCCAGCCGACAATGGCCCGGCTATAGGGATCCAAAAGGACCTTGTCGTGGTCAAAGAGTTGTTTGTTTTCGGCCTCTATGTCCCCATAGGCACGCCAGGCATAGACCTGATTGGCCTTAAGACCTTCTAGAAAAATGTGCCAGTAGTTAGCCGTGCGGTTAGCAGCGGTAAGCATGTAGGTATGAGAAGGCAACGGGCTATCTTCGCTATCGAAGAGAAGCAATTCCAGATAGGATGCTCTCTTTGAGTAGATGGCAAAGTTTACGCCCGTTGCCGATAAACTGGCCCCCAGGGGATAACTGCGACCTGGATGGGCTTTGTATATCATGGCCTGGTCAGCCAATTCTCTTTTGTCACCTCTTTAATAGGGCCATTTCCAATCAGCCAGGTCGGGTCTGTCTACGCCATGTTCGTGGGCATAGTTGCGACATTCGATCTGCATTTTGCGGAACTTCGACTTGGCATGAGCGCCGGCTACTTTCAATTTCTCGACTCTGTCGATGACGTCCATTGCCAGGCTGAATCTATCGGTCTGGTTATTGATGGCCAGTTCCAGAGGGGTGTTGATATTGCCTTTCTCCTTATAGCCCCTTACATGCATGTTGTTGTGATTGGTGCGCCTGTAAGCCAGTCTGTGAATCAGCCAGGGATAACCGTGGAAGTTGAAGATGACCGGCTTGTCGATGGTGAAGAGGCTGTCGAAGTCTTTGTCCGAGAGCCCGTGGGGGTGCTCACTCTCGGGTTGCAGCATGAGCAGGTCTACCACGTTCACGAAGCGCACTTTCAGGTCTGGAAACTCTTCCCGAAGCAGGGCTGTGGCAGCCAGTGCTTCCTGGGTAGCGATGTCTCCGGCCGAAGCTATGACTACATCCGGCTCCACACCTTTGTCGTTGCTGGCCCAATCCCAGATGCCTATGCCCATGGTTGAATGTTTTACGGCATAGTCCATGTCCATGTATTGCAAGTGTTTTTGCTTGTCGCAGACGATAACGTTGATGTAGTCAACGCTGCGCAGGCAGTGATCAACGCAAGAGAGAAGGGAGTTGGCATCAGGCGGCATGTAGATGCGCACTACTTTTTGCCCTTTGTTTACGACCAGGTCGAGGAAGCCCGGATCCTGGTGGGTGAAGCCGTTGTGATCCTGTCTCCAGACCGTGGAGGTGATGAGCAGGTTGAGAGAAGCGACACTGGCGCGCCAGCCCAGATGATTGCAGATGTCCAGCCATTTGGCATGCTGGTTGAACATAGAATCGATGACGTGCACGAAGGCCTCATAGGTAGCGAAGAAGCCGTGGCGACCGGTGAGCAGATAGCCTTCCAGCCAACCTTCCAGGGTGTGTTCGCTGAGCATTTCCATGACTCTGCCGTCTCTGGCCAATTCGCCGCCGTCGTTATCTTCCTGGAAATAATTTGCCAGCCAGAATTTCTTGGTGACGGCATAGACGTCGTCCAGTTTGTTGGAAGTTGTTTCGTCGGGTCCAAAGAGCCTGAAATTGTCAGGATTGGTTTTCATGATGTCGCGCAAGAGAGCGCCCGTCGGCCTTGTATTCTCGGCTTCGCAAGCGCCGGGTCTCTCTACGGGAACGGCGTAATGCTTGAAGTCCGGCATGCGCAGAGATTTCTGCAAGAGTCCGCCGTTGGCGTGGGGGTTGGCACTCATGCGGCGCTTGCCCTCGGGGGCTAGCGCTTTCAGCTTGGGCAGCAAGCGCCCTTTCTCATCGAACAGTTCTTCCGGCTTATAGCTCTTCATCCAGGCTTTGAGCATTTCCAACTGTTCCGGATCTTTTTTGACGCCGGTGAGGGGAACCTGGTGGGCGCGCCAACTGCCTTCAATTTTATGACCCGAGAGTTCTTTCGGTCCGGTCCAGCCTTTCGGGCTGCGCAGCACGATCATCGGCCAGCGCGGTCTTTTGACTGGAATATTGTTGGCAGCGTTTTCCCGGGCTTCTTTTTGGATGGCGCGAATTTCGGTGATGCATTTTTCCAAAGTGGCGGCCATGGCCTGGTGCATGCTGTCGGTGTCGCTACCTTCCACGAAATAGGGTGTGTAGCCGTAGCCGTGAAAGAGGGCTTCCAACTCCTCGTGATCTATTCTGGCCAGGATGGTGGGGTTGTTTATTTTGTAGCCGTTCAAATGCAGAATCGGCAGCACCGCTCCGTCTCTAGCCGGGTTGATGAACTTGTTGGAATGCCAGGAGGTTGCCAGTGGACCGGTTTCCGCTTCACCGTCACCCACTACGACGGCCGTGATCAAGTCGGGATTGTCGAAGACCGAGCCATAAGCATGGGACACGCTATAGCCCAGTTCGCCGCCTTCGTGGATGGAGCCGGGTGTCTCCGGCGTGCAATGGCTGCCGATACCGCCCGGAAAAGAGAATTGTTTGAAGAAAGCGGTCATACCTTCTTCGTCTTCACTTTTATCGGGATAAATTTCGGAATAGGTGCCCTCCAGGTAGACAGGTGCCAGAACTCCCGGCGCACCGTGACCTGGTCCGGCCATATAAATCATGTCCAGATCGTACTTCTTGATGAGACGGTTCAGGTGCACATAGACAAAGCTGAGACCCGGGCTGGAACCCCAGTGGCCAAGTAGTCGATTCTTTATATGTTCGACTTTCAAAGGCTGTTTGAGCAGCGGGTTTTCCCTCAGATAAATCATGCCGGCCGCCAGATAATTGCAGGCGCGCCAGTAAGCATCGGTGTTGCGAAGTTCCTCCTGCCCTAATGGCGGGTTGGCTGCATCCACTTTCACTGTTGAGCGAGCAATACCATAGGCACAAATTTGATCTACAGCGAGTTCCGTAGTTTTTCGATCTTCAGACGCAACTGTCATCTCTTATTACTCCGGTGAGGGCATCTATCCACGGCCGGGCAAAATGCATTGCCTGGCACACTGGCTTTAATGTGTAAGCTTACCGCCCCGGACCGATATTAATCTCGTTCCGGAGGATGAGTTTGTATATAGTGCTTGGGAATGAGGGTAGAATTGTGCGCCCGGACTACAATAGCTGTTTGCAGGAAGGCTTTAAAATTAGCTATTTGTAAAGAACTAGCAATGAGACCTGGTTCTCGGGCTTTCGCCCGGAGGAGGAGTTGTGGAAGAACGCCCTAAGCGCAAGCGCGGTGCCGATACCGTTGAAATGAATGCGCTCAACACCAACGAGGCGGTTCGCAAGCACCTGCTTGAAAATCTCCGTTCAGACCAGGGCAAATTTGCTCAGGTGGCATCCACTAATGACTATTACATGGCCCTGGCCAGGGTAGTGCGTGATCGCCTGATGCGGCGCTGGACCAGCACTGCTCGTACCTATTTTGAAAAGAGCAGTCGCACCGTTGTTTATCTTTCAGCCGAGTATTTAATCGGTCCGCAGCTTGGCAACAATCTTATTAACCTGGGTATTTATGACGATACCGAGACGACCCTGCTGGGTCTTGGTTTGAGTCTCGACCAGCTTATGGAACGAGAGCCCGAGCCGGGTCTGGGTAATGGCGGTTTGGGACGGCTGGCCGCCTGCTATATGGATTCTCTGGCCACTCTGCAGATACCTGCCATCGGATACGGTATCAGATACGAATTCGGTATTTTCAGTCAGGCCATTCGAGACGGCTGGCAAACCGAGATGACGGATAAGTGGCTCAAGTATGGCAATCCCTGGGAAATCGCCAATGCCGATGTGGCTTTCGATGTCTATCTGGGCGGTCACACTGTTGCTTGCGAGGGCGGCAGTGGCGTCAGGTGGGTGCCGGAGCGAGTAGTTACCGGTGTGGCTTATGACACGCCGGTTTTGGGCTACGGCGTCAACACCGCAAATTTACTGAGATTATGGAAGGCGGAAGCATCCGAATCCTTCGACTTCCAGGCATTCAACGTCGGTGACTACTACCGCGCCGTGGATGCCAAAGTTTATTCCGAAAATATCACCAAGGTTCTTTATCCTAATGATGAGCCTCTGGCCGGAAAACAACTGCGTCTGGAGCAACAGTATTTCTTTGTCACTTGTTCTTTGCAGGACATGATTCGCATTTACTTGCAGCGCGAGAAGAATTTCGACCGGTTCCATGAAAAGTATGCGGTGCAAATGAATGATACCCATCCGGCTCTTGCTGTGGCGGAGCTGATGCGTCTTCTTGTTGATGTGCATGGGGTGCCCTGGGAGAAAGCCTGGTTCATCACCACCAATACCATGTCTTACACCAACCATACTCTTTTGCCTGAAGCCCTGGAAACATACAGCTTGCCTATTTTTCAGAGGCTTCTGCCCAGGCATCTGGAAATTATCTATGAAATCAATGCCAGATTCCTTGGCGAGGTGGGCTTGCGTCACCCCGGTGATCCGGCACTGCTCTCGCGGCTCTCTCTCATCGGCGAGACGGGAGAGAAGCAGGTGCGCATGGCCAACCTGGCCTGTGTGGGCAGTCATGCCATCAACGGTGTGGCCAAGTTGCACAGCGATTTGCTTAAGAGCACTGTGCTGAAAGACTTTTATTTGCTCTTTCCTGATAAGTTCACCAATGTCACCAACGGCGTGACGCCGCGCCGTTTTATGCTGCTCTCCAATCCCGAATTGAGCGATCTAATCAGCGAGGCTATTGGTGATACTTGGCCCCGTCACCTTGATCAATTGAGGCAGTTGGAGCCCCTGGCTGAAGACAGTAGTTTCTGCACCAAGTGGGCGACGGTGAAGTTGAAACGCAAGCAAATTCTGGCTGCTCGCATTAAAGAAGTGACCGGACTGGAAGCTAATTGCTGGTCTCTTTTTGATGTGCAAACCAAGCGTATCCATGAGTATAAGCGGCAGTTGTTGAACGTCTTGCACGTTCTCACCCTCTACAATCGCATCAAGCGTGGCGAAACCAAGGGACTTTCCGCTCGCACTTTTGTGTTCGGCGGCAAAGCGGCGCCCGGATATTTCATGGCTAAATTGATCATCAAGCTGATCAACAGCACGGCTGAGCTAATCAACAATGATCCGGATGCGCATAGCCATATCAAGGTGGTCTTCTTCCCTGACTTTAACGTCAAGAACGCCCAGCTCATATATCCCGCTGCCGATCTTTCCGAGCAGATTTCCACTGCCGGCTTTGAAGCTTCCGGCACGGGCAACATGAAGTTTTCTTTGAACGGTGCGCTCACAATCGGCACCCTTGATGGTGCCAATATTGAAATCAGGGAAGCCGTGGGTGCCGAGAATTTCTTCACTTTCGGCTTGACCGTAGATGAGATTATCGGGCTGCGGCAAAATGGCTATCAGCCCACGGCCTACTATCATGAGAATCGGGAGCTGAAAGAAGCCATCGATCTGATTGCTCGTGGTGCCCTCAGCCCCTCCAATCCGGGCTTGTTTAATCCCCTGCTGGATGCCATGCTGAACTACGATCACTACATGATTCTGGCTGATTATGCGCACTATATTCAGTGTCAGGACCAGGTCGGTAAGCTCTGGCAGGAGCCCCGGCAGTGGGCCCGCAAGTCCATCCTCAATGTGGCTCGCATGGGTACCTTCTCTTCCGACCGTTCTATCGGCGAGTACTGCGATCGCATCTGGAAAGTAGGGCCGGTGCCGGTAGAGCTTGATATTATCGAGCCGGTAAAAATTGAGATTTAGGACCGGTTTCGTGGCGCGGGACAGCGGGTATAAGGTAGGTATTTCTAACCTTTTTCATCGCGGCATCCCCGGGGGACACTTCTATGGCAGACAATATGAACGGCTGGCAGAAACTCGAGAAGGTGCAAGAGTCTGTCAAAGACGGCAAGCCTCAAGAGGCTGAGAAGATCACCAGTACGATTACCGATCCCACTTCCCAGAAGATTTTCATGGAGACCCTGGCCAGTCGTTGCTCAAGTGGTTCTGCCGGTCTGCCCAGTTGTGAAATCGTCGGCGCTGAAGGTAATACTAAAGCCGTTAAGTTTAAGGGAGAGCATCCCATGACGGTTTCTCGTGATGAATCGGGCGGTTCTTCCTCCCTGAAGGTGACCGACGATGCGCCGTCTACCGGAAAGAAATTAATGGATGCCATGCGCTCAGCCAAGGATTTCGTTACCAATTTACCATCCGAGATAGCTGACGGTGCCAGATCTGCCGTCAAGGAAGGAACCAAGGTGGGTGACGCTCTCAATCGTTCCAACACCGGTGATAGTGAACTGAATAGGCGCTGGAACGCGCAGCTCAAGAAGGCAGAAGGTAAAGAATAGAGTCTGAGCGCTTTAGTTAAAGAGGTTCCGGGGCAGGGTTATTCCTGCCCCTTTTCTTGTCCTCAGCTCGGGGCTTACCAGGAGCCTGACACGTTGCTGTCACGTAAGAACTTTAGTGTGGCTTTGTTGGTCCAAGGGCGCCTTTACTAGAGATTTTGAAACTCCCCGGGGGATTTTTCTATGGCAGACAATATGAACGGCTGGCAGAAGCTTGAAAAGGTACAAGAGTCGGTTAAAGACGGCAAACCGGCCGAGGCCGAGAAGATAACCAGCACCATTACCGATCCGCTCTCCCAGAAGATATTTATGGATAGTCTGGCTAGCCGGTGCTCCGGCGGTGCGGAAGGCTTGCCCAGTTGCGAGATAGTCGGCGATCCCGGTGATACCAAGTCCGTTAAGTTTAAGGGAGACCATCCCATGACGATTTCTCGCGATCAGACTGGGGCTGCTTCCTCCCTCAAAGTCACTGATGATGCACCTTCCACCGGTAAGAAGCTGATTGATGGTCTGAATTCCGCCAAGGAATTCTTAGGCAATCTGCCTTCCGAGTTGGCTGACGGCGCCAGGTCGTTTGTGAAAGGGAACACCGCGGTCGGTGAGGCGCTCAACCGCGCCAATACTGCCGACAGCGAGCTGAACCGCCGCTGGGATTCTCAAATAAAGGCCGCCGAAGGAAAATAGCAGAGCCTCGCAGGTTAAGAGCTTCATGGTTTGGTGCATAAAGTGTTCACGAACGTCAGACCCGGTGCCTGAGTCGCATAAAGGTTGGCGCTATGCTCGTTCAATTTATCATCGTCTCTTTGCTGCTCCTTAATTTTTTTCTGGGAGAGCGCGGCTTTCATTTGACTGTCACGTTTCAAAGGCGTCCGGTTGTCTGGTCTGTTCTGACCGGTACCTTGTGGACAGTCTGGCTTTACCAGTCCTGCTTCCTCTTGCACGGGCAAGTTCCGGCTCTCGGCAACGGCTATAGCTGTTTCAGCTACAGAGACAGTAGCTATATTGATTTAGCCTTGTTCGTGGGAGCAAGCCTAGTGCTGGTCTGTTATTTCCTGGGCGGTTGTCTGGCTTGCCGTAAGCAAGCAGCTCGGCTGTCTGCCTCCGGTCAGTCGTCACCGCAAGTTGTGCCTGTTGTGCGTTCGCGCCCAGGGCAGATTGGATTTACCGTCAGGAGTATCGTCGTGACGATTTTAGCTCTGGTCTGCGTCCATAGTGGTGTGGCGCTGTATCGAAATCAGGTAATGTCCGAAAAGTGGATCAAGGTGACCGGTGTAGTGCAAAGTGTCAAACTTGACTCGGTCCGGGATGCCGAATCCGGCAAGCACAATTACATGACGGTCTACACGTTTTACCGGCATGGGGACCGAACTTGCTCCAATAGCTTGATTTTTCGTGACGATGAAATTCCCCTTGCGCTAAAGCGATACTCGGTCTCCAGTCCGATGGTACTGCTTTGTAATCCGGAAGATGTACAGATGTCGGTGGTGGAGGATGCCCGCAATATCCCGGCGCAATCGGCAGCCTTGAGGCAATTTCTTCTCTCTGCTCTGGCAGTCATGATTTGTGTCTGTCTTCTTCCCAGGCGATTTTTTCGATATGGGTCTGAGTGAGAAGGTGGCCGGCGATTTCAAGCCGCCTAATTCTTGAGATAAATTGTCGGCTTTAGTTTTTCGCCCGGTACAAAGGCTTGCCTGCCATTTTATGGCTTCGACATCATTCCAACACAATCGTTCTTTAGCATCTGCTTACGGATAGATTCGCCGTTGAAGATTCCCCCGTCATCCATATACAGGTGGTAAAGATGCCTATTTTGAGTAAGTTGCAGATAGCATTGAACCGGTGCCTGCCGGTTCTCTTAGCCTTGACTCTCTCTACAGCCGCTCCCGCCTGTCTGGCACAGCCTGAATTTGTCTTGAAGCCTGGTACACAGACTCCCGCCAGTGCGCGAAACGCCAGGGTGCCCCAGTGGCGTCCCAATATTTTGATGGTCATGCCCAATAAGGGTAAGGACCAGGAAGCAATTGATAGCAGCCTTCAGGAAGTGCACGGAGAGGTCGTAGAGAAAATCGGGGAAGGGGACATGACCGTCCTCATGGTGAAAGTGGAGCAGCAGTATTTTGCCGAGGCGGAAAGAAAGCTCTCTCAGGATAAGAATTTTGCCTCCGTGCAGAGAGATCTAGTCTATAGAACAGACGCTGCCGTAGCCGCTCCTGTAAATGACCCTTACTATGCCAGCGAATGGCATTTGCGTGCCTTGAACGTGGTGAATGCCTGGAATGTCAGCCAGGGCGGACCAATAGTAATTGGGGTTCTGGATTCGGGCGTGAACGGCAGTATTTCCGAATTACAGGGCAAAACCTATAGCGGCTACGATGCGGTCACCGGTGTAGAAGGACAGCGAGATGTCTTCGGTCATGGCACCATGGTTTCCACTACGGCTGCAGCCAATACTAATAATGGTGTGAATACGGCTGCTCCGGCACGGCGCGCTTATATTTATCCGGTTCGCAGCGGATTTTCCGACGGTTCCATTTCCGCTTCTGCCATTTTGAAAGGGGTGAAGCGCTGCGGCGATCTGGGTATCAAGATTGTCAACATCAGTGCCAATGGCTCACCGCCCTATAGCTTCGCCAATCAGTCAGTAAATTCGGTCTTGCATACTTACTTCCGCTGGTTCCATGACACGAAAGGCGGTTTAATCTTCAATTCCGCCGGCAATGATCATCTGCGCGATACCAACGCCCTCTCCTCTTATTTGATAGTCGTCTCCGCCATCGACAATGGCGGCGGGCTGGCCAGCTTCTCCACTTACGGGCGGCCTGTCTGGTTTACTGCTCCCGGCACAGGCATCTATTGCACGTCTTCGGCCGGCCGGGTAGGAAGTGCCTCCGGTACATCCTTCTCTTGCCCGCTTGTGGCTTCAGTGGCGGCACTGGTCTGGGGGGCCAAGCCGAGCCTCACCAATGTACAAGTGGAAAATATACTCAAATCTACTTGCTATAAAGACAGCAGCAAGCAGGTCTGGACTGAATCCTATGGTTACGGCATGCCGAACGCGGAAGCCGCACTGAAAGCGGCTCTGGGTCTCTAGGGCTGGAGGGTGTTAATTATGTCAGCCTGTGGATACCGTCACACTGGATCTGTCGGACGTTCTTGCCGGGGCAGTCAGATTGTCGAGACGACCGGCGCCTTCCTGGTTCTGATTTTCTGTTTTACACTGCCGCTTTTGAATCTGGCTGTGATTCCGCTTCGATGGACCTTGAGCTATTCGGTACTGGAGAGCAATCTGCGCATGTTGGCTCGCTGCGATAAGTATTCTCAAGCACGGCAGGTTTATTTCAGGGAGGGTGAGAATCTCTCCCCATTGAAGCGCCTGGGCGGGGTACAGATTGAAAAATCCGAACTCTATTTGACTCTTCATTATCGTGGACAATCAATGCACGTGGAAGAGCCGGGAAAGATTCCGGTTACTTGGCTCAACCCTGATGTGCAATACGTCTTAACCAGAGCTACCACGGTCAGCCTCTCGCCTCTGGTGGCTTCCGCCGGTCAGCCCTTTGCGGTTCCTGGTTTGACTGCACCGGTTTCTTTGAAGCTGGTCAACAATGTGCAGTGGGAAAACGGCGGCATAGATCCGTTTACGGCGAAATATTATGTCAATGAATAAAACGAGACGACTATTTGTTAACAGTAAATTGGCGGTGCTGATTCTGATCTTGCCGGTGTTTCTGCTGGTTTCATCCAGGTACCCGGCTCTGGGATTTAAGTTATTCGATCAGTCGGAGACGGTTGTCGAGCTGAAAGTCAAAGCCGCTAAGAATTTGTTCGACTATAAGGGCACCGTCCTCGGTGAGCCCGTCAAAGCTTCTGTATTCTTCACGGATAAGGACGGTGGCAAAGGTCACTATCAAGATCTCTGGTTTACCGGCGCTACTGCTATCGGCTTGAACCGATTCTCGGTGCTGTCGGTTCCTTCGGGATCTTCGGTGGCAATTGCCATTGCCTTGGAGGATGCCGGCTCGGCTGCGCAGGTGCAGGCTGCCGCCAATGCTTCTTTGCGAATACTACTTGATTTATATGTGGAGGGGCACTCAGTTTCCCGTCTGGAAGTGGCCGATGACGATACGGCGCGGGCCCTGATAAGCAGTCTGGGGCAGGCCGGTTTTGTAGAGAGTGCCGCCGTCTTGCCTGATGAAATGGTTGAGAGTTCTCTCTCTCTTTCGGTCAAAAGCCGCAGCTCCAGTCGCCTTTACTCCCTCAATTATGGAGTCACACAGTAATGTCTGAATCATCCGTCAGCTACAGATCGAAGAGGGGCTCGGTGCTGCTCTTGAGCTTTTTGATGGGCTGGTTGGTGGTGGTTATTTTGCTTGCCATAGTGACCGTTTGCTTGCTCTGTGTTTCTGCTGCTAAGTCACGTTCGCTGGCCGAGGAAAAGTCTCTGGCCATGGCCGCTTGCCTGAACAAAGGTAACCGGCTTGGGGAGCTGAATCATATGATTGGTTATAGCCGCCAACTGGTATTTTCTTCGCGACAGGTCAACAGTCAGGTCTTGAGTAAGTGCCCGCAGCTCAAGGCTCTCTCAGGCTACTTGATGGATGATGCCCGTAGCGGTGCCGGCAAGGTGAAAGAGGAGTTCGAAATTGTACGGGATATGTCTTTTCGCGATGTGAGAACACTGCAGGAGTCTTGTGACAAGTCCTTCCAGGGTGCGGCTTTCAGCCTGCCCGGTTTGGAGATGGAAAGCCCCCGTGTAGAGGCTATCACCCTCGGGTCACTGGCCGGAATGCCCAGTAATGCCAGCCTCCCTGCGGCCCTGGAGGAGCTGCGAGAACATGATGAAAGAAGCGGCTACAAAGCAGGAGGGAGCAGCTTCTATCGAGGTAGCATCGATGCGCGTCTGCCGCTGCCCGACAATGATCTTAGTTTCAAGTTCTCTTGCTTACCGCCTTGCGCTCCCGGGCAGGCGCAAGTGGAACAATTGCGTCTGGTGCGCTTCGAGTCTCTGGAGAGCATTGCTAAAATGCGCAGTCAGTGTTCCTTTCGCCGGGAGGGTGATAAGGGCTTTGTGCCCTGCGCCGCTCAGCTTGATCTTGGTGCCTGGGTTACCCTTGCCCCCGGATGCCTTCAGCATGTGGGCTTCTATCAGCAGCAAGCGGCATCCTGTAGCAGTGGAGATTCGGCGGCCGGGCTTTAAAACTGGTTTGCAAGCCACTTTTAGTCTTCAACTTCCATGGCCAGATCAAACCAGAATGTACTTCCCCGGCCGGCATGGCTCTCGACCCCGATGTTGCCGCCATGTGCTTCGACGATTGCTTTGCAGATTGATAATCCCAGCCCCGAGCCTTTGTGAGCGACCCCGTCACTGACTTGCACTTGTTTGAAGCGCTCGAAAATAGTGCCGAGAAATTCCGGAGGAATGCCTCGACCCTGGTCTTTAACCTGCACCCTGACGGTTTTCTTGTCTTTGGCAAACCATTCGATCGCGACGGTTGTATTGGGCGGCGAGAATTTAGCGGCGTTAGCCGTTAAATTGATCAGCACCCGTACCAGCTTATCTACGTCTACAAATACTTCTATGGTCTCATCGACAGCACTGGTCAACTTGATGCCGGCTTCTGCCGCCACCGGTTCAACTGATTGCAGAGCCGTAGATACCAGGCTGTGAATTGAGACAATTTCTTTGTGCAGAGAGAAAGAGCCCGATTCCAGTCTTTCGATTTCGAGAATCTCGTTGATCATAGTCAGCACTCTGGCCAGTTCTTTCTCGGCTTTTACAAGCTGGCGTTTGCCGCTTTCAGACAGGTTGTAATCCGGTATGGAAAGCAGTTCGAGGCTACACATTACTGAGGTCAAGGGGGTGCGCATGTCATGACTTATCATCTGCATGTATTCTTGCTTGCGCGACTCGGCCTCCCTGATTCTTGCCGCCATTTCATGGAAACTTTTGTCCAATTGCGCTACTTCATCGCTGCCGGAAAGGGGGGCACTCAATTCCTTTCTTTCGGCAAAAGCCTGATTGTTTTTGGCAAGTACGCCCAGCCTGCCTGTGATTTCTTTCGTGAAAATCCAGAAAATGAACACGGCTATGAGAATATCGAGGACGATGCCGACAGTCAGGAACTCCCGCTTCTTTTTCCTGATAGCAGCCACTGAATCGATGCCGATTTTATAGCGGCGGCTTTCGGTTTCCAGTAGTTTGTGCCGCAGTTCGAAAAGCTTTAGCAAGCCTGGTTGAATGGAACCGGTAACGATTGCTTTACTGCCGGCTGCGGTATCACCGCCGGTGCGAGCGGCAAGGGCGGCTGTGCTCTTCAGAAGGTTCTCGCTGACCTTTGTTGCTTCCCCTACCGTTTCCAATTGTGCTGTGTCGGTAGCGGCAAAAACCTCGGTTAGTTCCTTGAGATTTTGCATACTGGCGGAGAGGCAATACTCCAGGCTCTTATCTACATCCGAGACATAGTTGCCTGCTTTGGCCAGGGCAAAAAGATTGGCAGCCAA